>Ga0210396_10003813_pt1 | contig 14923 bp, 9 predicted proteins | sample IncBWH17OmetaG_FD_155466 | JGI IMG/M metagenome (GOLD analysis project Ga0210396, IMG submission 155466) | Forest soil microbial communities from Barre Woods Harvard Forest LTER site, Petersham, Massachusetts, United States - Inc-BW-H-17-O ... | reverse complement strand
GGGCCGCGTCGAGCACTTCGTGGATGTCGCACAGCCGCCGATCCTTGGTGGCGGGCCGGCTGAAGTCGACCAACTCGCGGAGCGTCCGTTGGATGCGGCGGAGCTGGTCGTCGACCATCGAGAGCCGCTCGCCCGTGTACGAATCGTTCTGCCGCCGTTTGAGCATCTGCACGAGCGAGCTGATTGCCGCCAGCGGGTTGCCGACTTCGTGCGCGATGCCGGCGGCCAACAGGCCGAAAGCCGCCTGCTTTTCCTGCTGGACGAGCTGCGCTTGCGACTCTTGCAGTTCCTGCGTTCGCTCGCGGATTCGTTCTTCCAGGAGCCGCTGATTGTCTTGCAGCTCGGTGTTGAGCTCGCCCAGGCGGCGGCTGGTCGACTTCAACAGGTTCGAGAGTGCCATGCTTCCCCAAGTGCCCCAGCCCAGCAAGATCAACGTGAGCGCGAAAGTGGTCACGTCCTGACGGCTGCCGAATTCCGGGCTCAGCGTCAGAAAGCTGAAGCTGATCGCGTGCAACGCAAATGTGGCGTACGTGATGGCCGACGAGTGGCGGATTGCGCAGACCAAGAGCGACAGGAAGTAGTAGAAGCGAAACGGGCTCTCGACCCCGTGACGATCGAAGTAGCACAAGAGGCCGATGAACACGGCCTCCATCAGCGAAATCGCCAGCGGAAACTGGGCCAGGAAGACCTTGCCCCGCAGGCTCCAGACGGTGTCGATGATCGCGTAGAGCGCGCCTAGCGTGAGGATGGCGTTCAGGATCGTGCGGTTGCCCGCGTCCCGATCGATGAAGTTCACCAGCACGTAGCCGACGCACAGGCCGAACCAGCGAATGCGGACCGTCACCGTCTCGGCGGCGAGATCCCACTGGCTTTTGTCGCGTTCGGCTTCGGGACGGTTCACGGGAGGCTTCGGAGAGGGGGGGAGAAAGGAGCGATCTGCCTCAATTGTAGACGGCCTCGATTATAGAGCCGGCTGTAGAGCCGGCATCGATTATAGGGCCGCCGCACCGGAGTTGGGGAGTCGGTCGCGGCGTGCCTTTGACATAACAATTTGCCTCTCCCTACGATACGTACGCGGTCGGCAGCCCGCTTCGACGGAACAGAGTAAAGAGACCTTTGCGCGCTTGCCGATAAAAGGGATTACGCAGCCGCGGCAGACTTTGTCGCCTGGGCACGAGAATCGCTCGTCGGTTTCTGCCCGAGCACGGTTCGGCACATGGGGGGCGCGAGGGCCGGCGTTCGCCGTTGGGCGGAGGTCGCCTCGCAGAAAACTGAGCCTGTCTCTCGGGAAGACAGAGTCCAATGCGAATCGTCATCGCCAGTTCGGAGGCGGTCCCGTTCGCCAAGACGGGCGGGCTAGCCGACGTTGCCACCGCCCTGGCGACCGCGCTCACCGAGCTGGGGCACAGCGTTTGGCTGGTGCTGCCCCACTATCCGCAGGCGATGAGCCACGGGGCCAAGTCCAACGGCATCGGCGTCGAGCCAACAGGCGTTCACATTGAAGTGCCGATCGGCGCGCGGCACGTGTCGGCCGGCGTGCTGCGGGCGCGCTTGCCCGGTTCCGCCGTAACCGTGCTCCTGATCGATCAGCCGACCTACTACGATCGGCCCTCTCTGTACACGACGGGCGGCTCCGACTATCGCGACAACTGCGAACGGTTCGTGTTCCTCAGCCGAGCCGTAACAATCCTCGCGCAGCAGCTGCGGCTGCGTCCGGACATCATTCATGCCAACGACTGGCAGACCGCGCTGATCCCCGCCCTGTTGGCGATCGAAGGCCGGGGGCCGAACGTCACGGACACGACCGCGTCGGTCTTCACGATCCACAACATGGCCTTTCAGGGACTGTTCTGGCACTGGGACATGCTGCTGACGGGGCTCGACTGGAAATACTTCAATTTGCATCAGATGGAGTTTTACAACCAGCTCAATCTGCTGAAGACGGGGCTTGTCTTCGCCGACATGGTGACCACCGTCAGCCCAACTTATGCGCGCGAGATTCAAACTCCCGAATTCGGGTACGGACTGGACAGCGTCCTCCGCTCGCGGCGCAACGACCTGGTGGGCATCCTCAACGGCGTCGACACCAAGATTTGGAACTCGCAAACCGATCCGGCGCTGCCGGCCAACTTCTCGATTGCCGACGTCGACGAAGGCAAGCGGGTCTGCAAGCGGGCCCTGCAGAGCGAATTCGGCCTGCCGACGGCGGCCGAAGTGCCGCTGTTTGCGATGGTGACCCGTCTCACGGATCAAAAAGGACTCGACCTGGTCGCGCAGGCTGCCGATCGACTGTTCTCCAAGGACGTGCAACTGTGCGTGCTGGGCAGCGGCGAGGCCAAGTACGAAAGCTGGCTGACGGAGCTCGCGAAAAACCTGCCCCAGAAGGTCGCCGTCCGCATCGGCTTCGACGACGCGATGGCCCACCGCATCGAGGCGGGGGCTGATCTGTTTCTCATGCCCAGCCGATTCGAGCCCTGCGGCCTCAACCAGATGTACAGCCTGATCTACGGCACCGTTCCCATCGTCCGCGCGACGGGTGGACTGGCCGACTCGGTGGTCGACGCCAATCCGCAGAACCTGGCGCACGGCACGGCGACTGGCTTCGCCTTCACCGACTACTCGGCCGAGGCCATGATGCAGGCCATCGAACGGGCCCTGGGCCTGTTCACCGACAAATTGGAATGGATGCGACTCGTCCGCGCCGGCATGAATCAGGATTGGAGCTGGCGCAACAGTGCCTTGCAGTATGTCCGCATTTACGAACGAGCTTTGGCTAAGCGGCGGGCCGCGGCGGCCGCGCCCGATCTTTCCCCGGTCGCCACCTGACCCCACGACACACGAATGCAACCAGTCACCGTAGCCTTCTTCTGGCATCAACACCAACCGTACTATCCCGACGACGTCAGCAACGAAACGCTGATGCCGTGGGTGCGGCTGCACGCCACCAAGGACTACTACGGGATGGCGCTGCATCTGAAGGAGGTGCCCGAGTTCCGCTGCACGATCAATCTCGTGCCCAGCCTGCTGATTCAGCTACAGGCTTACACCGAGGGCCGTAGCGATCGGCACCTGGACGTGTCGCGCTTGCCGACCGACGGCATGAACGAAGCCGACGTCCGCTATTTGCTCGACAATTTCTTCCTGGCGAACGTCGAGAGCATGATCCGCCCCTACGAGCGGTATCACGAGCTTTACCTGCGGCGCGGGTTCGGCACCGATCCGGTCGAAAACGCCGTGTCGCGATTTTCGCCCCGCGATCTCCGCGACCTGCAGGTCTGGAGCAACCTGACCTGGATCCACGAGCTGGTCTTCGACCAGGATCCAGAGCTGCGCGAATTCCGCGCCAAGGGCCGCGGCTACACCGAAGGGGAGAAGGCGTGGCTGCTCGAGAAACAAAAAGCCATCTTGGGCGCGGTCATTCCGCTGCATAAAGAGCTGGCGGCCAGCGGCCAGATCGAGCTGACCACCACGCCCTTTTACCATCCGATCCTGCCCCTCTTGTGGGACAAACGCTGCGCCCGGCAGGCCATGCCCGGCTGCGCGCTGCCCAAGTATTTGGACTCCTATCGCGAGGACGCCCAGATCCACCTTCGGCGGGCCGTCACGCTGCATAAGCAACTCTTCGGGCAGGCACCGGTCGGCATGTGGCCGTCCGAGGGGTCAGTCTCGCAGGACATCGTCGCGGCAATTGCCGAGACGGGCATCGAATGGATCGCGACGGACGAAGAGATCCTCTCCGAATCGACCAACGGCTGGATTTCCCGCGACGGCCAGGGCCACATGCGGCATCCCGAGATGCTCTATCGGCCCTGGCGCGTCGAAAGCGGCGACAAATCGCTGCACGTGATCTTCCGCGATCACGCGCTATCTGACCTGATCGGCTTCCACTATCAGCGCAGCGATCCCGAGCATGCCGCCTGGGACATGATCAGCAAGTTCCTAGCGATCGGCCGGGCGGTCGAATCCAACAACGCGGGCCGCGGCGCGCTCGTGCCCGTCATTCTGGACGGCGAGAATTGCTGGGAATACTACCCGGACGGGGGCGTCCGTTTTCTCCGCGCGCTCTATCGCAATTGCATCCAGAATCCGCAAATTCGCCCGCAGCGCGTCCGCGACTATCTCAAGGACCAGCCGGCCACTGACCGCATCGGCACGCTCTTCGCCGGCAGCTGGATCTCGCACAACTTCGCCATCTGGATCGGGCACCACGAAGACAATACGGCGTGGGACCTGTTGCACCAGACGCGCGAATTCCTCAAGCAGACCGAGGCGGAGGGCAAGGCTCCCAAGGAAGCGCTGGCCAAGGCTTGGGAAGAACTGTTCATCGCCGAAGGGAGCGACTGGTTCTGGTGGTTCGGCGACGATCATTCTTCGTCGCAGGACGCGCTCTTCGACGAGCTGTTCCGCAAGCATCTGCAAAACGTCTACACGCGGCTCGACACGCAGCCGCCCAACGTGCTCAAGCACCCGATCAAGCGGCTGCAGCGGCGGGCACTGCACACCAAGCCGACTGGTTTCTGCCCGGTGAAGGTCGATGGGCGGCGGACCTACTTCGAGTGGATCTGCGCCGGCCATTACGTCTGCGGCAGCGAACGCGGCACGATGACCAAGGTGACGATGGGCGTGCTGCGGGACGTCTATTTCGGTTTCGACGCCAATCGGCTGGCCATCCGCATCGATACGGCCCGCTTTGCGCTCGAGGATCTCGACCCGCTGGACGAAATTCGCATCCGCTTCATCGAACCTTCGGGCATGGAGATTCGCATCGCCGGACTCAAGCAGCACGATGCCAAGGCCAAGCTCTACCGGGACGACAAGCTGGTTTCCAAAGTCAACATCGAGCTGGCGATCGACCAGATTCTCGAGCTGGCCGTGCCATTTGCCGACTTGGGTCTGGCTCCGGAATCGACAATTCAGATGTACATCGAATTGACCGCGAAGAAGCAGAGCGTCGATCGCGCCCCGCAGGAAGGGGTGCTCGAGATGGTGGTCCCCTCGCCCGACTTTGAACGGATCATGTGGCAGGCGTGACGAGCACGCTTGATTTCGCGCTCTAATTGAGAGTGATGCACGATGCCCGAGTTACGAAAAGACCCGATCGTCGGCCGCTGGGTGATTCTGGCGCCCGATCGCGCCAAACGCCCGGAGGATTTCTCCTCCGAGTATCGCATGGGCCGCGCCGGCTTTTGCCCCTTCTGCGAAGGTCACGAAGACACCACGCCGCCCGAAATCCTGGCGTACCGGCATCCGGGGACCGAGCGCAACAATCGGGGCTGGCGGACGCGCGTCGTCCCCAACAAGTTTCCGGCCCTGCAAGTCGAAGGCAATCTCGATAAGCGGGGCGACGGCATTTACGACCTGATGAACGGCGTCGGCGCGCACGAGGTCATCATCGAGTGCCCGAACCACGAAACGAATATGTCCCGCCTGTCGGTCGACAACATTCGCGAAGTCCTGTGGGTGTATCGCGACCGGCTCGTCGACCTGAAGCGTGATCCGCGGCTCGTGCACGGGCTCATTTTCAAGAACCAGGGAGCGCCCGCCGGCGCCTCGCTGGAACACTCCCATTCGCAGTTGATCGTCACGCCCGTCGTGCCGATCTCGGTGTGGGAAGAAATGACGGGCTCGCTCGAGTTCTTCAACTACCGCGGCCGCTGCATCTACTGCGACATGGTGCAGCAGGAGCTGGCGGCGGCGAGCCGCGTCGTGCTCGACACCCGGAGCTTCCTGGTCCTGGCCCCCTTTGCCAGCCGCTTCCCGTTCGAGACCTGGATCATCCCCAAGCAGCACTCGAGCCAGTACGAGAACATTCCCCGGCAGGGAATCGAAGACCTGGGCGTGGTACTGCGGTCGGTCTTGCGAAAACTCGAGTTGGCCCTCGACGACCCCCCCTATAACTACGTGTTCCATACGGCCCCCTTCGACGCAAAAGAGCTGCCGCACTACCATTGGCACATCGAGATTTTCCCTCGGCTGACGCGCGTGGCCGGGTTCGAGTGGGGGAGCGGCTTCTACATCAACCCCGTCATGCCCGAGGAAGCGGCCTCCTTTTTGCGGGACGCCGAGGAGGACGTGGCGATCCGCAAACCGGTCCCGGCGGCAACGTCTGCCTGACCGGCACCAGGCGGCAACGTCTGCCTGACCGGCATACGGGGAGCGTGGGGCGCGGTTTTCGCATCAGGCAACGGGCGGGAGCCTTTTCAGTCGACAGTCAGCGCGATTTGATGGAACGAAGGGGCCGCGAACGTCGCCCCACCACAGGGGCAGGTCCGAACCAGGAAGGGTTGTCGGAATGACGGGATGTCTGCGACTGGCGCTGGCCATTCATATTCATCAGCCGATCGGCAATTTTGACGGCGTCTTCGAGGACGCCTACCGCGATAGCTACGCGCCGTTTCTCGAGGTGTTGCGCGAGAATCCGAAAATCCCGGTCAGCCTGCACGTCTCCGGCAGCCTGCTGGAGTGGCTGGTCGAGGCGCACCCGGAATACATCGACGGCGTTCGCGAGCTGGCCGAGCGCGGACAGATCGAGGTGATCGGCGGCCCGTTCTACGAAGCCATCCTTGCCGGCATCCCCTCGCACGACCGCATCGGACAGATTTCGGCCTACTCGCGTTACCTGGAGCAGCTGTTCGGCGTCAAAGTCCGCGGCATGTGGATGCCAGAACGTGTCTGGGAGCAGAACTTCACCGGCGACATGACGCGGGCCGGCATCGAATTCACGGTCCTCGACGATCACCACTTCAAGAGCGCGGGCCTCCGCGACGAGCAGCTGTACGGCTACTACCTGTCCGAGGATGAAGGCCGCCTGCTCAAGATCTTTCCGGGCAGCGAAAAGCTGCGCTACACCATCCCCTTCCAGGAGCCGGCGGAATCGATCCGCTACCTGCGGGAGATTGCCGACAAGCACCCCAATCCGGTCGTCTGCTTCGGGGACGACGGGGAGAAGTTCGGCACCTGGCCGGGAACCAAGAAGCACGTCTACGAGGACGGCTGGCTGACGCGGTTTTTGAACGCGCTGATCGAGAATGCCGACTGGCTCAAGCTCACCACCCTGGGCGAGGCGATCGACAACGTGCCTCCCGTCGGCATGATCTATCTGCCGGACTGCAGCTACCGCGAAATGACCGAATGGGCGCTGCCCGCCGAGCGACTGGCCGAATTCGAGTCGCTCGCCAAACGCAAACAGCACGATCCCGAGTGGCACGCCCTGCGTCCTTATATCCGCGGCGGCACCTGGCGCAACTTCCGCACGAAATACCCCGAAGCCAATGAGATGTACACGCGGATGCTGCAGGTCAGCCAGCGGCTGCAGCAAATCACGTCCGAAGAGGAGGACGTCGAGCGGCCCCACTTCATCAATGAGGCGCGGACCGAGCTCTATCGCGGCCAGTGCAATTGCTCGTACTGGCACGGGGCTTTCGGCGGTCTGTATCTGCCTCATCTGCGACACGCCGTCTACAACCACCTGATTGCCGCCGACTCGCTCTTGGAGTCGGCCATCGCCCGTCCGGCGCGTTGGGTGCAGATCGACGCCGACGACTACAACCTCGACGCCCGCAAGGAAATTCGCATCGCCGGCGATCGGCTGGTGGCGTTTCTCGCGCCCAGCCGCGGCGGCCACCTGTACGAGCTCGACGTGCGGAGCGTGCGACTCAATTTGCTGGGCACGCTCAACCGCCGGCCGGAGGCGTATCACGAAGTCGTCCGCTCGGCCGCCCACTCGCAGCACGACGGCCACTCGGTCGCCAGCATCCACGACGCCGTTCGCTTCAAGCAACCCGATCTGGACCGCATGCTGATCTACGACAACTGGCCGCGGAAGAGCCTGGTCGACCACTTCCTGCCGCCGAACATCGATCCGGCCACGTTTCGCAACGGCGAAGGAGAATTGGGCGACTTCGTGCTCGGCGTTTATGAAACGAGACTCCGCCGCTCGCCCGGACGCGTCGAGGCCGTGCTCTCACGCGACGGGATGGTCGGCGGGCATCGCGTGCATCTCGAAAAGTCGATCGGGCTGGAAGCCGCGACCGGAAATCGGCTCGACATCCGCTACGAATTGTCGAACCTTCCGCCCGGCGAGAGGTTTCACTTCGCCGTCGAATTCAATTTCGCCGGCTTGGCCTCCGGGGCGTCGGACCGCTACTTCTACGATGGCAGCGGACGCCAGCTCGGCCCGCTCGAGTCGATCCTCAATCTGAAACAAGCCGAACGGATCGGGCTGGTCGACGAGTGGCTGGGGATCGACGTGGGGATCGAGCCGTCGCTGGCGACCGATATCTGGACGTTTCCCATCCAGACGGTGAGCCAGTCGGAGGGCGGCTTCGAGCTGGTGCATCAGTCGAGCACCGTGGTGCCGCACTGGGATTTCCTGGTCGGACCCGAGGGGCGTTTCCGCGTCGAGCTTTCGCTGACGCTCGACACGTCGGCCGCGCAGGCCCGCCAACTTTCCAAGGCGGCTGTCACCGCGACCTAACTGGCGTCTCGCGACGCTGGTTCGGCTAGTGGGTGGCACTGGCGGCTCGTCCGCCAGTGTCCGTTGCCCACAGTGCCAGCTATTAGGACACTGGCGGACGAGCCGCCAGTGCCACCCAACTCGCGATACTTTGCAGTAGGCGGACCACCACGGCGCCGCGCGTTTACGCGTCTGCGTGCGCGGGTTGCACGGTCGGCTCGCTCTCGCGCGGGGCGTCTGGCGTCGGGGAGACTGAGTTGCTTGCAGCCGGATTGGGCGAGTCGAGCAGCCTGCTCGTCAGTCGGTTGAGGCCGACGTGAGGCGACGTGAGCGGATCACTGCTGGCTTGCGGGCGCTCGTCGAGGCGCATCGGCAGGCGGACCGTGAAGGTGCTGCCCTTGCCGAACTCGCTGACCAGACTGACTTCGCCCCCCAACAGCTTCGAGAGTTCTTTCACGATCGAAAGCCCCAGGCCCGTGCCGCCGTACTCGCGGGTGATGGCGTCGCTTTGGCCGGGCACCGTGTGACCCTGCCGGAACTTCTCGAAGATCATCCCCTGTTCGTTGAGCGGAATGCCGATCCCCGTGTCTTCGACGACGATTTCGAAGTAGACGTCGTCAGCGCGGTTGGCCCGCAGCTTCACCCGGCCGCCTTCGGGCGTGAACTTGATGGCGTTGGAGAGCAGGTTATCGAGAATCTGCTGGATCTTGACCGAGTCCTGCACCAACAGCGGAATCTGCGGATCGACCTCGAATGACAGGTCGATATTCTTTTTCTCGGCCAGCGGATTGAGCGAATTGACCTGCCGCTCGATCAAGTCGCTGAGCGAACACTCGACGATCTGGATCTCCATCCGGCCGCTCTCGATCTTGGCCAGATCCAAGAGGTCGTTGATCATCGCCATCAGGTTCTTGCCCGACGTTTGGATGTTGCGGACAAACCGCTGCTGCTTTTCGCTGATATTGTCCGAGCGGGCCAGGATATCGCTGAAGCCCAGGATGCTGTTGAGCGGCGTGCGCAGCTCATGGCTCATCGTCGCGAGAAAATCGTCCTTGAGCTTGTTCATTTCGTAAAGCCGCAGGTTGACCTGGGCCAGCTGATCGACCTTCGCGTCGAGATCGGTGTTCACCGCGCGGAGCTCGTCCTGCACGGCCACCAGGTGCCGCAACATGCGGTTGAAGGCGTGGCTCAGCTCTTCGAACTCGTCGCCGGTGCGGATGTCGGCCCGTTGCTCGAGATTGCCGCGCGCGACCTGATCGCTGACGTCTTTGAGGTGCAGCACGGGCTTGACGATCACGTAGCGAACGATGGCGTAGGCGGCCAGCATGGCGAGGAACGCCGTGCCGATGGCGGTCGCCAGCAGAATCGCGTTATTGCGGGCGACGGCTTCGCGAGTCCCCTTGAGGGGAAGCGTGATTTTGACGACGCGCATCAAGTCGCCCACTTTGATGTTGCTGTCGCCGAGAACCGAGTCGCGATGACAGGTCGCGCAGGTCTTTTCGGCCGTGATGCCGGCGAAGTACTGGTACTCGCCCCGTTCCTTGTCGATCCGATGATGTTCGCTGGCGCCGCGCACGATGGCGTCGATCGCGTCGTAGTCCTCGGAGTCGCTCGGGCGGAATTCGGGATCGGAGCTAAGGGCGTTGCCTCGTTTCGCGTCGATCCGGAAGAAGCGATAGTTGTAGTCGAGATTCGATGGCTTCCGCATGTCGCTGATCATCAGCTTCATGGCGGCAAGCGTGTCGGCCGGCTCGAGCTTCTCGAAATGCTTTTCCAGGATGCTCGCAAAGACGAGATTTTGGGCCTGTTTGGGGTTTTGCTCGTAGACCAGGTCCGATGTGAGCGTGGCGTAAACGTAGAAGCTGGCGGTGATCAACAGGAGCAGACTGCCGCCGAACAAATAGCGACTCTTCCGCTCGAGGCTGGTTTCTCCCAACAGGCGTTTGACGGTTCGGTAGGACATGGCAATTACGTGTTACTACACCATTTCCGGCCCGTTTGCGTAAGGCCAAATCGCGCGAGCGCGGGGAGTGCGTCGGCGTTAACGACGCTGGCAAACGGGGCAATAAAACGTCGATCGCTGGGCTTGGACGATCCGCCGGATGGGCACCTCGCCGCAAGTCGGGCACGTTTCTTCCGCGCGCCCGTACACGAGGTGTTTATTCTGATAGCGACCGTTCTGATTGAGGGCCGTGCGGTAGGTGGCGTCGCCGAGAGTCGACCCCTCGTCGCGGATGGCCTCTTCCAGGACGCTCAGCGTCGCGTCCCTCAGCCGACGAATCTGGTCCGCTTTGAGCCGATTGGCCGGCGTTGCCGGATGAATCTTTGCGATGTGGAGAATCTCGCTGGCGTAGAGGTTGCCGATACCCGCCACGATCTTCTGATCGAGCAGCAGCACCTTGATCGCCCGCGCGCGCTTGGCGCAGCGTTCCCGCCAGGTCTCAAGCGGCATCTCCAGCGCGTCCGGCCCCAAGGCTTCGGACGAAAACGCGCGTTCCAGCTCGCCGGGGCCAAACAGCCGGACGGTGCCCAGCCCGCGCTGATCCCAAAACCAGATGGAGTTGTATTTCGCCTCACCGGCAAACTTCCATTCAATCCGCAGATGGACCCGGTCCGGCGGATCCGACAGCAGCATCAAACCGGTCATCCTCGGCTCGATTACCACGGCCGAGTCGTCCGAGACGCAAAGCACAATCCGCTTCCCCAGGCGGCGAACTGCGTCAATGCGCCGCCCCTTGAGGCGTTTGGCGAGAAGTTCGAATCGCGGCCGGATCGATATGGGCTTGCAGGAGCAGCGACAACGCACGAGTGACTTGACCGTCCGCCCCTCGACGAACGGGCGGATGCCGCGGACCATGGTTTCGACTTCGGGAAGCTCTGGCATCTTCGGTCATTGTGGTTCTTTGCGATCGATTTGGAAACCTTGCGCACGCGGCAAAGATCGGCATTTCGACTAGACGAGAGAGCTGTTTTGGACCGTCATTGGGAGCGGCGGGGACCCCGGCTAGGTCCGCCCGGTCTGCCGCCCCGACAAAGGCGAAGTCTGTGAGGCCGGGCAATCCAGATAAAGCGGGAAATGTGCTTGACGGGGCACCAGCCGCAGAGGATGCTAGTAAGTAGATCGTTCCGCCCCGAGGGGCGCAGTGCGCGATGACGTTTGGCTGGGCCCGCCAACGTTCCAGACAAATCTGTCCGAGACACATTGGAGATGGGGATGTCACGTCGTTCGCCCAGGAATTCCGCGCCCCGGCGCAGCTCTCGTCGTCGTTCCAGCCGAGGTCCGATCGTCGTCTCCGTGCTCGCAGGCGTAGCCGTTTTGGGCTTGATCGGCTTCTTGGCGCTGCGGCCGATGCAATCGGCCCCGTCGGCAACGTCCGCATCATCGTCGCAACTGGCCGCGACGGCTGAACCGACGAGCCTGCCTGCCGCTCAGACCGCTCCGTCGAAGACGACGCACTCCGCCGCCGTGGCGTCGCACTCGTCGCAGCCCGCGAATGACAGCCAGGTGGTGACGGCGGCCAAGCCCGCCCCGGTCGCTCCTCAAGGAACCTCGCTGACTGCAGCCCAGCGCCGTTCGCGCGTCGAAGCGCAACTGGCGGCCGGCGAGTTTGGACCCGCACTGGAAACTGCGAAATCCGCGAACGATGCGGCCGAACGCACGTCGCTCTTGAAGTCGATCGCCGCCGCGCAGGCGAAGAGCGGCGACTATGTTGCTGCCGACCGTTCGATCAGCCGCATTCCGATTCCCGAATCACGTGAGCGAGCCGGGGCCGCGAACACGGCCGCCCGCCAATCCGCCGCCGGTGGTGCCGCGAGCGCTGCGCAGCTCGTCAGCCTGATCAAGACGGTCACCGGAACGGAGACCGACTGGGAAGACACCGACGAAGCCAAGAAGACGCCAATCTACTGGCCCCCCGGTATCGAGGTCGATCCGAATGGTTTGCTCCGCGGTTTGACGCACGAGGAAAAAGGCCAGACACTGTCAGGCCTCGGCCATCGCGCTCGCGAAGCCGACATCAACACCGACATGCGGGCCAAGAGCTCGCTGCGTCTCGTCTCGCTGACGCGCCTCGAAAAAGAACTGGCGAAGAAGCTGGCCGAAGGGCACGCCGTTCCCGAAACGATGCAGCACCTGGCGGGTCTCACTCAGATCAAGTACGTCTTCGTTTATCCCGATCAGAATGAAGTCGTCATCGGCGGTCCGGCCGAGGGTTGGAAGTACGACGCCAGCGGTCGCGCCGTGGCTCGCGAAAGCGCTCGTCCGAGCCTCTTCCTGGACGACCTGGTGACCGTGCTGCGGACCTTCTCGCCGCGCGGCTCCGGCTACTTCAACTGCCAGATCCTGCCCCGTGAAGAAGGCCTGCGTCGCATTCAGCAGTTCGTGCAGGACTCGAACGCCCGTGGCCCGCTCGACGCCGGTCAGGTGAGCAACTGGACCAAGCAACTGCAGCGCGAGTTGGGACTGCAGGACGTCGAAATCAACGGCGTGCCGGTCGACTCCCGCATCGCCCAGGTGATCTTCGAGGCCGACTATCGGCTGAAGATGATCGGCATCGGCAAGCTGCACGCCGGACACGGCATCCCCAGCTACTTCGACATCATCCCGAAGACGGGTGAAGTGAAGAGCGCGAAAATGGACGCCCTGCGGTGGTGGCTCTCGATGAAGTACGACGCGGTGACCCATAGCCCCGATCGGAACGTGTTCCAGATCGAAGGCTCGGCCGTCCTCTGCCAGTCCGAGAACGAACGCATTTCGGCCAAGGGCCAGCGGATTCACACCGGCACGTCGGAAGTGGCCAACCGGCTGTTCGCCACCGAATTCACCGATCACTATGCCGAGCTGGCCGCCGACGATCCGGTGTTCGCCGATCTGCAGAACATTTTCGACCTGTCGCTCGTCGCGGCCCTGCTCTCGGACAACCGCGTTCCGGACCGCATCGGTTGGAACCTGGGCGTCTTCGCCGCCAACGGCGCTTACCAGCCCGCCACCTTCCAGCCGCCCAAGACGATCCAATCGGTCGTCAACCACCGGGTCTACAACGGCAAGGACATCGTGGTGCAGGTGGCCGGCGGAGTCGACGGCCGCATGCGAAACGTCCTGGAAGACCACAAGGTGTTCCACGAGTCGCCCACGCTGACTGCCGAAAAGTCCAAAGGCGTCGCCCCTCAGCTGCCGGAAGGCCGCTGGTGGTGGGACGCGAAGAGCAACTAGTCGGCGTCGAAACAGCACACGCCAACTGAACGAGACGAACCGGCCAGCGACTGCTGGCCGGTTTTCTTTTTATGGCCCTGCACGACGACACATTGGCCCGCCCAATGTGGCGGCTGACAATACGTAAAGATGATGCAGTGACTCGCCGACGAACCGCGCAGCGATCCGCCGCTAGAATGACGGCATGAGCGACCAGGACACAAAATCTCCTTCATTCGTCCGTGTGATCGGATCGGCGTCGATGGTCGCTTGTTGCATCCTGCTCGTACCAGTTCTGCTCCTCAGCTTGGCGTATCTGGAACACGTCTTCATCGGAACGCACCGACTCAAAGAGGCCCTGCACATCGATCAGTTGATTCACTATCTTGATGCGGCAAACCCTCGCCGCTGAACACCGGTGCCAATCGCCAACTTTCGTTCAGCGTACGGCCCATTACGCGCGGGTTTTCCATGCGCGGAAATCCGCCGCTAGAATGACGGCATGAGCGGCGAACCGAGGAAACGGTCGTGGGCGTGGATCGGCTGGGCGGCTCCGGCTGTGGCATTCATTTACACTTTCAGCGTCGTCCCGTCAGCGGTCGCGCTCAGATGGCTTCTCCACTATGGAGCCGTCGCCGACGGGGGATCCGTATGCCGGGCTGTGGCGTACTTTTATGCGCCGGTCGAATGGCTGGCCGGAAGAAATCCGCAAGTCTACGACACGATCAGTAACATCATCCGGCGCCTAAGTCCCTAACATGGCGCTGGACTACCGTCCCAATCCGCAACTCTCGTCCAGGACGCGCCCCCACGACCGGGACGGAATGAACGCTCGCGCCTCACTTCGCGTACTGGATGTGGACGGTCGCTTCCGGCACGCGGACCTGGACTTCGCGGCGGGTTGTGTCGACTTCGGACCACGGGTGGGTCGCTGAGCTGTTCAGCTTTGCCAGGATCAGATCGCGGCCCGTGCGCTTGTCGATCGCGTGCAGGTAGGGCCAGGGGACGTCGTCGTCTCCCTTGTCGATGTGCCGATAGGAGAAGACTAGGGCCGGGGCCACGCGTGATTGGTCGAGCTCGAAGACGCCGTCGTCCAGGCGGCGGCTCCAGAGCAGCTTGTCCGACTGCCGGTCGAAGGCGCAGATGATGCCGTTGACCAGCGGATTCCGCGCGTCGTCGCGCTGGCCGTTGGCGCGAAAGTTTTCCGAATCGGCGAACGGTTTGGAGAAGGCGACGTAGAATCGCCGTTCGTCGCTCGTCGTGTAACCCTGCAGGCA
>Ga0210396_10003811_pt1 | contig 14924 bp, 15 predicted proteins | sample IncBWH17OmetaG_FD_155466 | JGI IMG/M metagenome (GOLD analysis project Ga0210396, IMG submission 155466) | Forest soil microbial communities from Barre Woods Harvard Forest LTER site, Petersham, Massachusetts, United States - Inc-BW-H-17-O ... | reverse complement strand
TACTCGACGCTCTTGTGCGCAAGTCGCTGCTGGTGGCCGACCGGTCTTCGGGGCGGACCCGGTTTTCGATGCTGGAGACGATCCGCCAGTTCGCCGAGGAGCAACTCGTCGCCCGTGGCGAGGCCACTGAGGTGCGTACCGCGCATGCCGGGTATTTCGCCGGGCGCGAAGCCGACATCATGGCCCTGTGGGACAGCCCCCGCCAGCGTGCGGCCTACGACTGGTTCACTATCGAGTTGGCCAATCTGCGCGCCGCGTTTCGGTGGGCCGCCGACCACGGCGATCTGGATGTCGCCGCCCCCCTCGCCAGCTATGCGGGGTGGCTCGGCCTTTTGGTCCAAACCCCTGAGCCGATGGCCTGGGCTGAAGAGCTGATCGAGCCCGCCCGCGCGGTCGACCACCCGCGGCTCGCAACTCTGTACGCGATTGCGTCGCTGTGCTACGCGACCGGTCGGATCGAGGCGGCTGTCGGCTACAGCGACGCCGCCCAGCTCGTTCTCAGCCGGAGCCGCGAGGCGCCGCCGGGCGCTATCGAAGCCTGGCTTGGCGTTGCGTTTCTGCACATCGGCCAGCCCGAGCGGCTGGCTGAGTTGTGCCGCGCCCAGCTCGCACGCCGCCGCGACACCCACGTCCACATCCGTGCATGGCTGGTTGTCGCCCTGTCAGTGGCCGGTTGTGGTGGGGAGGCGATGGATTCCGCGGATGGCCTCATCGAGGCTGCGGAGGCAACAGGCAACCCGCACGTGCTCGCGTGGGCGCACATTGCCTACGGTTTGGCTTTCCGTAAGGCGGATCCCGTCAGGGCGCTTAACGCCGTTGGCCGGGGTCTGGTGATCGCTCAAGACAGCGGCAACCACGCCGACGCGTCAGTCGTGGCGCTGTTTCTGGCACGATTTGAGGCCGAACAGGGCGGCACCGTGTCCGCGTTCGATCACCTCACTCTGGCGATCCGCAACTTCCACAATGGAGGCGACACCACGACGATCTGCGTCCCGCTGGCCGTCCTCGCCGGTCTTTTCGACCGGCTCGGACGCTATGAACCGGCGGCCACCATCGCCGGGTTCGCGCTCAGTCCCATCGCCGCGTCGGCGGTCCCCGAAATCACCACCGCAATCGCCGACCTGCGCGAAGTCCTCGGCGACCCGGCCTACGAATCGCTCGCCCACAAGGGTGAGACGATGACCACCGCCGCGATGGCGACGTACGCCTACGACCAGATCGACCAGGCCCGAACAGAACTCGAACATTCTGGTTGAGTTGCGCGAGTCGGACTCCTGTCGGGCGGGTGCGGTGACTCAAGTGCCGAGCAAGAGTTCCCATCGGACAAGGTCTATCGCCGCGATGACCGCGGGATCGTCGGAGTTGAGTCCTTCAGCCCGCACCGCTTGGGCTTCTTCAGCGTCCACACCATCTTGGACGGGAGGCGTGGCCTGACGGTTCCTCATGGGAAGGCCCGCCACGCACAGGGGATGACGGGCCGAGGGTTTGACGGCTTAAGCGAGCGTTTCTGTGGTGCAGACGTTATTCGGGCTTACGTCGGAACATCCCGCCGATTGCATTCTGCGCGTCCTCGATAGCCTTCTTTTGAGCGTTCCACTGCCGCTCGGCCAGGTCCGTGATCGCTTTCCGTTGGGCGGTCCACTGCTCCTCGATCTGATCGGCGATCGCCTTGCGCAGAGCCTCCCACTGCTCCGCTGTCTTGACGCTCCGCTCCTGTCCGCGTTCGAGTAGATCCGTGATCGCCTTCTGCTGAGCCTTCCACTGCTGCTCGATCAGGTCCCCGATCGCCTTCTGCTGGGCCTCCCACTGGTGTGCGATCTGCTCCTGAATCGCCTTCATGTGCTTCTCGTTCTGCGTCACCAGCTCCTTGATCTGCTCAGAAAGCCCCGCGTGCGACTCTTCCGCCATGGTCTGCTTCTCCATCCGATTTAAGTGATTTCGGCCCGCCTTATGGTGGCACTGCACGGGCTGGGCCGCCACTAAATCCTGACCGGGTGGTTGGGGAGGATGGCGTGTTACTACTGGTCCGCTACCGGGCCCCACGTCCCAGTGCCAGGGTCGTCCCGGAACCCACAGGACAGCATGGCCTCGAGGCACCTCGGCGGATAGATCTGGTTGCCGGGGAACTGCGGTCCATCCGGCGTCAGGATCTGATAGCCGGGGGACGGCGGTGGTGTTGGGTCGGCGCCGGCGCCATCGGCGCCTTCAAAATTCCAGCCAGTCACCGAACGGTCAGTTTCACGGATCCAGTTGAGGCTGCGGAGATTATCCAGCTTGCGGACCTGTTGTTGCGCATCGTCCGTCGGGCCGAAGCTCGGATCGCCGGAGGTGCACGCCGACCCTAAACCGAATAGGAGAGGCATGAGTACAATCCCGGTTACCCAGCCGTCTGGGGTCGATGCCATTACTGTGCTCAGAAAGCCGTCGACATGGCGATCACCGAGCCCGAGGGGTGAACCCATGACCAATAACGCGGACGCGCGTGCGAGCCTGGTCCTGCTGATCGCTGATCTACAGGTCGCAATCGACAGCGCCACCGCATCCGGTGGCGATGTGGTTCTCCACCCGTCAACCGGTCCAGGGCACAATCTCGGCTCCCTGGAGCAGGCCCGCGCGCTACTTGCCGCGCTGGTGGACCACCACGCCGAACTCCGACGCCAAGACGGACAATGACTGATCAGACCGAGGATCGGTGGCGCACGGCCCTAGTTAGTCATCGGGGGCCCATCGCTTATTCGCCGTTAATGACCGGAAATCAGTGAGAATCACTGGCAACGGTTGGTGTTGTCGGTGTAGTGAAAACCGCTGCGGCACAACGGATAGCGATAACTGATGGCAACCCCCGAAAACCTTGGCGTGAGAATCCGCAGGTCCTAGGTTCGAGTCCTAGTGGGGGCACAGGCCTCGATGCTACTGCGTGGCCGGCAGATGCAGTTGGATGACTTCGACCAGGTGACGTCCGACATCGTCGAGCGCATCCGTCGATCCGCTTGCGAGCGCGATAAGCACAGCGCCCTCAATTGCGGCGATCGCCAACGTCGCCAGCGAGTGGGCTTTGTCCGGGTCGGCACCGGAGCCGACCAATCGATCAGCGAGGATACTGCGCCAGTCGTCAACTGCCTCGGCAGCGGCCTGCGCGGCTGCCGGTGCTTCCGAACGGCCGAGGATCGCTGCGACGATTGGGCAGCCGGCTTCCATCTCAGTCGCGCGCAGCTGCACCTTCCACTGGTCGATGAAGGTCCGGACGGCCTGGATCGGATCGCCTCCATCATCGGCCGACCGGATCACTGCGCTCAGCGCTTGTCCGGCAATCCGCGTGGCCTCGGTCACGAGTTCTGCTTTGCCGCCAGGGAAATTCAAGTAGACGGTTCTCCGTGCGACTCCGCTCTCCTCCAGCAGGGCGTTGAGACCGGCTCCGGCGACACCTCGACGTCGAACCAGACCCGTGATGCTGACGATAAGGGCATCTCGCGCGGACATGGGTTGAACTATACCGATTGGTCTACTACCGTGGCATCCGTGGCGAATTTCGACAGTGACAAGACGTTGCGGAAGTTCCGCAGAGAACGGGCCGTCGGACGCTTGCTCAATCCGGCAGTCCAAGGGCTGAGCAGACTCGGGCTGCGTACCGCGCTGGCCACCGAATTGGAAACCGTCGGCCGCAAGACCGGACAGGTGCGCCGCGTTCCCGTCTCGGCGCAATTCGACAACGACGGGGCGTGGGTCATCTCCCAGCACGGCACCCGCTCTGGTTGGGGTCGAAACATCGCCGATAACCCCAATGTTCGTGTGCGACAGGGCAATCAGTGGCGCGCCGGAGTGGCCAAATTCAGACCGGATGACGATGTCGTGGCGCGCGGTCGCAAGTTCGGGCGAATGGGGGCCAAGGTCGTGAAGGCGTTGGAGACGACTCCCATGTCGGTAAGGATCGACTTCACCGACTGACGCGACGACGCTTAGCCGGAGGTCGACGCGGGGTACTCCTGCCCCATGAGAGGAATATCACGGCGCTCGTTCGGACAACTCGCCGCAGCTGCCGGCGCAGCTGGAGTGGCGGCGTGCGCAGCCAAGCCCGCCGGCTCGCCGCCGACATCCGCCTCCCCGCCGCCGTCGGGACGGGATGTGGGCTTCGTGCTCGGACACGAGCAATTCACCACAGCACAGCTGGTCGACCAGGCAGAGGCGGCCGAGCGGGCCGGATTTCGCTATTTGTGGGTCAGCGACCACATCCAGCCGTGGCAGGACAACGAGGGACATTCGATGTTCCCGTGGATCACGTTGGCGTTGGTGGGCCAGCGAACCAGCCGCGTCCCGTTCGGCACCGGCGTGACATGCCCCATCTATCGCTACAACCCGACGACGGTCGCCCAGGCGTTCGCCTCGCTGGCGCTGCTCTACCCTGACCGGGTGTTCCTCGGCGTTGGAACCGGCGAACGGCTCAACGAGCAGGCGGCCACCACCCAGTTCGGGCTCTACCGAGAGCGCCATGACCGGCTGATCGAAGCCATCCAACTCATCCGACAGCTATGGGGCGGACAACGAATCTCTTTCCAGGGACGATACTTTCAGACCGACCAACTCAAGCTCTACGACGTGCCGCCGTCGCCGCCTCCGATCTTCGTGGCCGCGGGCGGTCCCAAAAGCGCCCACCTGGCCGGCCAGTACGGCGACGGCTGGATCACCGAGGCCGGCGACGTCGAGAACCACAAGCTGGTGGCCGCGTTCAACCAGGGCGCACACGACTCCGGCCGCGATCCCGCAACCCTCGGCAAGCGCGCCGAAATGTTCGTAGTCGTCGGCGACCACAACGAGATCACCCGCGGCGCAGAACTTTGGCGGTTCACCGGCGGCGCCGTCGACCAACCCAATCCCGTTGACATCCAACGCGCGGCGCAGGCCAACCCGCTGGACAAGGTCATCCACGGCTGGACCACCGGGACCGATGCCGCCACTCACATCGCCGCGGTGCAGGCGGTTCTGGACGCCGGCGCGACGCCGTTTCTGCGCTTTGCGCAACAGAATCCGCTGGCCGCGATCGACTTCTACCGCGCCAATGTCCTACCGCACTTGCATTGACACCGGCTAGCTGCGCACCGCGTTGACATAGGTCACGTCGGCGAAAGCCAATGCGACCTCATCGTCGGGGTAGACGAAGCCGTTAGCGGTATGCATCTGCGCGACGCTGCGGTGTGAAACCTGCCAGCCCTGCTGGGCCAGGTGCTCGATGATATGGCTGCGTTCGAAGTGGTACACGAGATCGTTGAAGTCGACGACGTCGAAGCCGAGCTCACTCATTCGCTCGTGGTGCGCGCGCCACCGCTCGTCAGTGAAAACCGTTGTGTCCGGAATGAATTCGGAAGCCAGCCGGCTGCCGGCAACGCTCAACGCGGTGACGTTGTCGAACAGGGAGTCCTGCGCCTCCGGCGGCAGGTAGACCAGCAATCCCTCGGCGCTCCACACCGAGGGGGCCTGCGGGTCGAAGCCGCCGGCCTCAAGTGCGGCTGGCCAGTCGTCGCGCAAATCAACAGCGACGGTTCGACGTTCGGCCGTCGGCTCGGCCCCGAGCTTGCTCAGCGTGGAGGTCTTGAACGCGATGACGTCCGGCAGGTCGACCTCGTAGACGACGGTGCCTTCTGGCCAGGGCAGGCGGTAGGCACGCGCATCCAGACCGGCCGCCAGGATGACCGCCTGGCGGATACCGCTGCGCGTCGCGTCCAGGAAGTGCCGGTCGTAGAACCGGGTGCGGACCGCCATCCCGCGCGCCATCCGGTCCGGATCGAATTCGTGTTCTTCGGTGACGGGTATCTCGCCGTTCACCAGTCGGGAGTAGACGTCGATGCCGACCGCGCGCACCAACGGCGCGGCGAACGGGTCGTCGATCAGACCGGCCGCCGAGGACAGCGCCCGTTGGGCGGCGACCATCGTCGCCGTCGCGCCGACGCTCGTCGCCAGATCCCAGCTGTCGCTTTCGCTCCGTATCGACATCGCGGCTCCCATCTCGGCGTTTCAATAATATAGATGACCTAGATATCAGCGGAGGATTGGGGATCGTCATGGACTTCGCCCAACGAGCCATCGACCTGGCTCGCCAGAACGTCGCTGAGGGCGGTCGCCCGTTCGCAACGGTGATCGCCAAGGACGGGCAAATCCTGGCTGAGAGCGCCAACAAAGTCGCACAGACGCACGACCCGACCGCACATGCGGAGATTCTGGCTATTCGGCAGGCCTGCCAGAAGCTGGGCACCGAGCACTTGATCGGTAGCACGATCTACGTGCTGGCACAGCCCTGTCCCATGTGCCTCGGTTCGCTCTACTACTGCTCGCCAGACGAGGTCGTCTTCCTGACGACGCGCGACGAATACGAGCCCTACTACCTCGACAACCGCAAGTACTTCGAACTCGCGACCTTCTACGACGAATTCGCCAAGCCCTGGGATCAGCGGCGCCTCCCGATGCGGCACGAAGCCCGCAAGGCAGCGTTGGACGTCTACCGAGCCTGGTGGGAACGCAATGGTCGCAATCGGGCGGCGCAGTAACCAGGACAGCTTGACAGCGTCCGCAGCTGCGCTACTATCTGCGTATGCATGCAGATAACGAGGATGTCCGGTTGCCGGACGACCAGGTCAGCCTGGTGGTCGAGGTGTTCCGGATGTTGGCCGACGCCACTCGCGTGCAGGTGCTGTGGTCGCTCGCCGATCGCGAGATGGCGGTCAACGAACTCGCGGAGCATGTGGGCAAACCGGCGCCGTCGGTGTCTCAGCACCTCGCCAAGTTGCGGATGGCCCGGCTGGTCCGGACCCGCCGCGAGGGCACGACGATCTTCTACAGCCTGGAAAACGACCACGTGCGACAGCTCGTCGTCGACGCCGTCTTCAACGCTGAGCACGCCGGCCCCGGGGTGCCGCGCCATCACCGCACCGACGCCCCGCTGCAGGCAGTTGACCAAACGAAAACACAACGAAGGAGATGAGGATCATGTCGCACCACGAACACAGCCATGAAGGGCCGCACTCACATGAGCACCAGCACGAGGGGGTCACTCACACGCATGCGCACACCGAGCACGAACACGAGCATGTCGAGCACGAGCACACCCACACGCACGACGACGGAACCGAGCACACCCATGGACACGTGCATCAGTCCGGCCTGGAGGAACCGCACAACCACGCACACAGCTGATCAGCGGCTGCGCTGACGCAGCCTGCCGGCTGTCAGACGTTGGGGCAGTAGTGCATTGGGCTGTCCCGCTCGTCAAGCGGCGGCAAGTTGCGCGCGGGAGTGTGCACCAGCGGCGTCGCGGCCGGGATGCGACCGGTAGCCCGGTCCCAGCCCGCCCGGGCCCGCGGGTGCATGCGGCTCCGGCGCGGCAGACAAGCGAAGACCAGACGCACGATGTCACCGAAGCGGCGGTGAAGCCACTCGTCGCGACGCGACCAGGTGTAGCCCATCAGCTCGCGCACCGGCGGGTCGTAGAGGCCGACCGTCAGCCAGACGAAGAACGGCGACAATAACTTACGCTGCAAGGCCCAGAGCCAGTCCGGAAGCCATTGCGCGAACGGAGGTTTGGGCAGTTCGGTTAAGTTGAGCACTTCGCGCGCGGCGAAGTTGTTCTCCAGCACCTCGCGGCACATGTGGTCCCAGTAGACCTGGAAGTCTTCCCATGTCTTCGGGACCGGGCGCATGCTCATGCCGTACATCCGGTACCACTCGATGTGTTCGTCGAACAGCTGGCGCTTCTGCTCCTCGGTGATGCCGCCGCAAAACCGTTCGGCCACATGGATCGTGCCGACGAAGAACGTCGAGTGCGCCCAGTAGAAGACCTCGGGATTCAACGCGTGATAGCGCCGGCCCTGGCTGTCGGTGCCCTTGATGTCCACGTGGTAGTCGCGCACCTCGGCACCGGTCGTCGGCGCGCGGTCGCCGTCGAAGACCACGCCGCCGATCGGGTACAGCGACCGCAGTAACCGCGGCCAGCGTTCCCGGAAGAACGTTGAGTGCTCCTCGACGGCCGCACCAAGTTGCGGATGCATGTTCTGCATCGACCCGGCCCAGGGGCCCTGCAGCATGCCGCGCCAATCACCGAAGTACCGCCACGTCAGCGAGTCCGGGCCCAGTGGCGGCGCGTCATACCCGAGTGGTGATACCGGGCAACCGGCCGCGAGAGCACCGCTCGCCACCTCGTCGGCGGCGGGTGTGCTGGTCAGCGGGCATACCTCAGACGTATCTTGAGTCACTGGTGAGGTTTCCTGTCCGTGTCAGCCAACCTGACTACATGCGTTGTCAGTATAGAGCTTAGGAGCGATGTGCCGTCCGGTCAACGACGGGGCCGCTGGTCCGGCGTTCCCCTGGAGGATCGCCAGGCCCTCCGGCGCGACGAGCTCATCGCCGCCGGTGTGCACTTGCTCGGCGGGGAAAGTGGACCGGCCGTGACGGTGCGGGCGGTGTGCCGGGAGGCCGGGCTCACCGAGCGCTACTTCTACGAAAGCTTCTCTGACCGAGACGAATTCGTGCGCGCCGTCTACGACGACGTCTGCACCCGCGCGATGTCGGCGCTGATGTCTGCGACCACACCACGCGAAGCCGTAGAACAGTTCGTTGCATTGATGGTCGACGACCCGGTCCGCGGCCGGGTGCTGTTGCTGGCCCCGGCGGTGGAGCCGGTGCTGGTCCGCTCGGGCGCCGAGTGGATGCCCAGCTTCATCGAACTGCTGCAGCGCAAGCTGACCCAGATCAGCGACCCGGTGCGGCAAAAGATGATGGCGACCAGTCTGATCGGCGGCCTGACCGCCCTGTTCACCGCCTACCTGGACGGCCGGCTGGCTGCCAGCCGGAAGCAGTTCATCGACTACTGCGTAGAAATGCTGCTCAGCACGGCATCTACCCACCAGAAAACGCAATAGCGCACCGCAGTAGGCGCGACGCGAAATAACTCGCCGGACCGGAACTTGAATGTCACCGATATGAACAGATATATTTACTGAAACTGACAGACACAGATAACTCGGAGGCACTGTGCCGGACCCGCAAGACCTCGACTTGTTGCGTGAACTCGAGCCGGTCGTCGAGAAGAACATGAACCGGCATCTGAGCGTGCACAAGCCCTGGAACCCGCATGACTACATCCCATGGTCGGACGGCAAGAACTTCTACGCACTGGGCGGACAGGACTGGGAGCCCGGCCAGTCCCAACTCACCGACGTGGCGCAGGTCGCCATGGTGCAGAACCTGATGACCGAGGACAACCTGCCCTCCTACCACCGCGAGATCGCGATGAACTTCGGCATGGACGGCGCCTGGGGCCAGTGGGTCAACCGCTGGACCGCCGAGGAGAACCGGCACGGCATCGCCCTGCGCGACTACCTGGTGGTGACCCGCGCCGTCGACCCGATCGAGTTGGAGAACCTGCGCTTGGAGGTGGTGAACCGGGGCTTCAGCCCGGGGCAGAACCAGCAGATTCGAGAAGACCTGTTCGCCGAGAGCCTTTTCGACTCGATCATCTATGTGACCTTCCAGGAACTGGCCACTCGGATCTCGCATCGCAACACCGGTAAAGCCTGCAACGAGACGATCGCCGACAAGCTGCTGGCCAAGATTTCCGCCGACGAGAACCTACACATGATCTTCTACCGCGACGTCTCCGAGGCCGGGTTCGAGATCGCCCCCAATCAGGCGATGAAGTCGCTGCACAAGGTGTTGCGCAACTTCCAGATGCCCGGCTACCAAGTGCCCGAGTTCCGGCGCAAAGCCGTGATGATCGCCGTCGGCGGAGTCTACGACCCGCGTATCCACCTCGACGAGGTGGTGATGCCGGTGCTGAAGAAATGGCGCATTTTCGAGCGTGAGGACTTCAGCGGTGAGGCCGCCGCGATGCGGGAAGACCTCGCGTTGCTGATCAACGAGCTCGAGATGGCCTGCGACAAGTTCGAGGTGTCCAAGCAGCGCCAACTCGAGCGGGAAGCCCGCACGGGCAAGAAGGTCACTGCATCCGAGTTGCATCGCACCGAAGGCACGCTGACCCTGAGCCGGCGGTAGCCGCCTTGCGTATCGGCCCCATCACGCTGTCCAGCCCGGTGGTGCTGGCCCCGATGGCGGGTGTGACAAATGTCGCATTCCGCACGCTGTGCCGCGAGCTCGAGCAGGCGCGCGTCGGAACGGTCAGCGGACTTTACGTCTGCGAGATGGTAACGGCGCGCGCCCTTGTCGAGCGGCATCCGGTCACCATGCACATGACGGCGTTCTCCGCCGACGAGTTGCCGCGATCGCTGCAGCTGTACACCGTGGATCCCGCAACCACCTACGCAGCGGTGAAGATGGTCGCCGACGATGGCCTGGCCGATCACGTCGACATGAATTTCGGTTGCCCGGTGCCCAAGGTCACCCGCCGCGGCGGCGGGGCGGCGCTGCCGTTCAAGCGCCGGCTGTTCGGTCAGATCGTCGCCGCGGCCGTACGCGCCACCGCGGGCACCGACATCCCGGTGACCGTCAAGTTCCGGATCGGCATTGACGACGCCCACCACACCCACCTCGATGCGGGCCTGATCGCGGAGTCCGAGGGCGCCGCCGCGGTCGCTCTGCATGCCCGCACCGCAGCGCAGCGCTATTCCGGAACCGCGGATTGGGAGCAGATCGCCCAGCTCAAGCAGCATGTGCGGACGATCCCGGTGCTCGGCAACGGCGACATCTTCGAAGCCAGCGATGCGCTGACCATGATGGCCGTAACCGGCTGCGACGGCGTCGTCATCGGCCGTGGCTGCCTCGGCCGGCCCTGGCTCTTCGCCGAGCTCTCGGCCGCGTTCACCGGCAGCCCACCGCCTGCCCCGCCCAACCTCGGCGAGGTCGCCGACATCATCCGCCGGCACGGCGAGCTGCTCGCCGCCCACTTTGGCGTAGACAAGGGCATGCGCGATTTGCGCAAGCACATCGCCTGGTACCTGCATGGCTTCCCCGCCGGATCCGAGGTGCGAAGGGCTCTCGCGCTCGTCAAAACGCGCGACGAACTCGACGTTCTGCTGGACAAACTCGACCCCAGCGTGCCGTTCCCGACCGCGGCCACCGGCCCGCGCGGACGCCAGGGATCACCTTCCCGGGTGGCCCTGCCGCAGGGCTGGCTAGCCGACCGCGATGACTGCACAGTGCCGGCGGGGGCCGACGTCATGCACTCGGGCGGCTAAAGCGACGTCGGGTGAAGATCCCGAGATCGCGTTTCGGTGGATGTCTCAGTACCATGTGGATCTTGTTGCGTCTCGCGCCGGTGGCCGAGCCCTGAGCGACCACCGCGGCACGACCGCTACAACCGCAACGCGACCGCACCGGTCGCTGCGATCTGCGGCGCTGCCACCGCCAGCGCTGCGCTGATGTACGCGACGACGACGCGGGCACCTCATCAGATTCGGAGGCCGGTAGGACATGAGTGACGGCGACTTTGGCGCCGACAAAGCCACTCCTGACGCCACTTCCGAGCTTCCGCGCGACTTGGGTGCCGACGGCGATGCGGTAGGGCTTGCCGCAGCGACGACGGGAACGCGAGCCGCCGCGCCGTGGGAGCGATTCGGATCGTCCCCGCAACGGGTCGCGCTCGCACCTAGGTGGTCGCCACCGCCGACCTCAGCGCCGCCGACATCGCCACTCGGCGAGCCGGGAGCCGACGAACACGGCGGCCCAACCGGATGCCACACCGACGGTGGCCTGACGGTTGCGGAGCTGATAGCCAAGATCGGCGGCTCGACCGCCGCCCGGCCACGCCGTCATCATGCGGTTCCCGACCCCGACCTGCCGGAACCAGACCCGGAGCTGCCCACCGACGGGCAGGACGACGGACACGACGCCTACGCGGTGTCGGCCTCCCCGGCCTATGCGTATGCGGTGCCCGACTTGGAGGACGTCCGCCCGGAGCCACGCGTCCGGGGTGCCGCCGAGCAGACCACCGTGCTGCCGAAAACGCCGCGCCGGACGCGACCGGCGCCCATCGTCGACGAGCCCGCACCTGACGAAATCCTCGACGAGCCCGCGGCTGACGACATCCGCCAGCAGAAGCCGCACCGCAGACGCCACGCGATGATGCTTTTCGGCCGCCTGATGGCCGCCGCGATCGCGGCGCTGGCGCTGGCACTGACCGGCGGGGCTTGGCAGTGGAGCGCATCAAAGAATCACCGGCTCAACACCATCAGCGCGCTGGACCCACAGTCGCGGGACATCGTCGACCCCAATGCGCAGTACGGCGACGAAGACTTCTTGATCGTGGGCATGGACTCGCGGGCCGGGGCGAACAGTGACATGGGCGCCGGCGACACCGAGGACGCCGGCGGCGCACGGTCGGACACCGTCATGCTGGTCAACATCCCGGCTAACCGGAAACGCGTTGTCGCAGTGTCGTTTCCGCGGGACCTGGCGATCACGCCGTTCCAGTGTGAGGCATGGAACCCCGACACCGGCGAGTATGGCCCTCTCTACGACTCCGACACCAAGAAATGGGGCCCCCGATACGTCTACACGGAGACGAAACTGAATTCGTCGTTCTCGTTCGGCGGCCCGAAGTGTCTGGTGAAGGAGATTCAGAAGCTGTCCGGGCTGAGCATCAACCGCTTCATCGCCATCGACTTCGCTGGCTTCGCCAAGATGGTCGACGCGCTCGGCGGCGTGGAGGTGTGCAGCACGACTCCGCTGAAAGACTATGAACTGGGCACTGTGCTGGCTCATTCCGGACGCCAACGGATCGACTCGAAAACCGCGTTGAACTACGTGCGCGCCCGCAATGTCTCCACCGAGAACAACGGCGACTACGGACGCATAAAGCGCCAGCAGTTGTTCTTGTCGTCGCTGCTGCGTTCGCTGATCTCCCAGGACACCTTCTTTTCGATGAACAAGCTCAACAACGTCGTCAACACGTTCATCAACAACAGCTATGTCGACAACGTCAAGACCAAGGACCTCGTCCAACTCGGCCAGTCGGTGCAGGGCCTGTCCGCCGGCCACGTGTCCTTCGTGACCGTGCCTACCGGCATAACCGACGAAAACGGCGACGAGCCGCCGCGCACCTCCGACATGCGGGCGCTTTTCGACGCCATCATCAACGACGATCCGCTGCCGGGCGAAAACGACCTCAACGCGACGTCGAGCCCGCCGACAAAGTCGCTGACCACCAAGGCACCACAGGCCAAGACCAGCCCGTCGGCCGAGCCGCATCCCCAGCAGGTCCAGGCAGTGACGACGGCGCCGCAGGACGTCACCGTGCAGGTGTCGAACTCGACCGCAAAGTCGGGGCTGGCCACCACCGCCAGCACCCAGCTGAAGCGCCAGGGCTTCAAGGTCAAGACCCCCGACGACTACCCGAGCTCGCTGAAGTCCACCACGGTGCTCTTCTCGCCCGGCAACGAACAGGCCGCCGCCACTGTCGCGGCCACTCTGGCGAATCCAAAGGTCCAGCGGGTCACCGGAATTGGGAAAACAGTGCAGGTGGTGCTCGGCTCGGACTTCTCCTCGGTGAGCGCTCCCCCGCCCAGCGGCTCGTCGGTCAGCGTGCAGATCGACCGCAGTACCAGCAGCTTCCCGACCAAACTTCCGGAGGACTTGTCGGTGACCAACGCCGCCGACACCAGCTGCGAATAGCCGCAACACCTTCGATGCTCTGAACGAAAACGGTCATTCACCGCGAGTTCACGCCCCACTTCATACCGGTTCATGCCGGTCCGACGATTTGGAAAGTAGGCTTGGCGATATGCGCACCGCCTACCACGAACAGCTTTCTGAGCTTTCCGAGCAGCTCGGAGAGATGTGCGGGCTGGCCGGTGCCGCGATGGAACGCGCAACACAGGCGCTGTTACAGGCCGACCTGGTGCTGGCCGAACAGGTCATTTCCGACCACGAGAAAATCGCGGATCTGAGCAACCACGCTGAGGAAAGCGCTTTCGTACTGCTGGCCCTGCAAGCACCCGTCGCCGGCGACCTTCGGTCGATCGTGAGCGCAATCCAAATGGTCGCCGACATCGACCGGATGGGGGCGCTCGCCCTGCACGTCGCCAAGATCGCCCGCCGGCGCCACCCACAGCACGCTTTACCCGAAGAGGTCAACGGGTATTTCGCCGAGATGGGCAGAGTAGCCGTGGAATTGGGCAATAGCGCGCAAGAGGTGCTGAAGACCCGCGACCCGGAAAAAGCCGCGCGCATCCGCGAAGAAGACGACGCGATGGACGACCTGCACCGCCACCTGTTCACCGTATTGATGGATCGAGAGTGGAAGCACGGCGTGGCCTCGGCGGTCGACGTGACACTGCTGGGCCGGTTCTACGAGAGGTTCGCCGATCACGCCGTCGAGGTGGCGCGTCGGGTCATCTTCCAGGCAACCGGTCGCTTCCCCGAGGACGAGTCCGTAGCCAAGTCCGGCTGAGGCTTAATTGCCCGACTCGCCCCCGCAAGCGGGTGGGGGTACCCCCACCTCAGGCCGTTCCGGCCTGCATCGTCGTCGGGCTATCCAAACCGGCCGGAGATGTAATCCTCGGTGGCCTTCTGAGTCGGGTTGGAAAAGATCTTCTCGGTGTCGTCGACCTCGACCAGCCGGCCCGGCTTTCCGACGGATTCCAGGTTGAAAAACGCGGTGTGATCGCTGACCCGCGCCGCCTGCTGCATGTTATGGGTGACGATCACGATGGTGTATTCCTGTTTGAGCTCGGCGATCAGATCCTCGATCGCCATCGTCGAAATAGGGTCCAGCGACGAGCACGGCTCGTCCATCAGCAGCACATCGGGTTGCACGGCGATCGCCCGCGCGATGCACAGCCGTTGCTGCTGACCACCGGACAACCCGCCGCCCGGCCGGTCCAGGCGGTCCCTGACCTCGTCCCACAGGTTGGCGGCTCGTAGCGCGTATTCGGCGGTGTCGTCCAGAAGTTTTCGGCTGCGCACGCCCTGCAGCTTCAGCCCGGCTA
>Ga0210396_10003810_pt1 | contig 14925 bp, 17 predicted proteins | sample IncBWH17OmetaG_FD_155466 | JGI IMG/M metagenome (GOLD analysis project Ga0210396, IMG submission 155466) | Forest soil microbial communities from Barre Woods Harvard Forest LTER site, Petersham, Massachusetts, United States - Inc-BW-H-17-O ... | reverse complement strand
GTTTGGCTTGGTTTGGCTTGGTTTGGCTTGGTTTGGCTTGGTTTGGCTTGGTTTGGCTTGGTTTGGCTTGGTTTGGCTTGGTTTGGCTTGGTTTGGCTTGGTTTGGCTTGGTTTGGCTTGGTTTGGCGCGGGTGGCTGACGCCACCCGCGCCAAACACTACATGATCCATGAGCCCTTTGACCTGCCCTTGGAGATTTCCTGCCATTTTGGACCGACCGGAGGCCGGGAACGTGGTAATGCTTGAAGGACGGCGGACGGGGCACTAGATTCTGCGGCCTTCCTACCGTTATCCAACGGCCGGCAGAGGTTTGAGCTAAGACTTCAACAGTCGAGGAGTTGGCGTTGATTATTGTGATGGAACATGGCGCCTCGGATGAGGCGATCGAGCGGGTGAGCCGCGAGATAGAGAAGATGGGCGGCACGCCGCACCTGTCGCGCGGGAAGTTCAAGACGGTGATCGGCGCGGTGGGGGATGAGGTCACGCTCGACCAGGGGCATCTGAGCAGCCTGGAGGGCGTGGAAAAAGTTGTTCCGATCATGAAGCCCTACAAGCTCGCCAGCCGCGAGTTTCATGAGGACGACAGCGTGATCGAAGTGGGCGGCGGGAGCGTGCCGAAGGTGAAGGTGGGCGGCAAGCACGCCGTCTGCATTTCCGGGCCCTGCACGATCGAAAATCACAAGATGCTCACGACCATCGCCCGCCATGTTCGCGACGGCGGGGCGACCATTCTCCGCGGCGGTGCGTTCAAGCCGCGAACCAGCCCGTATTCATTCCAAGGCCTCGGCGAAGAAGCCCTCAAGTGGCACCGCGACTGCGGCGATTCGCTGGGCATGCCGATCTGTAGCGAAGTCATGGACACGCGGCAGGTTGAGCTGATCGAGCGCTACGCCGACATGTTCCAGGTCGGCGCCCGCAACATGCAGAATTTCGACCTGCTCCGCGAAGTCGGCAAAACACGCAAGCCGGTGCTGCTCAAGCGCGGCTTGGCGGCGACGGTTAAGGATTGGCTCCTCTCGGCGGAATATGTGCTGAGCCAGGGCAACCGATCGGTGGTGCTCTGTGAGCGCGGCATCAAGACCTTCGAGGACAGCATTCGCTATACGCTGGACATCACCTCGATTCCCGTTGCCCGGCAGCTCACGCACCTGCCGATCATCGTCGATCCCAGCCATGCCGCCGGGAAACGTGATTACGTTTGCAGCATCGCCCTGGCAGGTTTGGCGGCGGGGGCGCACGGAATCATTGTCGAGGTGCACCATTGCCCCGCCGAGGCCCAGTGCGACGGGCCGCAGGCGCTGCTGCCCGAAACGTTCAAGGAACTGATGGGACAACTGCGGCTGATCGCCACCGTGACAGGCAAGGAATTCGCCGAGGTTGGGGAAGCCGCCACGGGAGGAGCCTGAAGACAGATTTAACCACAGAGACCACAGAGGCCACCGAGGGGTCGATCGGAATCTGACGCTTCTATTCCTCCTATTGATCTCTGTGGCCTCTGTGGTCTCTGTGGTTAAACTTGCTGTGCCAACCGGGAGAGCGATGGACTTTGCCGAGTTTGTCGATGAAGAGATGGAACCGGACCCAGAACTGAACCGCATTACGAATGCGGTTATCGGTGCCGCGATCGAGGTACATCGGGTACTTGGGCCGGGCTTTCTCGAGTCGGTCTATCAGAAGGCGCTGGAGCGTGAATTCGAACTTCGTGGAATTCAGTTTGTCCCTCAGCAGCGGATTGCCGTGGACTACAAAGGAACCGAAGTTGGCGAGGGTTGGCTGGACTTTCTGATCGAGCAAAAGGTCGTCGTGGAGATAAAGGCCGTCGACACCCTGGCCCCAATCCACAAAGCGCAAGTCATTTCGTACCTACGGACGACGCATCATCGGCTGGCGCTGCTCATCAACTTCAACGTGAAGCTGCTGAAGGATGGAATCAAACGCATCGCCCTGTGATTTTCTCTGTGCTCTCTGTGGCCTCTGTGGTTAGTCATTTTCTGGATTTTTCTCATGCATCGTACCCCATTCGTCGCCGGTAACTGGAAGATGAACTCGAGCAAGGCGTCGGCCGTGGAGTTGGCCAGGGCTGTTGCCAGAGGCGCGCCGGGTTCCGGGATCGACGTCGGCGTGGCGCCGCCGTTCGTATATCTGGATGCGGTGGGGCAGGTGATCGCTGGCTCGAAGATTTTGCTGGGGGCGCAGGACGTGTACTTCGAGAAGAGCGGCGCATTCACCGGCGAGGTCTGTGCCGAAATGCTCAAGGACCTCGGCGCGAAGTTCGTGCTGACGGGCCACAGCGAACGGCGGCACGTACTGGGCGAGCCGCCCAATCTCATTGCCCGTAAGGCCCGGGCGGCTTACGACGGTGGACTGATCGTCGTCCACTGCGTGGGAGAAAAGGTGGAAGAACGTGACGCCAACAAGACCTTCCCCATCGTGGAGGCGCAGATCGAAGAACTCGGCGCCGACATGCAGGATGTGCAGCGGATCGTGATCGCCTACGAGCCCGTCTGGGCGATCGGCACCGGCCGCAACGCCACCGACGCCCAGGCCGAGGAAGTTCATGCCTACATTCGCCAACTCGTGGCCAGGCGGTGGAACAAGGACTTTGCCGATCGCGTAAGGATCATTTACGGCGGCAGCATGAAGCCGGAGAACGCCAAGGGCCTCATGCAGCAGCCGGATGTCGATGGGGGATTGATCGGCGGCGCATCACTCAAGCCCGACAGCTTTCTGGCAATTGTGAACGCCGCACTTTAAAATGAATCGTTCGCCTCGGCCGTCGCCTTGGAGCAATTATGCTGACCGCGCTGTTCTGGACCCTCTATGTTCTGTTCTTCATCCTCTGTCTGTTCCTGATCCTGCTGGTGCTGATCCAGAAGGGGCGAGGCGGCGGGCTGAGCAGCGCATTTGGCGGCGGCGGGGGCAATACCGCCTTCGGCTCCAAGACCGGCGACGTCCTCACCTGGACCACCAGCATCGTCTTCGGCGTCTTCATGCTCCTGGCGATCGGCCTCAACCTCGTCGCCAATGCTCAACAGACCAAGGCCACCGCCGCCACCCCGAACGCGCACCCCACGAGCAACGCGCCGATCGCGCCGGCACCCGACAGCGGAATGTGATGCCGGAATCGGAGTAACCACAGAAATCACCGAGGACACAGAGCAAATGCAGAGACAAAAGTGGGCGATCCAGAGATTCCGGCTCGACCTCTGTGCTCTCTGTGTCTCTGTGGTTAAACCTTCTGCGCACCCGGATTCTAAATGATTGTCAGCATGACCGGCTTCGGCGACTCGACCACCGAGAGCGACGGCACGCACTACGCCGTCGAAATCCGCTCGCTCAACAACCGCTTCTTCAAACCCGTCATCAAGTTGCCCGAAACCGTGAGCGGCCTGGAGCCGGAGCTGGAATCGATGCTCCGCGAGGCGCTGGGACGCGGCTCGATCACCTACATTCTGAAGATGCGCTCCGACAGCGCCGAAGCCGCGTATCACATCAATACACAGGCGCTCAAGTCATATCTGGAACAGCTTCAGGCGGTGAAAGGCCTGGATCGGCTCGTACAGATCGACCTGGCCGCCCTCGTGCAGTTGCCCGGCGTCTGCCAGGAACCGCGGGACGAGACCGATGAGATCGCCCGACACGGGCCCGTCGTGCGGAAGCTCACCGGCATCGCGATCCAGAAGCTGGACGCCATGCGTCGCCGGGAGGGCGAGGCGCTGTTTGCCGATCTGATGAAGCACGTGAAGCTGATCAGCTCGAATCTGAAAGAGATTCAGGCACGGGCGCCGTTCGTGATCGAGGATTATCACAAGCGTTTGAGCCAGCGTGTGCATCAGCTCATGGCCAAGGCCGAGCTGAAGGTGAACGAGGTCGATTTGATCAAGGAAGTCGCGGTGTTCGCCGAGCGTGCCGACATTTCCGAAGAAATCCAGCGGCTAACGACACACCTGGAAGCCTTCGAGCAGTCCGGCCGGACAGGAGAACATTCCGGGCGTAAACTCGATTTTATCGCGCAGGAAATGCTCCGCGAAGCGAACACCATCGCCTCCAAAGCCAACGACGCAACGATCGCCAAGCACATTGTGGAGATTAAAGGCGCGATCGACCGGCTTAAAGAGCAGGTGCAAAACGTCGAATGACTTGCCGCCCTGTGACACGGGTTTTCAACCCGTGCCCGGCGGCAGTCGGATTAAGAGAATCTGCCCGGACAGGTAACCGAAGGTTCGCGTCGCCCGCACGGGTTACAAACCCGTGTCACGAGAATGCCCAACTCCAATCACCATCGCGGCTTGCTCATCGTGCTTTCTGGCCCCTCGGCGGTCGGTAAGAGCACGATCGGCAACCGTCTCGAAGAAGACCCCGGCGTCATTCGCGCCGTCAGCAAAACCACCCGGACTGAGAGACCCGGCGACGACAAAGGCAAAAAATACGAGTATGTCGGCCTCGACGAATTCTATCGGAAGCTCGACGCCGATCAGTTTTTGGAATACGCGCAGGTTTACGACAATTATTACGGCACACCCAAACATCCCGCGCTGGACGATCTGTCGGCAGGCAAGGACGTGCTTTTGGACATCGATGTGCAGGGGGCGCTTCAGGTCCGGTATTCGTACCCGGATGCGCTGCTGATTTTCATTTTGCCCCCGGACGAGCCTACACTACTGGAGCGCCTCAAGGGCCGGGCCAGGGACCCTGAGGACGACATCACCCGGCGATTCCGGGCGGCCAAGCGGGAAATCCACATGGCCAAGGGCAGCCGGGCCTTTGACCACATGGTCATCAACGACGATCTGGACCGCGCCGTAGCAGAGATTCGCAGACTGATCGCTAACAAGAAAACGGGAGCACTTTAAAACTATGATCGAAGCCCTCAAGAGCGACGAAATCGTGAACAAGGTCGGCGGCCGCTTCAAGCTCACCGCCCTGATCCAGAAGCGCATGCTCGAATTAATGGACGGCGCCCGGCCGCTCGTCGAGCGCGGCAACATGACCGACCTCGAGGTCGTCATCCAGGAAGTCCTTCAGGACAAGATCGCGATCGACTACCAGGCCAGCGGGCTGGATGAGCCGGTGGCAGCAAAATAGGTGCAATCGACTGCAACATTTTCTCCCAGCGATCGGGCGACCATCGAAACATCGTTGGCTCGCATGACCGGCGACGCCTTCGGCGCTCTGGCGACTCTGCCGCTGTTTTGTCTGGGCCAACTCCCCTCACCCGATCCCGAAGCTGCTATCCACGAGCATTTCGAGGTGTGGCATTCGTGTCTGATCGTGATACGGGAAGTCATCAAGGCGGCCGGGGCCAAGGGCGATCGCGATACCCACGCAGCGGTGGCGGCGTTGCTGGACGTGGTCGGTGATCTCCGCGACGCCTATATCGATATTCATCATTTCCATCGCGCCGAGCCTCAGCGTGCCGCCGATACGGTTAAACGGTTGCAAGCTGCCTATGACCGCATGCCCTCGCTGGTGCGCGATCTGGCCGCGCGTCTGGAACTGGAAAGCCCATTTCTTCCAGGACCGCGTTCTCTTAAGTCAGTCCTGCCCCAGCGAAACCTGCAATGGCTTTCGGACGAAATCCAGCGAGAGATGGCGGGCAACCGGAATGGATGATCCGATGTCTGAGCTCGCGGCCAATTCGAGCAGCTCGCCGCTCACGTCCCGTGAAATCATCGTCGGCGTCTGCGGCGGGATCGCCGCTTACAAAGTCGCCGATGTGGTCAGCAAGCTGGTGCAGCTTGGCGCGGGCGTTACGGTCGCGATGACGCCGGAGGCGCAGCAGTTCGTCACGCCATTGACGTTCGAGGCCCTTTCGGGCCGGCCGGTGCGGACGGAAACCTTCAACCTCGTCGAATCCTCCGATCCGCAGCACATATCCCTCACCGAACGCGCCGACCTGATGCTGATCGCCCCGGCGACGGCCAACATGATCGCCAAGGTCGCGCACGGCTTGTGCGACGACCTGGTGAGCCTGATGGTCTGCGCCGCCGCGTGCCCCGTGCTCTTCGCCCCGGCGATGAACAACCGCATGTGGGCCAATCCAATCACGCAGGAGAACGTCGCAAAGCTCACGGAGCTTGGCTACCGGTTCATCGGTCCCGAGGACGGCTGGCTCGCCTGCCGCAACGTGGGGCCGGGAAGATTGAGTGAGCCGCAAAGCATCGTGCAGGATCTGGTGAAGGCTCTTATGGAGCGGCGCGCCGCATCGTCCCCGAAATCGAAAGTATAGCCGACCCACCTGGCCCGCTTTGGACCCGCGATCCATGTAACATTTTTGTTCAAAAACGTTCAGTGCAGCAGGCTCTGTGGTCTCTGTGGTTCGTCTTCTTGAGCCACGCTCGAGAATCCGGGGCGTCGCAGCGCTGTGCCCCGGCGTGGGGTGCGCGCGGCGCCGGGACGGTGACTTCAGAACTATCTGTCTCGTGTGCGAAATGAATGGGTCACGATTCAACTCATGGTTCAATAGGTTCGCCCCAGATATCCCACGATGGCTTGTTTCAGTTCGAGCATGTCGAGTTCGCCCGTGTGGCGGTAGATGACTTTGCCGCCGGGGGCGATGACGATGGTGTGGGGGAGGGGGCCGGGCCATTGCTTATCCAGCGCGTCGGCCAGGGCGTCGTGGTCGTCGGAGTTGAAGATGTAATTGGCGACAGCGACGTGCTTGTCCTTCAGCATTGCCAGGGCGTGGTCCTTCTTCTCGGGGGCGTCGGCGCTGAGGGTCACCAACTCGAAGCCGCGTTTGGAGTACATCTGGGGGAGCTTGATCAGCTCCGGCAATTCCGCGACGCACGGGCCGCACCAGGTCGCCCAGACGTTGATTACGCGCAGGTTTTTGGTGTCGTTTCTGGCCAGCTCTTTGACGCCGTTGGCGTCAATCGAGCTGAGCGCAACGGGCTGGGCGTTCCATTGCTCCTCGGCTTTGCGGACGGTATCGCTCTTGTCGATCCACTTGGTCGAGCAGCCGAAGACGCGGGTGGTCTCGACCGGCACGGGCTTGTCGGCCAGCAGGGCATCCAGCGCATCGCGGGCGTCGTGATGATGGACCTGCTTCACATCGGAATCGTCGATGCGGCCCTGGTAGCGCAGCTTGCGCTGTGCATCGAAGATGAAGACGTGCGGCGTGGCGATCACGCCGTACGCGTGTGCCACTTTTTGCGTTTGTCCATCGTAGAGGTAGGGGAACTCGAAATGGTGGTCCTTGGCGCGGATCTTCATCTCATCGAATGAGTCGCTCAGGTCGGTATAGCCCAGCTCATCCAGACGGATCGCTTCGGGATTGTTCGGATTGATCGCGACCAGGGCCACGCCCTTGTCCTTGTACTCGGCGACGATCTGCTTGATGCGGCCTTCGTAGGCCTGGGCGGTGGGGCAGTGATTGCACGTGAAAACGATCAGCAGGATTTTGGCGTTGTCGAACTCGTGGAGGGTGTGGTTGCGACCGTCGACGCCGGGCAGGTCGAAATCGGGGGCGGGAGAGCCAATGGCGAGCGGCGCGACGTCGACGGCGCTAGCGCCGAAGTTGAAGAAGAGCGAGACCGACAACAACGTCGCGGCGGCAGTCATCCGGTTCATGTGACCTCACGATCCTGAGCCGGAAATACTACCGCCGAAAGAACTTCGCGTGAAAGATTATGCCGCTTTTGCCGGCTGTTGCCCACAGAAGTAGTTGAAGACGCAGCGGACGTAACAGACGCCGTCCATTGCGTGAACGGTTGGCAATTCGTGAGCCGGCACGCTGGCGCCGATCACGTACTGCGACTCATTGACGAACTCCACGGCGCCCATTTCTTTCAGGGCCGCGGCGATGTCCGCAACCGTGTTGGCGTCGGCATTGTTGCGGTCCACCACAACGATGCATTCAGACATCCACATACCGCTAACCTCGTTTCCAAGTCGGTTTCCCCTTCCCGATGAAAGGGAACCACATAATCATTACGACAGACAGCTCGTTTTCGTTCCGGTTGGCGATCAGCAGCCTCTACCATTGCTTGCGCTCACTCAATCCTTCAGACACGACCAATTGTGGAAAAGCGGTTATAACTGCGAAAGATGTTTGCAACCGGCAGAGCAGGTTGCTAGTGTGCCGATCAGTCCGCTGAATCAACTCAGGAGAATGCCTCTTTACCGCATGATCGTGATCGACCTCGACGGGACGTTGCTATCGCCCGCGGGCCAGGTCACGCCGCGGGTGAAAGACGCGATTCATCGGGCCTTGGGCGCTGGCTTGCTGGTGTGCTTCGCCACCGGGCGCAACTGGACCGAAAGCAAGGACATCCTCGACGCGCTGAATCATTATCCGACGGCGGTATTCGTCGGCGGAGCGATGGTCGTGGATACCCATCAGCAGGTCACGCTCCATCGTACGACGATGGAGTCGGAGTTGGCGGCCCAGGCTTGCCGCTTGCTGGAAGAGTCGGGCCACGCCGCCATGGCATTGCAGGATTTGGGCGAGGCGGGTGTCGAGTATCTGATTGCCGAAAGCGTTCCACTCAATGCGGCCACGCAGGCGTGGATGAATGTGACCAACGCCCAGGTGACTCGGCTGCCGACTTTGGCTGATCATCCGCACGACCGCACCATCCGATTGGGAATCTGCGCCCCGCCGGATGAAGTCCGCGACGTCAAGCAGGCCCTGGAAGAGCGATTCGGCAGCCGCATCTTATGCCAGAACCTGATGGTGCCGACTTATGGTGTGGAAGTGCTGGAGATCTTCGACCCGGCGGTGAACAAGTGGGAAGGCATCCTGCACATCGCTCGCCGGCACAAGATCGAACCAGATCAGATCGTCGCCATCGGGGATGACGTCAATGATTTGCCGATGATCCGCAGTGCCGGCCTGGGCGTGGCGATGGGAAACGCCCGGCCCGAGGTGCGGGCGGCCGCCGCCCGGGTGATCGGGAGCAATCGCGACGACGGGCTGGCGGATTTTCTCGACGAGCTGGTCGACCGGCACGAAGTTGAGCCGGTTGACGATAACGACGATTCAAGTAGTTGATGATCTGCGCCACGGATGGGTGCCGCACCAAGGAAGCGGATCGATCAAGGATGAAGTGAAAGGATTCACAGGCTCTGACGCCCGGCCCGTTGAAAGACGGGCCGGGCGTTTTCGCATACCTGATTTTTGCTGATTGGCCGGGGCGATTGCGGTATGATGGCGTCGTCGCCTGCCGTTCGTGTGGGCACAGCAGGGAATCCGTTGCAGGAGGAGTCATGTCACGCTTCATACAGTCGCTGGAGCGTCGCGCGCTGCTGAGCGTCAGCACGACGTCGCTGGCAAGTGAGTTGTCGAACGTCACCACCGATGCCGCCACCGTCAAGGCCGACCTGGCCACGCTTCAAACCACGGCCAAAGCCGATCTCAAGGCGATCCAGACCGACCTGAAGGGGTCGCCCAAGAGCGGCGGGTTGTTCGGCAAATTGCAAAGCGACGAAAACAAATGGCTGGGCAAGCTCAAGGCGGACGTCACCGCGCTGCTCCCGGCGGCGACCAAGAGCGCAACCTACGTCAAGGACGGCAACGGCGTGCTGGCCACGCCTAACAACAACGCCTTGAGGCAGAAGGTGAAGGGTGACGTCACGGCGCTGGGCTCGGCGACGACCACGCCGCTGGCAAAGCTGATGGCTGACAGCTCCACCACCGGCCTCACCACCGACCTGAACGCCCTCACCAGCGCCAATCCTTCCAACACCGCACTATCCGGCGCCGTTACCACCGCGAAAACCGATCTGAACAACCTGAGCGGTAAGCTGGTGAGCGACGCGGGTAAGTTCGCCACCGCCGTCGGCGCCCTCAAGACGGATCTGACCAGCCTCGAGCCCATTGTGCCCGTGCCGACGACCAACCCCAGTCTGGTCGGCGATTACAAGGGAACCCTTAAAACCAAGGCGGTCGCCTTCGGCGTCGGCTCCGTCACGACGGGTTTCGAGCTGAACATCACCTCCCAGACGATCAACTCGCTGACCGGCACGCTCACCGTCAGCGGCTCCAGCAACTCGGGCACGTTCACCGCCAGCGAGCTGTCCAACGGCAATTTCACGATCAAGACCACCGGCACCGGCATCACGATCACCCTCAATGGTTCGGTCAACGTCTTCACCACCAAAACCGGCCTGGCGCCGGGGAGCGTGATCAGCGGGTCCGGATCGGTAAACATCGCCGGCTTCTCCATCTCCGGCAGCTTCATAGCGACGAAGATGTAGTCCGCCGCAAAGAGGTGGTTTATCGCCCACACGCAGAGACGGATGTAGCCGCCGCTAGATGAGGCTCTTTCCAGGTAGATGTTAGACGGTCATCCCTGAGATTCGCAGCTCGGAGGCGCGTTCGAGGGGGAGGCCGGCGCCGATCGGCGCCAGGGTGCCGCGGTCGATCCATTGGCCTGGGAGCCAGAGGGTCGCCGGGCGCAGCGGCGCGTCGGTGAGGAGCTTGACCGCCGACTCGGCCAGCTTGGCGCAGTCGACGAAGTACCCGCTGCATGCGGCCTGGGGACAGGCGCAGCCCACCGCGGTTACGCAGACGCGGCTGGGAACGTCGACGCCATTTTCGCTGAGCTTGCGCATGGCTTTCTGGGCATCGGCGACGTTGCCGCACACCAGCGCGGTTGTGCCATTCTCGACCAGGGAGATGGCCTCGGCGGAATCCGCCGCGTCGATCACTGTGCCGGTTCCGTATCGCTCGGCGGCGCGGCGCAGCGTCTGGAGCAGGGCGTCGTTTCCGCGCGGCTCGATCGCGCCGATCCGGCGGTGTCCGGCCAGCAGCAGGTCGCGCGCCAGCCGCGAGACTCCCAGGGCCACGTCCACCACCACGGCGTTGACCGAATAAGCTGCCGGCTCATGGTTCACGGCGACCACCGGCATGTTCCGCACCAGCAAGCTTCGCACGGCGTCTTCGCCCGTGGACCGCGAGAGGTCGATCACCGCCGAAAACTGATTCAGAAAACTTGGCCGCAGGGGCGCCAGCGACTGGACCGTCTCGAGCGCCCTATGCATTTCCCGCAGGTGTTCGATGACGCAGGCGCCCTGATCCGATTCGTCCTGGATGACCAGCCAGCGTCCGCCGGTCGGCGCCGGGGCGCTGCCTTTGACGTAAGTTCCGCGTCCGATGCTTCGATCGAGCACGCCCTCCGCGGCCAGATCGGTGAGGGCTTTGCTCAGGGTCTTGGCGTTGACGTGAAACCGCCGGGCCAAGGCGCGCTCGCCCGGGAGCTTGCCCTTGAACTCCCCTTGAACGACGGCTTCGCGAATCTTTTCCCGCAGACGCTGGAATTTGTAGCTCATCCCTGAGTGCCTCCTGGTGGAGCGACCGGTGCTGGTTGCGTCCATTGCTACCCCGTTTGGCAGACCCGTTTGACGGCCCGTTTTGCCAAAGTGTGCCGGACTAATATTCCCACCCCGTTCAAACCGCCCTCCCGGGGCGCGGTAACGACACAGTGCGCGGGCAGAGAGGAGCGTGACGGAGTGTGCGCTTACGTCAGCGGATTACACTTATCATCGGACCCATGAAAATCCAAGGCAAGCGTACCGGCATTTTAGAGAATTATTGCGCGGCCGCTGGGCGCGCTTTGCCGCGCAGTCCTTGCGCAGCGTCAGTCCGAACCGGTGCCGGGGCTTATCGTCTTGCCTGGTCGAAATAACCGGTGAAATAGAGAAAACGGTTCTGATTCATGACGGGGATGCTGAGCCGCTCGGCCTGGGTGATCTGGTCCTCATACTTTTGCAGCGCGGCCTCGGCGGCATTTTTCTTTGAGATCTGCTGCGGGTCGTTGGCGTCGGTGACCTGAGGAACGACCGGCTGCGTGCCCATGACGACAAAATCGGTGTCCACGTCGATGTGGTCCTGAATCTTTCCGCCCCATTGCACGATCAGGCGCTTGACCAGCTCCGTGTCCTCGGCGCGGGGGACGCCGCTGTTGCTCAGATCGAAACTGCCGTAGACCACGAAGTCGTATTTGGTGTTGGGATCGAAGACCAGGTTGGCGATCAGATCGCCGATGACCACCTGCTCGCCGGGCTGCATGCGGACGATCCGGCACTCGGCGGTGTCCGCCTGCACGGCAAAGACTTCGATCGACGCCTTGCCGACCGGCATGTTGGTGTCGCTCAGGCCGGCGTTGGTGTCTCCCAGCGCCGGAATCCCGCGGTTCTTGTCGTACACCTCAAACGTCAGCCCTTTGATCACCGACTCGTGGGAGCCGATGCTGATGAAGCAGGTATTCTGGTCCACAACGCGAATGATCGTCCCGGCGGGCCGCTGGACCACGGCTTCGCTGGGGTTCACGCGGTCCTGGTGCAGCTTTCCTTTGAGCTGGGTGATCAGCTTTTCGTCGGCGGTCAGCTTGGTATTGGCCGCCTGGAGCTGGGTGGTCAGGGTATTGGTGCTGGTCTGAAGTTCCTTGAGCTTGGCTTCGCCGGTCTGAGTGACGGAGTTGGTAGCGGTCGTCACCTGCGACTGGAAATCCTTGAGCTGCTGCTGAGCGGCGTCGGCCTTGGCGTTGGCATCGGCAATCTGCTTGTCCTTGTCGTCCAGGACGGTTTTGTCCGCCGCCACCTGATCCTGCAGCTTTTTCTGGAGGGCCGCCACCTGGTCGTCGGACGTCTTCTTGTCCGCCGCGAGTTGTGCCACGCCGCCGGCCATCGCCTTCACCGCGTCCGCCATGCTGGCATTGGGCGGAACGGTGAAGTTGATCAGCTTCTGGCTGTTCAAATCGGCCATCTGTTTGGTCGCATTCAGGACCGAGTCGCTAGCCACCTGCGCCGCCTTATCGGGCGTCAGGTTCGCGCCAACCAGCTTGGCGAGCTTGTCCGATTGCGCCATCGAAATGTCCAGGGCCGACGTGATCCCCGGGAATTCCTTGTCGGCAATCAGGGCATTGACCTTGGGATCGCTGGTGGCGCCCTCGGTATAAAGGCCTTTGTCGTTCAGCTTGAGGATGTCCAGTTCCTTCTGTGTCTTGCCGGCCTCCTGAGTGAAATAGACGGCGACCACGATCATCGCGACGGCGAGGGTGATCGAGATGATCACCGTGGTGATCAAACCGGACCGGGAGCTCTGAGCGGCGGCGGTTACGACAGGGGGCATGGAGAACCTCCAAAGTTGCTGGTGGCTTGAAGTTGGCCGCTACTCTACAAATCCCCGCCCGCAAAGGTCAAGAAATCCGGGCTTTATGAGCAATCCTGAACCAGCCGCGGGGCGCAACTTCCGCCTTTCGCCCATGGCCCGTCGTGGCCCCAAAAAGTGCGACATTCCGGGCTTTGCCTCAAAAATCGCCCATCGGACAGGCTGACGTAGTATTTATGAGGCAAGCGGTCGAATTTTGAGGCAGTGACGAGCCCGTCACGTTCTGTCCTTGGGCCAACCCTTGATGACCTCGCGTCCCGATGCCCACTCCCCGAATGCAACGTTGAGGATGGTCCACGGTGCGAGAGCAAGAATGGCGAAGGTCTCGTTACGGTAGGCCATTGCCAAAACGACGGCCCAACCGGCTAATTGGATGAGGATCATCGGCAGGAACTTGAGGCGAGGCTTTCGCACTGCCGGATCATACCGTGAGTTGCGGTTCGACCCCAAGCTCATATATCGCTGAAATCAGACAGCAGATGTTGTGGCAGAGGATTTTCGCCAGCGTCTCATTCTTCATCGGCGGATGGTGGCCGAGACGGTCCCGGACCAGGTCCGTGAAGCGGCGCCGCCTGCAATGCCAAGCGATGGATGTCGCGGCTGGCGTGGCAACTACGCCGCAGGATCGCCTCGGCGGCCAATCCGGTGACGTTGCAGGCCACGACGTGAACCGAAAGGTGGTGATGGGGGGGCGCAAAAGCAACGCACAATGATGGGGACCAAATCGATCGGCAAAGTGAGTGACCTGATCATGAACGACACGAGTTGAGCACATCATCGCAGAAACGATGAAGATCCCGCCGCCCTCGCGGCACACGGCATAAAACAGGGGGTTTTTCAGCAGAATCCATGAGTCAAGAGTCGACCCCTTGGGACTGGCAAGCTGGGTGTAGCGCTCCGTTGTGCGATCGAACTTCTCCCTCCCCCGGTACTCCGGGGGAAGGATGGGGAGGGGGTTGGCGAAAGTCACTCTCCTCAACCCCCTCCTAACCTCCCCCGGAATACCGGGGCAGGAATGAAGAGCAGTCGCGCACCGGCATTCGCCACAAACAAGAGTTACACCCGGCAAGCTCCGACCCCAACAAGCTCCCCCAACAAGCTCCCGATCGTCTCCGCCGCCAGATCAGAAGAATTCAGACTGACCCACTACCCACAATTTGGACCCGCAGCGTGAGACATTTCCCCAAATCGCCGGGAGCCCCGTTTTCTGTCGGCTCGGCCACGTGGCACAGATTCCCGGGGCCCATCGGGGCCATCGGGGGGGCCATCGGGGTCAACTCCTGACTCTTGACAATCCCAGCATTTTCGGCACGATTCTGCCATGGCCCGGCCTGTCCGCGTGCAATTCGAGGGAGCAGCCTATCACGTCACCGCCCGCGGCAACCAGCGGCAGGCGATCTTCTGCGACGACACCGACCGCCGGCGGTTCCTTCAGACGCTCGGGGAGGCCTGCGAACGGTTCGGGCTGGCGGTCCACGCATATTGTTTGATGCCCAATCATTATCACCTGCTGGTCACCACGCCGCAAGCGAACCTGAGCCGGGCGATCGGCTGGCTCCAGACGACGTACTGCATCCGTTTCAACCGCCGGCACGTGCGCGAGGGACACCTGGTGCAGGGGCGGTTCAAGGCCCACCTGATCCACGCCGACACCTACGCGAAGCGGTTGGTGCGTTACGTGCACCTGAACCCGGTGCGTCCGCGCGACCGCCGCAAGCCCGTACCCGTCGAGCGGCGGAGGTTCTTCGAGAATTACGCCTGGAGCAGCCACCGCGCCTATGCGTCGTCGCGTGCCGAGGCGCCCGAATGGCT
>Ga0210396_10003809_pt1 | contig 14926 bp, 12 predicted proteins | sample IncBWH17OmetaG_FD_155466 | JGI IMG/M metagenome (GOLD analysis project Ga0210396, IMG submission 155466) | Forest soil microbial communities from Barre Woods Harvard Forest LTER site, Petersham, Massachusetts, United States - Inc-BW-H-17-O ... | reverse complement strand
GGGTAGCAATGATCTTCTTAGTTGTTTTAACGATTGGATTCATTTATGAATGGTCAAAAGGTGCATTAAAATTCACTCGACATTAATTTATTTAACAACCTCTTTTTTATATACCTTTAATATTAACTTGTTTAAAAAAGAAAATTTTTAACAATAAAATCATTGTTTTCAACCTTAAAATATAAGTAATACAATCATCTGAAATGACCTCATTGTCTAATGGTAGGACACCACAACTTCACTGTGGGAGTATCGGTTCGATCCCGGTTGGGGTTAAGAATAATTAGAATCAAAATGAATTGATTACAAATATAGTGAAATTTTCCTATTTAAGAAGTAACTATATAATTATTATAATGATTTTATCTCTATTGATCACACCTATTTTAGGTGTAATTGGTGTTATTCTTTCTGGAGAAAATACATCTTTACAAAAGAAAGTAGCTTTAGCTAGTTCATTATTAACATTTATTTTATCTTTAGTTCTTTGGGCTGGATTTGATAATAATTATAATGGATTCCAATTTGTTAGTTCTTTCCCTACAATTACAACAAGAGAAGTAATTGGAGTGGATGGTATTTCTCTTTTCTTTGTTTTATTAACAACATTTATTATTCCAACTTGTATTTTAGCAAGTTGGGATAGTATTAAAACAGGAATTAAATATTTTTTAATTGCTTTCTTAATCTTAGAAACTTTATTAATTTCTGTTTTTGTTGTTTTAGATTTACTATTATTCTATATTTGTTTCGAAAGTATTTTAATTCCAATGTTCTTAATTATTGGTATTTGGGGTGCTAGAGAAAGAAAAATTCATGCAGCTTATCAATTTTTCCTATATACTTTATTAGGTTCTTTATTCATGTTATTAGCTATTTTAGTCATTTATTTTGAAGTAGGTTCTACAGATTATCAAGTATTAGCTGTAGCAGATATTAGTGAAACTAGACAAAGAATTTTATGGTTAGGATTCTTCTTATCTTTTGCTGTAAAAGTTCCTATGATCCCATTCCATATTTGGTTACCTGAAGCTCATGTAGAAGCTAGTTTAGCAGGATCTATTATCTTAGCTGGTATTTTACTGAAATTAGCGGGATATGGTTTCTTAAGATATTCTATTGGTGTATTCCCAGATGCTTCTGTATTTTTTACTCCTTTAGTTTATTCATTAAGTGTTATTAGTATTATCTATTCATCCTTTACCACTTTAAGACAAATTGATTTAAAGAAAATTATTGCTTATTCTTCTGTAGGTCATATGAATATTGTTAATTTAGGAATTTTTTCTAATACAATTCAAGGAATTGAAGGTAGTATGATTTTAATGTTAGCTCATGGTATTGTTTCACCTGCTTTATTCATTAGTGTAGTTATTCTTTATGATCGATATCATACTCGATTATTAAAATATTATAGAGGAATGACTCAATATATGCCAGTATGGTCTGTATTATTCTTCTTATTTACTTTAGGTAATATTGCAGTACCACTAACATCGAATTTTGTAGGAGAATTTATGACTTTTGCTGGAGCTTTCCAACAAAATCCTATTTTAACTATTTTTGGTGCTTTAGGTATGATTCTAAGTGCTGGATATGCTATTTGGTTATATAACAGAGTTGCTTTTGGTTCTTACAGTGTTTATTTAAAATCTGCTGGAGATCTTAATAGAAGAGAATTTATGTTATTATTACCATTCTTAGTATTAATGATTTTAATGGGAATTTATCCTAATATTTTCTTAGAACCAATGCACTTAGCAGTATCTAATTTATTAATTTAATTCTCTTTCCCATATAAATTTAATAATAATCAATTTATCTTAGGTCAACAAGTGAGTTGAACACTTATCTGGAAGATTTGCAGTCTATCGCATTACCAATTATGCTAGTTGACCAAACTTATTCCCCCGCAACATAGGTTACCGCCGTGCGGGATTCAGAAATAAGAAATTCTTTTCCCCGTACAGGGTTCATTAAAACTTTATTATTATCTTCCTCCCCGCGCGGCGGCACCAAGTCGCCCGCGCGGGGCCTACATAAAATAACAAATTCTCTATCAAAAGGAATCCCTAAAAATAGATCTCTATCATTTAAATTCAAAGACTCAATTTAAGGTCGCAGGGATTCGAACCCTAATAATACCGATTAAAAGTCGGGAACTTTACCAATTAAGTTACAACCTCTATTTATTGAATTTTTCTTATACTACATTTCCCTCACGACATATGTTGCCGCCGCGCGGGGTTAATAAAAACGGATTTAGTCTATTACTGGGGCTATCTATTTCTATATAAGGTAATCTCTTACTTATAGACCTTTGGGGTGAAGGATCGCCTTGGCGGACCAAGGTATAAAAGTAAAGACTATCTCGGTCTATAGAATCTTCCCTTCAAGGGGAGAATTCTGGGCCCAGGGGCCTAAAATCTTTATATAAAGGAGAATTATGAATTTTAAATTCATAATGGATTTTTATCCAGGGCGCCCGGGCTAGGGAATGGTTATTTTAATAAAGGGGTCACTAGTATGGGTATAATAATTATAACTATACTGTGTGTTATGATCATAATAATCATTTTAAAATAAGACATAATGAATTTATCAATGGTCTTGTTTTTAATTGGGATTTTAGGATTTATTCTTAACCGAAAAAATATTATCCTAATGTTAATTTCTATTGAAATTATGTTATTAGCAGTTACATTATTAATTATTTTAAGTTCATTTAGTTTTGATGATATTTTAGGTCAAACTTATGGTATTTATGTAATTGCTATTGCAGGAGCAGAGTCTGCTATTGGATTAGGTATTTTAGTAGCATATTATAGATTAAGAGGTAGTATTGCTATTAAATCGTAATGTATTTAGCGATTTTAACTTTACCATTATTATCTGCAACAGTTGCTGGATTTTTAGGTAGAAAAGTAGGTAAAACAGGGAGTCATTTTATTACTTGTGGTTCTTTAGTTTTAACTGCTTTATTAGCTTTTGTAGCTTTTTATGAAGTTGGTCTATGTCAATCTCCTGTATCTATTAAATTAATGAGTTGGATTGATTCAGAATTTATGTTAGTATCATGGGGATTCAATTATGATAGTTTAACAGTATCTATGTTATTACCTGTTTTAATTGTATCTGCTTTAGTACATATTTATTCTACAAATTATATGGGAGAAGATCCTCATAATCAAAGATTCTTCTCTTATTTATCTATGTTCACATTCTTTATGTTAATGTTAGTAACAGGTGATAATTATCTTGTTATGTTCATTGGTCAAATTCTTCCCGGCCCATTCAAATGGTAACATTTGAAATTGTACATCACTATATGCTGGAAACTCCTAAAGTCTAATCCACCTTAATGGTAACAGTGATTAGAATATTACAATGGACAATCAGCAGGAAACCATTCCCCCGCGCGGCGGCAACCGCCCGCGCGGGGTTCTATAATGGGCTCCTCAGAGACTACACGTGATGCCCCTAATATTTTAGGGTGATGATATAGTCCGGCCATTTATGAAAATAAATGGAATACGAAATATTTGTATATTTAATGCAAATGTGGGATAATTTTATGAATGATACATTATTATGTATTATTCCCATTGTATCTAATCTCAATAAAAAGAGATTAAGTAAATCTGATAAAGAGAATTTAACTCTATCAGAAATTCAAAAAGAAACTCTAATTGGTGTATTATTAGGTGATGCTCATTTAAGTAGACCAAAACCTACACATAATACCAAATTAGTATTTGATCAGTCTAATAGTTTACATAAAGAGTACTTATTACATCTTTATGATGTATTTAAATCCCCGGGGCGGGGGCGCCCCGAACCCCCAGGTGAGGGGTGAACCCACCCGGGGGCTTTAACAAATACTGAACCTTATGTTACAAATAGAAAACCAGATACTAGAACACCCCCCCTCAGGGGGGGGGGTGTTCCGGGAGAGAAATCTTTGATTTCTATCCTAGAACTGGAAAAGTGTATAATAGTATCAGATTTTCTACTTTGTCTTTACCTTGTTTAAATAATTATTACGAATTATTCTATAAAGATGGTAGAAAGATTATTCCAAATAATATTAGTGAATTATTAACAGCAAGAGGTTTAGCTTATTTGATTATGGATGATGGTGGTAAATCTCATTATGGTCAAACTATTCTTCATACAAGATTCTATACTAAATTAGAAGTTGAATGACTTCAAGAAACATTATTAAAAAATTTTAGTTTAACTTCTAGATTAGAGGAGAAATCAAAAGATCAATGGATTTTATATATTCCCCCGCGCGGGCGACATATGTTGCTGCCGCGCGGGGTTCAGGTAAGACAGGATGTTAAAAATAAATTATCTAATCTTGTCAAACCTTATATGCATGATAGTATGATGTATAAATTATAATTATTATCCAATATTTCGACCGTGGGAAGGTGTAGGTATTTCATCATACTTACTAATTAACTTCTGGTTTACTAGATTACAAGCAAATAAAGCTGCTATTAAAGCTTTAGTAATGAATAGAGTAGGTGATTGGGGGTTCAGTATTGGTCTATGGGCTATTTTCTGGGCTTTTGGTAATCTAGATTTTACAACAGTATTCTCTTTAGCTCCATTTATGAATGAAGAATTAATTACAGTGATTTCTATTTGTTTATTAATTGCAGCTATGGGTAAATCAGCTCAAATTGGTTTACATACTTGGTTACCAGATGCAATGGAGGGTTGGTTTTGGGCTCTCCTTAAATTTCACTATATGCGGGAACACCCTGAAACTTCTTGGTCCACTCAAGTGATCCGATTCAATCGGAGATTTCTATTTAAAATGAGAAATTTAGACTTGCTCGGAAAAATCCAAGAAGTAGGACAATCCGCAGGAAACCAAACATTATTATTTAATGATAATGGAGTAGGTTCCTCAGAGACTACATGTGAAACATTAAAAAATATCGATCAAAGTTCATTCCCCGGGCGGGCGCTTCAGTGCCACCACCTAGGGTTAAGTTTAAATAACACATTCAAATATTGGTTTATCGGTTTTACCGAAGGTGATGGATCATTTATTATTAATAAAAATGGTTATTTAGAGTTTAAGATTACACAATCAAGTATTGATGCGCAAATCTTATTTTATATCAAAAAAGAATTAGGATTTGGTTCTGTATTAGTACAAGATAAAAAGAATAAAACTCATCATTTTCGAGTAAGAGACCAAAAAGGTATTCTAAAATTAATTGAAATTTTCAATGGTAATTTATACACAGAAAGAAAGATTAACCAATTTAAATTATGGTTGGAAGCATTTAATAAAGCTTATAAAACAGATATCTGTTTTATTAGTAAAGTTAATCATCCAACTTTAGAAAATGCTTGGTTATCTGGATTTACTGATGCAGAAGGTTGTTTTACCGTAAGTATTCTTAAACGATCTGAAACATATAATCAAGTTCAAGTAAGATATATTCTATCTCAAAAAGGAGAACTTGAATTAATGACAAAGATTGCTGATGTATTAGGGGGTAAAGTAAGTTTTCTAAAAGATTACAACGGATATAATATGGTTGTAAATTTAACTAAATTACACAAAGTCATCGGTTATTTTAATAAATATGGTTTAAAGACTAAAAAATATATTCATTATTTTAATTGGCTTAAAGCATATAAATTAGTCATGAATAAAGAACATTTCAATGATGAAGGACTTGAACGAGTCAGAAACTTAATGAATAAAATCAATAAAACAAAGATCGATTAATGAAGATATAGTCCGAACAGTTATGAGAGTAACTGCGTATACCTCTTCAAGGAGGGGTATCAACACATTTTCTCGGAAATCCCGAGGATTAAATTTGCCAACTCCAGTATCTGCTTTAATTCATGCTGCTACCATGGTAACAGCAGGAGTTTATTTATTATTAAGATCATCTCCTATTTTAGAGTATGGATCTACTCCATTAATTTTAATTACTTGGGTAGGTGCTTTAACTGCATTCTTTGCAGCTACAACTGGTTTATTACAAAATGATTTAAAAAGAGTGATTGCTTATTCTACTTGTTCTCAATTAGGATATATGGTATTTGCATGTGGATTATCAAATTATTCAATTGGTATTTTCCATTTAGTAAACCATGCTTTCTTTAAAGCTTTATTATTCTTATCTGCAGGTGCAGTTATTCATGCTTTAAATGATGAACAAGATATGAGAAAAATGGGAGGATTAGTTAATCTATTACCATTCACTTATACTATGATTTTAATTGGTTCATTAAGTTTAATGGCTTTACCATTCTTAACAGGATTCTATTCTAAAGATTTAATCTTAGAAGTTGCCTTCGGTCAATATCTATTTACAGGAAATGTAGCTTATTGGTTAGGAACAATTTCAGCTGTATTTACAGCATTTTATTCTTTAAGATTATTAGCTTTAACTTTCTTAACATATCCTAATGGACCTAAAATTAATTATTTAGGTACTCATGAAGCTCCATTAATTATGGCGATTCCTTTAGTATTATTAGCTATTATGAGTGTTTTCTTTGGTTATGTAACAAAAGATCTATTTATTGGTGTAGGAACAAATTTCTGGGGTAATTCTTTATTTGTTCATCCAAATCATGTAAGTTTAATTGAAGCTGAATTTGCTATTCCTACTTTCTATAAATTATTACCATTATTTGGTAGTTTATTTGGAGGAGGACTTGCTTTAGTTTTATATCATTTATTCCCATTATTTACAATTAGTTTAACAGAAAATACATTAGGTAGAACTTTATATAGATTCTTAAATCAAAAATACTGGTTTGATAATATTTATAATAATCTAATTTTAAGTAAACTATTAAACTTTGGTTATACAACAAATAAAACTTTAGATAGAGGTGTAATTGAATTAGTAGGACCTTATGGATTAGTAAATGTATTTAAAAATGCTTCTAGTAAAATTACATCTTTAGATACAGGATTTATTCCATCTTATGCTATGTATATTTTCAGTGGTTTAATTTTATTTATCACTTTAATTTTCTATGTAGGAGATCCTAGATTATTCTTATTATTATTATGGGCTGTATTATTACTTCCTTCTAAGAAAAATGCTTAATACTAAACAGATCTGTATTACTAAAAATAAATCTCTTTATATTAGAACTTAATTATTAATAAGAGTCTATGTTTAAGAGTCCTTTAGGCTTAACCCTTTTACATTTATTTAGAATAGACTCTGTCCCGCAGGGACGAAGTCCGGACCCTGGGCCCAGACTTTATTAAAATAAGAATTTAAAAATATCTAAACTTCTTATATACCCCGCGCAAGGAAAAGAAATCATTTTATAAGTATAGGAACCTTCGTACAAGAAGAATCTTCTCCCCCCCCCCCAGGGGCCCAGAATCTAAATTTGGGGACATTTCTTAATTGGTAGAGAGCTCGTTTTGCATATGAGTAGTGCTGGTTCAAGTCCGGCTGTCTCCATAAATCGATTTTCTTAAGGGTAACATTTTTATAAAAAGTTATGATACCGTATAGAGATCAATATGATTCTCCTGGCCCGCTTCAGCGGGCCTAAACCTATTGGGGCTAAGGGTTACGCCTCGGCGAGCCTAATATGAGTGAGAATCAGGTTGTAGCCTAATCTGGTAAGGCATTTACTTTGGGTGTAAAATAGTGTAAGTTCAAATCTTACCAACCTGATATTATTTATACTCTTAAACCCGAAGAGGCCTATTCCCTTTGGGTAAATTTCTTAAAATAAACTCTGTCCTGCAGGGACGAAGTCCGGGCCCTGGGCCCAGACTCTTAGAGTATTTTTAGTTGGCCTAGCATAATTGGTAATGCATTCGATTTGTAATCGGGGAAATAGGGGTTCGATTCCTCTGGCCAGCATAGATTGAATCTTTCTTGTCCTCGTGCGGGGTATAGGTTATGATTGGGCTGTTGACTAATTGGTAAGTCATCGACTTTTGATGTCGACTAATGGGAGTTCGAGCCTTCCCAGCCCAGAAAATGAATATTTCACTTTAAGATTCTGGGCTTTAGGAATAAGAATTCATTTTAGTCCCGGGGGGCTTGCCCCTCGGGATATCCCCGAGGGGAAGTGAAATAAATCCTTCAAATGAGTCTATCTATTCCCCGGGGCGGTGCGCCCCGGACCCCCAGGTCTGGGGTGAACCCGACCCGGGGGCTATACTAATAAAATAGAATTTGGTCAGGCCTATTATTAAAGTTATTAATCATCCAAGGATTCCTTCTATCCCCGCGGAGCTGGAACCGATCCAAGGGGTTTAGTTTTATCCCTTAAAAAGGGATAAAACAGGATGAAATCGAAAGATTTCATCTAGTTCATAAAGAACATGTCCCCTTTGGGTAAATACTTTGGGACTGGTTTAATGAATTTTGTATAGTAAAATAGAACGAAGCAGACCGAATTCGAATCGGTACCTTCTTACGTGACAAGCAAGGACTCTACCAGTTAAGCTACTGCTCCTTAAATCAATTTTCTCCCCATATGGGTCATATAAAATGAGGAGTAGAAGACTTGAACTTCTAACCATTAATGTGTAAGATTAACGCTCTACCAATTGAGCTAACTCCTCTAACTTATCCTAAAATCAGGCAAGGTTGAATATTATAATATTCATCTAGTCACTGGGTTCGAATGAGTGGTTTAATAGAATGAAACCCCGCGCTGGAAAAAGATTTTGGGATGTTATTCCTATTTCTTATATTTATACTATAATTCTCCATCGGGGCAAGCCACCGGTATGAACCCTATAGCTTTATAAATTAAAATAGAACCCCTAACAGGGAAATAAAGAATGGGTGAAAACCCGGGATCGAACCGGGAACCGTTAGTACCACAAACTAACGCTCTACCAATTGAGCTATTTCCACCATATACATTTTATCTTTTTGATGGGAAAGAAAATAAATAGACTCTATCCCGCAGGGACGAAGTCCGGGCCCTAGGCCCAGACTCTATAAACTTATCATTTCCCCGTACGGGATTTAAACGTGGAAAACAACGTTTCAGAGGAGTTGAACCTCTACCAACAAGAGTCGAAATCCTGTGCTCTATCCATTAAGCTAGAAACGCTTTTTTAAAATTAAAAAAGACGTTTCCGGAATACCAGTTTTGTAAAACTGGTTTCTAGAAACGCGTCGCGACGCGTTTCCGGAAAAGATCAACAAAGTTGAGTTTTCTAGAAACGCTTTTAAGGTGATATTCTACAATTTTTGAACTTAAACTTATTCCCCACGCGGGCAACCTGTTGCCGCCGCGTAGGATTTTTATTTGAAAACTCAAATGAGAATCCATTTTCGAAATTCAATATTACGATTGGCAGGACTTGAACCTGCACGATATTACTACCAATTGAACCTAAATCAATCATGTCTACCAATTCCATCACAATCGTAAATCGTTCTATTTAACAATAAATGTTACTTATAAATTATTTTCTTCAGTTCCAAGAGATTAATTTAACAGATCCATTTTTCCGATCAAAAAGTATAATTAAAGGTATTATTATGAGAGATAACTCTCAGATATAACCATTCGACCACTCGTTCCCGAACGGTCACCTTGTTACGACTTCAAACTAGTCACTTATTGTCCTTGGATTTTACAATCTTCAGGTACAACTTGTTCCCAGCCTGTGACGGGCAGTTAGTAGATCTTGAAGCGTTTATTTCACCGGGACATGATGATTCACCGATTACTAGCAATTCCTATTTCAAGAGGGCGAGTTACAGCCCTCTATTCGCAAAGAGAAATTTTAGAGATTATCTCCAAGTTACCTTATTGAATCTTTCTGTATTTCTCATGGCGGCACGTCTGTAGCCCACTCCATAAGGGCCATGAGGGCTTGTCTTAGTCCTAATTATTCCAATTTATCATTGGATGCTCGATTAGAAATTAACTAATCGCAAGGGTTTTGTTCGTTATGCGGACTTAACCTTAGATCTCACGACACGAACTGAAGACAGCCATGCAACGCCTGTGTAGCATTCAAGGAGTGGTAAGATGTTGTGTGGATCATCACATTAAACAACATGCTTCACTGCTGGTTTTCAAGACCCTCTATACTTTTGGGTTTCAACCTTGCGGCAGTACTCCCCAGGTGGAGTGCTTTAACCTACGTTTATAAACTGATTAAAAAACCAATTTAAGGCACTCATCGTTTAGGGTATGGACTACACGGGTCTCTAATCCGTTTTGCTCCCCATACTTTCGTACCTCAGCGTCAGTATTTAGTTAGAAAAAAGCCTTCGCCTTAAGCGGTCTTCCGAGTATCAACAGATTCCATCCCTACTCTCGGAGTTCCTTTTTCCCCCATTATACTCTAGTCTCATAGTTACTGAATAACTCTTGCTCATTTCGTTTGATATTATTCAGTCTTATGAAACTGCCTACGTACCCTTTAGACCCATTCATGATGAATAATGCTTACCCCTCTCGTATTACCGCGACTGCTGGCACGAGATTGGTCGGGATTAATAGGAAAGTACAGTCATTATCCTCCTTTCCGTTAGGACTTTATCAAATTAATGTATCCATCCTTCTAGGTGACTGGTTCAGCCTTTCGGCCATTGACCAAGATTCCGCACTGCTGCCGAGACTTTGCTCGTGTGGGCCTTTTTCATTCCCACTGTGGTTGATCATCCTCTCAGACCAACTATGGATCATTGGCTTGGTAAGCCATTACCTTACCAACTACCTAATCCATTCAATAGGTACATCCATAGGCGAACTTAATCATTTCATCTTTTCAGACTTATTTGATATTCCACCAATCCTATGGGTAGCTTGCCTATTCATTACTCACCCGTTCGCCATGCCAGAATAAATTCCGCATTCGACTCGCATGTGTCAAGTCCCTAGATAGCATTCACTCGAAACTAAGTTTAAATTCTTACTTGCCATTCCAATGTTCATCATTGGAAATTTTTAATCTTATTGTTACTTATATAATGATCATAAATAAAAATTATTTAAATCCTATATACGTTATAAATATGATTTTTTGATTTTTAATAAAGTATATAATATGACTCGTTCTTGATACCCGGCCCGATAGAGACCGGGTACTAAAATTATTAAACAGAATATAATAAAAGGTATAAATAAAAGGAAGATATTAATTATAATTATGGGATTGAATCGATATTAAATAATATTCCTAAATTTTAAATAAATCCCGATCAGTAAAGTTAAACCTTGTGCTAGTACAAGAATAAAAATATAATATCTATTACTGTACATCGTAAAGTTCACATAAAAATTTAAAATAGGTAAACTCCATTTAGGGGCTTTTTCTTTATATTGATTACTATATTTTTCAATATAATAATTAATAATTAAACTAATAACTGCAGATAGCCCAATCACACTATTTAAAATAATAGAAGTACTAAAATTTATTAAACTAGAGTTATCTAAAATAAAAAAGCTTGATTTATTCATATCAAGAAGCACCTCGTTTAAATTAGATCCATATTCTGAATTTCCAGCCCTAAATTCTTCCCCAGAGGAAAATTCTGATTTTGAAGAGATAGGATTTAAAATAGGTTTAATTTGATCTGTAATATCTACAGGAGAACTTTTAGATTGATTTAAATTAGACTGTTTTAGAGTTTCTAATTTAATTTCTAATTCAAGACCTTTATTTTTAGATTCTGAAATTTCTAATTCTCTTTCTTGTAGTACTTTCATTCTTTTTGACTCAAGTTCATGAGTTAATTCTACATTTTTAGTATTACTATAAGCGATTCTTTCTGTATTGTATACACTTCCTGTAAATACAGTTAAAGATCCAATCATAGCTAAAGCTTCTGTTGATAATTTCCTAAGCATTATAAAATGATTTTGATGAAATCTTATTTAAGGGATAAAGATCAAATGTAAATTTACATTCCCAATGAAAACTAGATCTTATAAAAAGATCTTTTTGGAAGATTCTGGACCCAAAAGCCCGGAATTATCCCCTAGGGGGAAGATTCTCATTACTTATATTTTATAACAAGACTAATAGGAGAATCATAATAATTAAAGTTATTTATAAAGGGATTATATTAAGTATATTAGTGTCGAGTGAATTTAAGAGCACCTTTACTCCATTCATAAACAAATCCGATCGTTAAAACGATTAAGAAAATGATAGCTACCCAGAATCCTAATAATGAAACTTCGTATAAAGTTACAGCAAATGGGAATAAGAATAATACTTCAATATCGAATACGATAAATAAAATCGCTACTAGATAGAATTGAATTGAGAATTTTTGTCGAGAATCTCCTAAAGGAGTAAATCCACACTCATAAGGTGATACTTTTTCACTGTAAGGTTTATTAACTGCTGTAAATTGATTAATTACTAATAGTACTAATACTAATACAGGGATAAATAGAAAGAAAAACGTTAATGTATTCATTACCAATAAAATAAACTTAAAGTGAGTAGATGAGCACTATTTAATAATGGTGTTGGGTTTAAAACAAAGAAAATTAATAATAAAGTAAGTGTAGCAATCACTAAACTACTTGAAGTTGTTACTGTTTCTTTATTCACTACATTTGTATCAGTTACCGTATATGGATCAAAATGAATGACTTTAATTACTCTTAGATAATAAGCAGCACTTACTACACTTGTTAAAATCGCTACTAATGCTAAGAAGAAATTTCCATTATGAGTTGCTGCATATAAAATCATCTGTTTACCAAAGAATCCTACTAGTGGAGGAATACCTGCCAGTGAGAATAAACAAATTGCTAGACTAATTCCTAATAAAGGATTTACTTGGAATTGACCTTTTAATTGATTAATAAATTGAACAGGTGAATAAGGAGCTAGTCCTCTACTATGTAATAGATAACCAAAAGCAAGTAAAATGAAGAATACATTTACATTTGTTAATGAGTATTGGATTAGATAGAATAAGAAAGATTCAACTGATTCTTCACTATTAATTGCTAAAGCTAATAATAAGAATCCTACATGAGAAATTGTACTATAAGCTAATAATCGTTTAATTCTATATTGAGATAATCCACCAATTGTACCAATCATTAGAGATAGTAAAGAACTAATTAATAATAGATATGTCCATGAAGACCAATTTGTTAATTGAGTAAATCCTTGGAATTCTAAGATAAATACTAATAATGAAATTTTAGGCATTGTTACTAACCAACTCGTTACCATTGTTGGTACTCCATCATAAACATCTGGAGCCCAGTTGTGGAATGGAGCAGCAGAAATCTTGAATAAAAGACCTACTACAATTAATAATACACTAATTTCAATAGCATGATTACTTGTTGTAGTTGAACATAACATGTATAGTCCTTCAAAACTAGTTAATCCTGTAAATCCATAAATTAAACTACTTCCTAATAAAATTAAAGCTGAAGATAAACTACCTAGTAAGAAATATTTTAATCCTGCTGCTGTTGCAGATTCAGAATCTCTATAAATCGTAGCTAAAATATAAACAGCAAAACTTTGTAATTCAATTGATAAGAACATAGATACTAAATCACTACTCGAAATTAAACTACTCATTCCTAATACAGAAAATAATACGATTAAAGGATATTCCGCTAAAAGAGGTAAGTATTTACCAATCGTACTTGATTGTTTCACACTTACTCCATCTTTTAAAAATGCTCCAGTTCCAATAGTAGAGTTTTCTCCTAATAAAAGTACTAAAGCACCCATTAAACAAATAAATACATCAATACTTTGTGTAATTGTTGTAATTTGGAATAAACCACTAAATACACCAATTCCTGATCCTACTAAATCAGCATAAATTGTATTGTAAGCTAAAAATCCAGAATATAATAATACAATAATTGTAATTCTATTGAAATTAATAGCTGAAATTCGAAGGGAAAATAAGGCAATCGCTACAATCATGGTTAATACACTAAATAAAACCATTACTCACTTAACAACTCCTTACTTTCTCCCCGCGCGGCGGCAACCTATGTCGCCCGCGCGGGGTATCTAAAAGACTGATATAACTCAGGATCTAATGGATTCAAAATAAATCTGTTCTGGGGAGGAATTGAACCTCCTCACTATGATTTTCAGTCATACGCTCTACCATTTAAGCTACCGGAACTTTTATCTTTAAAATCAATGGATGATTATTTCTAACACTCGTCCCCGGTCCTGTCGGGACCGGGGACTAAATTATTCAATGATTAAGGTTAGATCATTACTTATAAGTTAAATCTCATCCCTGGTCCCCGGCTCAGACCGGGGACTTATTAATTAAATTCATTTAGTTTAAATCATTTCGTATTATTACACCCCAAATAAATAACTTTACCTAAATACGAACAACTAGAGAGATTATCTAAGACCTTTAATTATTATACTCATCCCAGGCTCCCGGCCCAATTGGGGCCGGGGACTTAAGTCATTTAGCTCCCGGGCTAGGTAATTACAGATCAAAAAGCCTAAAACGTTGTACTCTGTGAAATACTATTTGAGTAGCTTAAATTTTATTTAAAAGTAAAGTAGAATATTTATTACGTTAAATACTCGTCCCTGGTCCCCGGCCTAGTAGGGACCGGGGACTTAAGGATATTTCCCCAGGGAGTGAATACCGGTTAAAAGCCTAGGTTCTTACCTTAAGAAATTGATCTAAGAATAAACACCAAGATTTTAAATACAGTAATCATTTAAATCTAAATCAGTGATTTAGGTTCTATAAACTATATTTAATACATTATGCTGTTATAGTTCAATGGTAGAACGGTAAACTGTTAATTTATGAATAGAGGTTCGATTCCTCTTAACGGCTATTTCTAAAATATTTGTTTAACTTACTCATTTAATAAAAAGAATGAATTAGTATGTTTTATTTAAGTAAAAATCCTTAAAAATTTTAAGTGATTAGATTCCTATTAATAA
>Ga0210396_10003806_pt1 | contig 14927 bp, 17 predicted proteins | sample IncBWH17OmetaG_FD_155466 | JGI IMG/M metagenome (GOLD analysis project Ga0210396, IMG submission 155466) | Forest soil microbial communities from Barre Woods Harvard Forest LTER site, Petersham, Massachusetts, United States - Inc-BW-H-17-O ... | reverse complement strand
ATCATCGTGCCGCGCGGCGGGCCGTCGCTGATCGAGCGCGTGCAGCGCGAGAGCCGCATCCCGGTCATCGCGCACCTCGAGGGGTTGTGCCACACCTATGTCGACGCCGCCGCGGACCCGGAAAAGGCGCGCGAGATCGTGCTCAACGCCAAGATGCGGCGAGTGTCGATCTGCGGGGCCACCGAGACCCTGCTTGTCGATCGCGCCGCCAAAGCGCAGCTCCCCGCGATCCTCGCCGACCTCCGGGCCGCCGGCTGCGAACTCCGGTGCGACCCGGAGGTTCTTGCGATCGATCGAGGATTGGTCCCGGCGACCGAGGCCGATTGGCGTACCGAATATCTCGATGCGATCCTCGCGGTTCACATCGTCGACGGCGTCGATGGCGCAATCGAGCACATCACCCGCTTTGGCTCGCATCATACCGACGCCATCATCACCGAAGACAAGGAGACCGCGGAACGCTTCCTTCGTGAGGTCGACAGCGCGATCGTCTTGGTCAACGCTTCGACCCAATTCGCCGATGGCGGCGAGTTCGGCATGGGCGCGGAGATCGGCATCTCGACCCAACGCCTGCCGCCGCGGGGGCCTGTCGGCGCCGAGCAGCTGACGACATACAAATACCTGGTGCGCGGCACCGGGCAGGTGCGCCCCTGAGCGGCCAGACGGGAACCCTGCCGTCTGCCGGACGGCATCGCCGCATCGGGCTGCTGGGCGGCTCGTTCAACCCGGCCCACGGCGGCCATTTGCACATCAGCGCGCTGGCGCACAAACTCCTCGATCTGGACCAGATCTGGTGGCTGGTATCGCCGCAAAATCCGTTGAAACCGGTCGACGGCATGACCCCGTTCCCGGTCCGGTTGGAGGGGGCTCGCCGCATTGCCAAAGCCAACCGCCGTATCCTTGTCACCGATCTCGAAAGCCGGCTGGGGTCTTCGCCTTATACTGCCGACACCTTGAGGGCGCTGCGCCGCCGCTTTCCCGTGCTGCGATTTGTGTGGCTGATGGGCGGCGACAACCTCGTCCAGATCCCCCGGTGGGAGCGCTGGCCCGAGATCTTTCGGACCGTGCCCATTGCCGTGTTCGATCGCCCTTCCTATTCTCTAAAAGCGCTTTCCGGAGCAGCTGCGAAGCGGTTTGCCCGATACCGTGTCCCAGCTTCCGACGAGCGTCTGCTGGCCGAAATGGCCCCCCCAGCTTGGGTGTTTTTCCACACTCGCCTAGATGACCGCTCGGCAACGAGCATTCGGTCAGAGCTCAACGAAACCCCCTCGAATAGACTTGCGGAGCAAAAACCCGAATTGTCGACCATAGCTGCCCTGTTATCCCGCACCAAACCGATAGAATCCCAGTCGACACTCCTTGATCTCGTCGTACAGGCGCTCGAGGACGGCAAAGCAGAGGAGATCGTCACGATCGATCTTGCCGGCAAAACGACGATCGCCGACCACATGGTGATCGCCAGCGGCCGCTCGACCCGTCAGGTGCTGGCCCTGACCGAGCACCTGGATGAAGTGCTCTCCCGGCGAACGCGGATTTCGATCGAGGGCAAGACTCAGGGCGACTGGGTGCTGATCGACGCGGGCGATGTGATCGTGCACCTGTTCCGGCCCGAAATCCGCAGCTACTACAATCTCGAAAAAATGTGGGGCTCGGCGATGCCCGACAGCGAAGCCGTTCGCCTGTAGCCGGAACGCCTCGATCCGTTTCCGCCTCCTCTTCGTCGGTAGGCTGCGGAGCGGCCCGCTCAAGGAATTGCAAGCTCTCTACGCCGCGAGGATCGTGCCGCCCCCGGCGATCGTCGAGGTGAACGAGAGGCGCTCTCTTCCGCCGGTGCAACTGAAGGCCCGCGAAGGCGAATTGATCCTCGGCGCATTACCGGCCGGCATCCCTTTTGTCGCCCTCGACGAGTGCGGCGTCCAATGGTCCAGCCGCGCACTGGCCGAGCGGATCGCCATTTGGCGCGATCGGGGTGCGCCCGAACTAGCGTTCGCAATCGGCGGCGCCGATGGTCTCCACTCGATGGTTCTCGACCGCGCCGATGTGATCCTCTCGCTTGGGTCGATGATCTGGCCCCATCTGCTGGTACGCGGGATGCTACTCGAACAGCTCTATCGCGCTCAGCAAATTCTCGCCGGCCACCCCTACCACCGGGGTTAAAACGCGTTGGGGAACGCTACCTACTCGCGGTCGGTTTCGCGTATAGAGACAGACTTCCATTGTCGAGGCTTCCCGCGATGAATTCCCGCCCCCGTCCGCTCGTGCTCTGCATTCTCGATGGATGGGGCGAGCGGCAGAAAGCCGACGATAACGCAATCGAGATCGCGCGGGCGCCCAACTGGCATCGATTGGTGGCGCGCTGGCCGCATGCGCAGCTGCAGGCGAGCGAGCGCTATGTTGGCCTGCCCGACGGTCAGATGGGGAACTCCGAAGTCGGTCACACCAATATCGGGGCCGGACGGCTGGTTTTGCAGGACTTGCCGCGCATCGATGCGGCGATCGCTGAGGGCAAGCTCACCATCATGCCGGCATTAAGCGATTTCATAGGCAAATTGAAGGAGAGCCGCGGGACCGCTCACCTGATGGGGCTGATGTCTCCCGGCGGGGTTCATTCCCACCAGCGCCAAATCGCCGCCCTAGCCCGCATTCTCGCGGACGCCGGAGTGCGGGTTGCCATCCACGCCTTTCTCGACGGGCGTGACACGCCGCCCAAGGCAGCCGCGTCCTATTTGAAGCAGTTTCTGGAAGACGTTGGTGGGCTCCGTAATCTGCGGATCGCCACGCTCTGCGGCCGCTACTACGCGATGGATCGCGACAAGCGCTGGGACCGGGTCGAGAGAGCTTATCGGGCGATCGTCAGCGGCGCTGGGCAGCACGCCGATGATCCGCTGCAGGCTGTCGAAGCCGCCTATGCCCGCGACGAGACCGACGAATTCGTGGCGCCCACTAAAATCGCGGGTTATCGGGGAATGCGCGGCGGCGATGGTCTGCTGATCGCTAATTTTCGCGCTGATCGGGTCCGCGAGATCGCCGCTGCTCTCCTCGACCCCGAATTCTCCGGCTTCGCGCGTGAAAAGCGGATCGCGTTTTGCGCCGCTCTCGGCCTAGTCGAGTATTCGACCGAGCTCAACCGATTTCTTGCGACGCTGTTCCCGCCCGAAAACCTCAACGACAGCTTTGGCGAGGTGGTCTCACGGGCCGGACTGACCCAGCTGCGCATCGCGGAAACCGAGAAATACGCGCATGTGACGTTCTTTTTCAACGGCGGGCGCGAATTGGTCTTTCCGGGTGAGGAGCGGATCTTAGTTCCTTCGCCGAAGGTCGCGACATACGATCAGCAGCCTGAGATGTCGGCGCCGGAAGTTACCGACAAAGTCGTCGAAGCGATCCGCTCCGGTCGGTTCGACGCGATCGTAATGAACTATGCAAATGCAGACATGGTCGGGCATACGGGCCGTATCGACGCCGCGACCAGAGCGGTCGAGACCCTCGACGTTTGCCTCGGCCGACTCTCCGAGGCCGTCGAACAGGCCGGCGGCACGCTCGTCATCACCGCCGACCACGGCAACGCGGAAATGATGCGCGACCCTGAAACCGGCGAGCCGCACACCGCGCACACGCTCAACCCGGTGCCATTCGTCCTGGTGAACCCAGCGGCAGAAATCGGCCACCTCGAAAACGGCCGCCTTTCGGACATCGCCCCGACGTTGCTCGAGATTCTCGGCCTGGCGAAGCCCGCCGTTATGACCGGCCGCTCGCTCATCTCATCGACCGCGGGACGGCACGCAGCGGATTGAACCGCACCATTTCGCCGCGGCGGCTTGACTTGATCATCGCGCGTACTGCCGGATATCATATGCCAAGTGCGTCGTGCCGATTGGGCCCGAGACATAGGGTGAATGGATGAAGCGTTCGGGTCTCATGGTGGTGGTCGCTGCCACTGTCCTCGTGTTCTCGCTGCGCCAGGACATCGGCGCAGCGCCGCCAGCCAACTCGGCTGAAACCTACAAGCAGCTCAATTTATTCGGCGAGGTCTTCGAGCGAGTGCGCGCCGAATATGTCGACGACGTCAGCGACGACACGCTGGTAGAGTCGGCGATCAACGGGATGCTGACGTCGCTCGATCCCCATTCGAATTACCTGAATACAAAGAATTTCAACGATATGAAGGTCCAGACCCGCGGCGAGTTTGGCGGGCTGGGAATCGAAGTCTCCATGGAGAGCGGCCTCGTCAAGGTTGTCTCGCCAATCGATGATACGCCGGCGGCGCGCGCCGGCCTGAAGCCCGGCGACCTGATAACTCACCTTGATGGTGACCCCGTGCAGGGGATGACTCTTCCGGAGGCGGTCGAGAAAATGCGCGGCCTGATCGGCAGCGAAATCAAGCTGACGATTCGGCGCGAGGGAAAGGACCCCTTCGACGTCAAGTTGACGCGCGCAACGATCAAGATCCAGTCAGTCCGCTCCCACCTCGAGGGTGACACAATCGGCTACATTCGGATCACCAGCTTCAACGAGCAGACCGATGTCGGCCTCAACAATGCAATGAAGAACCTAAAGCAGCAGGCCGGCAATAAGCTCTCCGGGGTAGTCCTCGATCTGCGCAACAACCCAGGTGGGCTCCTCGACCAGGCGGTTGCGGTTTCGGACGCCTTTCTCGATAAGGGGGAAATCGTGTCCACTCGCGGCCGTCGCAGCGAGGATGCACAGCGCTATAACGCTCGCCCAGGCGACATCGCGAGCGGTCTGCCGGTGGCGGTATTGATCAATGGCGGGTCTGCCTCGGCCAGCGAGATTGTCGCCGGCGCGTTGCAAGACCACCATCGCGCGATCCTTCTCGGGACGAAATCCTTTGGCAAAGGATCGGTGCAAACAATCATCCCGCTCCCCGGCCACGGGGCTATGCGGTTGACCACCGCGCGCTATTACACGCCCTCGGGACGCTCGATTCAGGCGAAAGGAATCGATCCAGACATCGTCGTCGAAGCCGCCAAAATCGAGAAGACGCCCGAAAAGGGGGAGAAAAGCGACAAAGCCGCTGCCGCGACGGATCTGAAAAGGGACGATTCCGGAGAAGGCCCCCCGGAGCAGACATCCGTCGATCCGTCGATCATGGGCACGCCCGCCGACTACCAGCTGGCTAGGGCGGTGGACATGCTGCGTGGCATCGCGATGTTCAACGGACGCGTCGTCAACTGACGACACGCCAACCGGCGCGGCTTCGACAGTATCGGATGAAGGCCAACAAGGACGGCGAGCCGCTCGACTATCGTCCGGCGGTCGGCATCATGCTGCTCAACGCAGAGGGAGAGGTATTCGTCGCCCGCCGCCTCGACATGCCAACGATGCCGGCATGGCAGATGCCGCAAGGCGGGATCGACCCGGGCGAGACCCCGCGCCAGGCGGCGCTGCGCGAACTGAAGGAAGAGATCGGCACCGCCAAGGCCGAGATCATCGGGGAGAGCCGGGGTTGGCTGCACTATGATCTGCCGATTGAACTCGCCGCCAGCGTATGGGACGGGCGGTACCGGGGCCAGCGCCAAAAATGGTTTGTCATGCGCTTTACCGGCCGGGACAGGGACATAAACCTCGCCACCGAGCATCCGGAATTCGACGCTTGGCAATGGGTTGCGCCATTTCGCCTGCCGGAGCTGATAGTCCCGTTCAAGCGTCAGCTCTATATCGACATATTGAGCGAGTTTCAGGAGTACTACGTGCCCCTGGCCTAACCGGGCGGCAAGCCCGCCATTGCCGCGTCAATTGCCGCCGCACCCGGTATTGCGGTTTGAGCGCCGCGGGCGAGGCAGGCAAGGCCAGCAGCGGCACTGGCGCGCCGCAGCGCGGGTTCGAGGCTCGCCCCCGAATCGAGCGCCGCCGCGAGAACCCCGACAAAGGTGTCACCGGCGCCCGTTGTATCTACCGGCGAGATGGCAAGCGCCGGCAAATCGAGCCGACTCCCATCGGCGAGAAACGCAGTGGCCCCCGCCGCGCCGCGCGTCACCACGAGCCCCTGCCGCAACCGGCCGGCAATCCCCATTGGATCGGACGAGATCGTCGCGGCCTCGCTTTCGTTCGCGACCAATAAATCAATTTCCGGCAACAGCGCCAGATCGATTGGCAGCGCCGGCGCCAGATTGAGCACACATCGGCCGCCGCGGCTCCGGACACGTCTGATTAGGGCTTCGGTTTCGCCGGGCGGGACTTCGAGCTGGGCGACGAGGGTCGTGTTGGCGTCGAGCAAATCGTCGGATACCCAGTCGCAACGCACGCCCATGTTGGCGCCGGGAGCCACGGCGATAATGTTCTCACCCGCGGCAGACACCATTATCAAGGCACAGCCGGTCGGGAGTTCTATCTCGTGCACCAAACGCGTATCTACGCCCGCGCCGCGGAGTGAAGCAAGGGCGATCGCGGCAAAGCTGTCGCGACCGACGGCGCCCGCGAGCACGACATCGGCTCCGGCTCGGCGCGCCGCCAGCGCCTGATTGGCACCCTTGCCGCCGGATAAAAGTTCATACGAGCCGCCCAGCACGGTCTCTCCAGGCTGCGGCAATTTTGGAACCGGGACGATGAGATCGGCATTTATTGACCCAAAGGTCAGGATCATGTGACAGAGTCCCGCGCGGGGTGCAACCGGCCGCGACTCCGATTACACCGGCTGGTTGTACTCTGATATAATATCAAATCGCAGTGACGGAGAAGGCGTATGGAGGGCTTCGAGACACGCCAGGTGGGGCGCACGCCCCTCAGATTGACGGTCTTGGGGCTCGGCACCGGAACTCTCGGGGGACACCGTATCCCCGTCACTCGAGACGAAGGAGAGGCGGTCGTAAGGGCGGCGTGGGAAGCCGGTGTTCGCTATTTCGATACTGCGCCTTTCTATGGTTTCGGCAAGGCGTGCCGAATCGTCGGCGATGCCCTGCGCGAGTTGCCCCGCGAAGATTGGGTCTTGTCGACCAAGGCAGGCCGGCTGCTGCGGCCGCAGACGAATGCCGGCACTCCTGATGCGCTGCGGCATCCAATGCCGTTCGAGGATGTCTTCGATTATTCCTACGATGGGATCATGCGTTCGTTCGAGGACAGCTTACAGCGCCTGGGCTTAGCTCGGATCGACATCCTTTACGTTCATGACATCGGTGCGCGGCAGCACGGCAAAGACGCGCATCCCGGTATCATGCGCACCTTTCGCGACAGCGGATATCGCGCGCTCGAACAATTGCGCTCATCCCGCAAGCTGGGGGCGATCGGGATCGGGGTCAACGAATGGGAAGTTCTGCTCGAGGCGATCGATTGGGGTGAGTGGGATGTCTTTCTTCTCGCCGGGCGCTATACGCTCCTCGAGCAGACACCGCTCGATGACCTGCTCCCCCAATGCCTGCGATCCGGCATATCGGTCGTAATCGGGGCACCGTTCAATACCGGCATTCTCGCCGGCCGCGAGAGTTGGAACTATCGGCCGGCACCCCCTCAGATCGTCAGCCGGGTCAAAAAGATAAGAGCGATCTGCGACAGTCATCGGGTGCCTCTCGTCGCCGCGGCGCTGCAGTTTCCCCTCGCTCATCCAGCCGTCGCGGCGATCCTCCCCGGGCCGCGCAATGTCGCGGAGTTCGAGGCTAACGCGAAGCTGATGCAGTGCCCGATCCCGCCGGCGTTGTGGGCCGATTTGCGCAACGCCGAGCTGCTCCATCCAGATGCGCCAACCCCGGCCTGATCGAAGGCAGGCGCCGAGCTGTATTGACGGCTAAGCTCACTCCGACGACTCGATCCTCTCCATGTCCTCGTCGCTGAAGCCGAAATGATGGCCGATCTCGTGGATCAGCACGTGCCGCACCAGATGCCCCAAATCTTCGCCGCTCTCGCACCAGTAATCGAGGATCGGGCGGCGATAGAGGAAGATCATGTCGAGGTCCGGCCGCGGATCGCTGACGCTCTTGTGCGGTAGCGCCACGCCCTGGTAAAGGCCGAGAATATCGAATGGGCTTTCGAGGCCCATCGCCGTCTCGGTTTCCTCGTCGGGAAACTCCTCGACCCGGATCACGACGCGCCCAGATGGCGTTTCAGCTCCCCCGGAATCGTGTCGAGCGCATGTTCTGCCAGCGCCTCGATCTCGGCGAGCGATGGCGGCACACGATCTGGCATGTTATCACTCCCGCTAGCGACGGAGGTTGGAATGGTCGAGAGGCTGGTCGGAGCGCAACGGCAGGCGGCGCTGCATGAGCTGCATGGCTGGGTCGAGGTCGACGATCGCGATGCGATCCGCAAGACCTACCATTTTGAGAACTTCTCCGAGGCCTGGGGCTTCATGTCGCGAATGGCGCTACTGGCGGAGAAAATGGACCACCATCCGGAGCTGTTCAACGTCTACAACCGGGTGGAGGTAATCCTGTCGACGCACGATGCGGACGGGCTCAGCGAGCTCGACATCCGGCTGGCGCACGCGATTGACGAAATCGCCCCGGAAAGGGACCGCCGCCCTCCCTTGCCCTAGCAGGTCGCTCAGCGCGGCGCCATGCGCAGCGCGCCGTCGAGCCTGATGACCTCGCCGTTGATCATCGGGTTGCGGCACAAATGCAGCACCAGCGCGGCATATTCCGCAGGCCGGCCGAGCCGGCTCGGAAACGGAACGCTCGCGGCGAGGCTCTCCTGGACGTTCGGCGGCAATCCCTGCAGCATTGGCGTCTCGAAGAGACCCGGGGCGATTGCGACCACCCGCACCCCATAGCGCGCCAGCTCGCGCGCCGCCGGCAGAGTCAGCGAGACGATGCCGCCTTTCGAGGCGCTATAGGCCGCCTGCCCGATCTGACCTTCATAGGCCGCAACCGACGCGGTCGAGACGATGATGCCGCGCTCGCCGTCGGGGAGGGGATCGAGAGGGATCATCCCCGCCGCCGCGACCCGCAGGAGGTTGAAGCTGCCGATCAGATTGACCTCGATGACGCGCCGAAACGCGTCGAGCGGCAGCGGGCCGTCGCGCCCGACGATCCGGCCGGGGGTGCCGACGCCGGCGCAATTGACGGCGATGCGCGCGGGGCCGTGCCGCTGGTACGCCGCCGCAACGGCCGCTTCGACCGCAGCGGCGTCGGTCACATCGCAGGCGATGGCGAACCCGCCTATCTGGTCCGCCGCGGCGGCGGCCGCCGCCTCGTTGACGTCTAGAATCGTCACCTTGACCCCTGCCGCGGTCAGCGCCTCTGCTGTCGCCCGACCAAGGCCGGAGGCTCCGCCGCTGACGATTGCCGCCTGCCCTGCGATCTCCATGGGCTCTTCCTACCGATGATCTAAGCCGGAAAACCTTATCGCCGAGGCGACCGCGGTGCACGCCTCTCGCCGCGGCGCGCCAGCCGAGCTAGCCGGGCCTCGCGATATGCGACATAGATCGACGATCCGGCGATGATCGCGGCTCCCACCCAGGTCCACACATCAGTAACTTCGCCGAACCATAGAAAGCCGATGAGCGCCGCAAAGGGCAGTCGGGCGAACTCGAAAGGCGCGCACGCGCTGGCATCGGCTGCCGCGAGCGCCCGGGCAACCGAAAGATGCGCGATCGTGCCGAGGCAGCCGAGCCCGACAAGCGCGCCGAAAGCCGACGGGTCCGGCCATCGCCAGACGAACAGCGCGGGGATAAGCGACAACGGCGTCAGATAGATCATAAACATAGCAACGATTTTGCCCGGCGGCTCGGTGCGCGCGAGAAATTTGACGGTGATGTTGTTCATCGCCGCGGTCGCCGCCGACAGCAGCAGGATCAAGAGGTTCGCATCGAGCCGCTCGCTGCCCGGCCGCATGATCACGAGCACGCCGGCAAAGCCGATAACGACCGCGCTCCAACGTCGGAGCCTGACGTCCTCATGGAGGACCAGCACCGCTGCTATCGTGGCAAAGAGGGGCGCCGTGAAGTTGACGGCGGTCGCAGTCGCCAACGGTACCAAGGTAATTCCATAGAACCAGGTCGCCATCGAGACTAGGCCTATCGCCGCCCGCAACAGGTAAAAGCCGGCGTTGCGGCCGCGCAACACAGCCGCACCGCCTTTGATGATCCAGGGAAGCAGGAACACAAGCCCGAACAGGCAACGAAAGAAGGCGACTTCGAACGGGTGCATCGCCTGTGCCGCGACGCGGATCAACACATTCATCATTACCGCGCAGATCCCGCTGAGCAGGATCCAGAGCGCGGCGCGAGTAGTCGGCGCGAGCCGCGGTATCGTCCAAGAAGACATCAGGGATTGATCTCGCCGCCTCGCGGCGACGAGATGCGCAGGATCGAAATCAGCGAAGCGGCACGGTATAGACGAGCAGCAAGGCCTGCTCCCCCGGGTTCTGCTTGCCCAAACCGGCATTCGAGATATGATAAAAGGCAAGACCAAGGCGGGTTCGGTTTGCGAAGCGGTAATCGAACTCGGCGCCGCTGCGAAACTCCCACCAGGAGCCGAGATTGAGACCGCCCCCGCGGTACCAGTACCCACCGGCGAAGGTCGGGGTCGCCACCCAGTTCGCACCAAAATTCACGTCGAAGCCGAAACCGGCATAGCCGTAGAACGCGCCGGCGCTGGTGCCCATGAGGCCGACAAACGGCGCAACGATCCATAGTACATCGCCAAACCGGTATTCGCCCTGCAGCTGCGCGTTGCGCGTCGCGTCGGTTTTCTTCCGGTCGGGGTTGATGTCGAAAACCCCGGCGCCGGTCCCGATGCTCGGCGGATCCGCGGGGGACCCCAGGGTGACGAAGGACCCCAAGGCAATTTGTGCGGTCGCGGGAGACGCGGTTGCTATGCAGAATGCCAAGAGCAAGATCACCCCCAGCCGACTCATAGATCTCTTGCTCACGCTTTCCCCCACCCCGATCGCGGCTCGGTCGAGACCGCGCTTCATTTATCCTAAAACGCAAACCATGCTGCACAAGCAAAACCGGCCGGCAAACTCAAATCTGCTTCATTCGTTCCGTCGCGACGATCAACTGCTCGCGAATTCCAGGTTCCATCGCCGAGTGGCCGGCATCGGGAACGATCACATAGCGGGCTTCGGGCCAGGCGCGTACTAACTCGTCCGCACTGCCGACCGGGCAGACCATGTCGTAACGGCCCTGCACGACAACTGCAGGCAAATGCCGGATCTGCGCGACACGCGCGATCAGATCACATTCGCCGGTGAACAGATGGCAGCTGAAGAAATGCGCTTCGATTCGCGCCAGGCCGAGAGCGAGCCGATCCTCGCTGAAGGCGGCCACCGTCTCGGGATTGGGCAACAGTGTCGAGCAGGCGCCCTCGTAGATGCTCCAGGCGCGCGCCGCCGGCATGTGAACGCGCGGGTCCGAGTCTCGCAAGCGCTGGTAATAGGCAGCGAGAATGTCGCTGCGTTCGGCCTCGGGGAGAAATCCCGAAAAGGCACGCCACGCTTCGGGAAACACTCTGCGAACGCCGTAAAGAAACCAGTCGATCTCCGCGCGCCGGCACAGAAAGATCCCGCGCAGCACGAGCCCAATGCAGCGGAGCGGGTGAGTCTCGGCGTAATGCAACGCCAATGTGGAGCCCCAGGACCCGCCAAATACCAGCCATTTGTCGATACCCAGCGAGGAGCGCAGATGTTCGATATCGGCCACGAGATGGGCCGGCGTGTTGTCGGCGATCTCGCCGAGCGGCGTCGATCGGCCGGCGCCGCGCTGATCGAAAATCACGATCCGCCAATATTCAGGATCGAAAAACCGCCGATGCACCGGGGTCGCGCCGGCGCCGGGGCCTCCGTGCAGAAACAGCGCCGGGACGCCGCGCGGATTACCCGACTGCTCCCAGTACATCGTGTGGCGGGCATCGAGCCGCAGCCTGCCCGTGCGGTATGGCTCGATCGGCGGGAACAGATCGCGGCGGTTGATCATCGCAGGGCAGTGTAAGAGGCCCTGAGCCGATTACCTAGCCTGGAAAGCGACCGAGACCGGGCCTTGAACAACCGCTCGAGGCATCGCACGCCGGTCAACCAGAAACCGCGTCCGCGTAGGCCGATCTGTCTGTAGCCAGGGCCCCGGCTCGATATCCGGGGACTGATGCGTCCAGAGAGCCGGCCGTCAGCGGATGGATAATGGCGCAGGGGCCTTGCGTCGAAACAGCGGTATCCTACATCCGACGGATCGACAGAATGGCGAATGCTTCATGCCGAGGCGGGGTGCATGAAGGGCATCGCCTCATTCTCCGGCACGCCTTCGCGGGCGCCAAAGAAGGTCGCCGCCCTAGCGAAGCGCCCGCACCGTCCACGGATCCTCAGCGCGGAAGGGATAATACCCAATGACCACCTGCACCGCGCCGACCCACCCGGACCATGCTCACCAGCATGGGCCCGCTTGCGGCCACCCCGCCGTTCGCCACGACGGCCACGTCGATTATCTGCACGATGGTCACCTCCACCACCCGCATGAAGGTCATGTCGATGAGCACATGATCGAGGTGTCCGGCACCAACCCCGACCGCTGCACGTCGGACCATCATTGCGGCGGTCACGAATCGGGCCATGTCCACGGCCCCGACTGCGGTCACGAGGCGGTTCCCCACGGCAACCACCTAGATTACCGCGTCAGCGGCCACCTTCATCATCCGCACGGCGACCACTGTGACGACCACGGTCCGCTGGTGCCCGCCTGAATCCGCAAAGGCTCACGTGGGCCGACGCACGGCGTGCCGCCCTCACCCATTGCGCTCCCGATATATTCGCGGCGGCAAACGGGCGTGATCAATCCGAACCCGTCGCAAGGTTGGGTTGATCGTGATCAGAATGACCACACACGATCTTCTCCGGCCACATCAACTCTTCGCGCGATCCTAAAACCTCACGCGCAGTAGAGAGGATGATCCATACCGCTATTACGCCCGCGACGCTCGGATCGAAAATCGATCGCCCTGTAACGATCACCAAAAACCCGGCGACCACCGGAGCGAGAGAGACGTAAACGTCACCCATATTGTGAATATAGGCCAGACGGATGGCTGGATTGTTGCGCCCTGGCTCCCAAAGAAACCAGGCCACGCCCCAATTCGCCGCGGCAGCCGCGACCCCTACCAGTAGCGGGGTCGTCCCTTGAACGGGGATAGGGTTCTGAAACCGCTCCACAGCCTGCCATGCGAGAAGGCTGCTGATCACGATCAAGCCGAGAGAGTTGAACAGATTGGCGGTGCGCAGAAGATTCCGCGATACGCCCTGTGAAAGGATGAAAGCTAGATATAGAAGAATGAGCGCCATCTCATCCGACAAGTTGTGGATGGCGTCCATCACTAGGCTCAGGCTGTGGGCTTCAAATCCGGCCACAGCTTCCACAACAGAAATTGCCGCGTTGAGCACGGTTGCCGCCGCGAGCGCTTGTCGGTAGTGGGCCATCAGGATCGGTCAGATCTTCTTCAAGTTCTCCCCGAACCGTTATGACCGGCCTAACGGCTTGCGATAACCGGGCAACCGCAGATTGGGCACGTCGCCGTGAGCGACTTCGCCGAGGGCTCTTTTGAGAGCTGCGCCTGCAATTGGGCAATCAAAGCTGCGTGGTCCGAAGGACCGCCACACCGCTTGGCATAGGCCGCGCCGAGGGCGCTCGCAGGATCGATCTCTTGGACCTGCCATGCTCCGGCAGATCGCGCGGCGGCAAAGGCAGCCGTGCCTCCGACCCACGCGGCAGCGGAGCGCAACAGATGACGGCGTCCCCTAGCGAAATCACTCAATTTCCGATCTTCCTCGCGTTCCAGGCTACGGCAATTTACCGGAGATAAGCAACGACATCCGCTCTCCGCCGGCCGGTCCTGCGACGTCGATTTCCTTCGCTAGCTTTTGCGCCATAGCGTCGGCAAACGAATTGAAATCCTGGACGACGAGCAGGAAAGCGTTGGTGCCGCCGATCACGTTCTGTCGATAATAAAGCGGCAACCCGCCGGGCGGCTGAGTGTGGGCGGAGTAACCCAAATTCGGCTTGTCGTTGATGATCGCCAACCCGTTGATGGTGACCCCCTGGGAAATAGCCTGGTCGCGCGCTTCGGTGACGGCGCGGCCCGAATTATTGGTGCCGTCGCCGGAGACATCGATGATGCGCCGGCTCGCTTGCCATTTCGACTTGGTGAAGTGGGCCATAGCAAAGTCGATGGCGGCGCTTATCGAGGTGCGCCCCATAAACGAGCGCGGCGCGGCGAGGATGGCCGCGGCCATGCTGCCGGCATCTTCCTCGTCGCGTATTTCGGTCCAATCGGCGACGACCTGCTGATCCTCGTCCCCCGACCACTCGACGAAACTCACGCCGATGGCCGCACCCGATCGCCCGTGAATGGCCGCGAGCACGCGCGGATCGGTCAGCGCCGCGGCGTAGCCCTTGCGTTGCAAATCGAATTCGGCGTCATCGATGCTGCGTGAGACATCGGCGGCAAGGATCACCTCGAGGTCGACGCCGTCGCTCCGCGCTTCCCCGGTGAGGGAAAAGCAAACACAAAACGCGATCGCGACGAGGGCATGTCTCATCGGACTTTTCTCCCATCCGGCCGCTCAGGATAAGACGAGACTCCGTTCTCGGGAAAGGGTTTCGCAGAGCCCTTGTGTCGTTATAATATACCATCAGGCAGACGCGTTTTTATCGCCGCGTTCGGCGGACGCGGGAGGGGGAATGTAAAGCCGATATGGCGGTAGGCCTTTCCGCGAGGGTACGGACAGGGCGGAGGTGGCGAATATCGCGCCAAGCCGCGGCGCTCGCCGCGATTTGCGCGATCCTATTCCAGGCGGCCGCGTTCGGCTGGCATCACCATGCGGCGCCCTTTCATTCGCGGGCTACTTCGGCGGTCGCCATTCTGGCGGCACCAATCTCCCCGGTCATGCCGGTATCGGCCGACGACGAATGCCAGATCTGCTTAACGATCAGTCACAACGGCGCCGTCCCGGTCGATTTTTACGCGGCACAGCCACCCGAAAACCCACCGCTG
>Ga0210396_10003805_pt1 | contig 14928 bp, 30 predicted proteins | sample IncBWH17OmetaG_FD_155466 | JGI IMG/M metagenome (GOLD analysis project Ga0210396, IMG submission 155466) | Forest soil microbial communities from Barre Woods Harvard Forest LTER site, Petersham, Massachusetts, United States - Inc-BW-H-17-O ... | reverse complement strand
AAATACCACAGGCACATCTGGTGGTCTCTCCGGTTCCCCCGCTATCACGGTATCTAGTTGCACCGGATGCGGAGGAGGTAGTTATCAGTATTCGGTTCTCCCGCAACCTGTGTACGCAAACTTCACTCAAGTCAATTTTCAATCCGGTACCACCGTAGGCACGGCTGGTGGAAATATGTTTATAACCATGCCCTATCAATCTGCTCTCAATTGGCAGCTTTTAAAGCAGACTGCAAATCCCGGATCAACTCCGTGGAGCGTTCAAGCGTTTATCGCGGCCGTTCCCACGGGTACGGCATCTGCCACCAGCAGTGGTCTGTACATTTCAGATGGTACGAAACTTGCAGGGATGGAAGTGTTGAATGGCAGTACTTTGCGCTTTGAACACATGAACAGTGTCACAAGTGACTTGGCAACAATAGCTAGTGCTGTTACGCCACCATTATATAGTAGCGCAAACGGTCAATATTATCGCATCTGCGATAGTGGCACCACAATCTATTACGAAACCAGTATGGATGGAGCAAGTTGGTTCGTACTGCCATCGTTTAGTGAAACTGTCGGTTCGTTCATCACCCCGACGCAAGTTCTCGTTGGAGGTGTATCTGAAGCCCCTGGTGGAAATCTTATCTATATCAACGTGAAGGGATGGTCAGTTACAGCGTCGGCGGTATGCCCGTAATGCGTAAACTGCTTCTCATCCTCGCCCTCTTCCCGCTCTCGCTCGCCGCGCAGACAACGCGCACCGCTGCATCTGCGAATGAATCGGATGTAGCTGCCGCTATCGCGCTCTCCTCGAATGGGGATACCGTGCAAATTCCCTGTTCAGGCACGCAGTCGGTGACCTGGACGAGCACGCTCACAATCTCGGCAAGCATCACGCTGACAGCTTTGGGAGCGACACCGAACACAGGGCCTTCAACCTTCGGCGCGGGAACCAATTGCCTGACCATCGTAGACAACGTAACGAGTGGCTGGATGTTCTACCTCACGCCGACTTACGCATCTTCGAACAACGTCACCACCATCCAGAACATGAACATCGACCCCATCTCATCGACAACGGCGCTTTATACGCCGATCACGATGGAGGGAACAGGAACATCAAGCGGGATGCCTCAAGTCCGCATCGATAACATCGTTTTCGGCAAAGCAACGCAATGGTCAGGCTCAGGGAACGGATCAAATGCTACGCGCGCGCTGAATGTGGACAACGTGGTTGGCGTGGCAGATCACAACACAATCCCCATTGGCTCAGACATCTATTTCTATGAAGGCCAGATGTCTTCTTACCTGGGCGTCGGAGCATACGGGGATAACTCGTGGGCACAGCCGGATTCTTACGGCACGGCAAACAACTGGTTCACCGAAAACAACCTATTCAACACCAACGGAAACGCCAGCTACAACGACTGCACAGAGGGCGGGCCTTCCGTGTCAGAGAGCGGCGGCTGCAGGGTAGTAAACCGCTTCAATCAGATTGTTTCGAATGACAGTTTCCAGATCACGAGCGTTCATGGATTGGATACGACAGGCAGACCTCGCTCGGCAAGGCACACGGAGACTTACGGAAATACTGAATCATGCTCAGGCAACTGTCAGGACTTCGTGACCTTCCGCGGTGGCACGGGAATGGTCTGGGGCAACAAAGGCCTATCTGGCAGTTATTACTGGAATCAGGTTTTCGATGCTACCACTTATCGAGTCGTTTACGCATCATCCCCGTGGGGCGCTTGCGGCGGCCTGACTTCGCTCGATCCCTTCGACACGGTTGATAACACGGTCTACTCTTCAGGAACAGTTTCGAGCGGCGGCGGGACTGACACGATCACGACATCATTCAGTGTGGTTCCTTCCAACTTGGTGCCCTCAGGTGCGCCCTATTCCGTCTACGACGTGACGCAGAATTTCGTTACTCAAGTTGTATCGAACACCACAAACACCATCACCGTGCTGGGCAATATCCCCGAGCAGCCTTGGGTATTCAACAACGGCGATTCCATCGAAATCATTCGCGCCACGGTCTGCATGGATCAGTCTGGACGCGGGCAAGGGAACTACATCTCAGGATCGACACCGACGCCTTCAGCAGCCATCAATGAAGCCCTCGACCCCATCTATGAATGGGATGACTCTTTTCCCGTGGGAACACTATCGCAGCAGTATCTTGCGAATCAGAAGCAGACGATTATCAATCGCGACTTCTACACCGACAACTGGAAAGGGAATAGTCTTACCGGGCCAGCAATCCAGACCAGCACCACCGCCCCCTTCAACGGGACGGGCACAAATGGAATTGGCGTGGGGTTTGGAACGCTGGCAAATCGTCCATCCACATGCACAAACGGCGTGCGCTACTTCGCCACCGATCAGGGCTCATGGAACACGAGCGGCAACGGATTCGGTTCGGGCCTTGGCTACAGGTGCATAAGCGGAAGTTGGTCGCAGGACTACACGCCTTACGCCTATCCGCACCCGCTGATTTCGAGCACACCGCAAGTGGCGACTCCGACGTGTTCTCCTACTTCAGGCACTCCGCCGCAGACAGTTACATGCTCTGTCTCAACAGGTGGCGCGTCGATCTGCTACACCACAGATGGCTCGAACCCCACAGCTCCGACCGCAGGAACGTGCTCAGGCGGGACGACAGCGACTTACTCAACCGCGCTCTTAATCTCAACCAATCCGACCACGTTACGAGTTATGGGCACCCTGGCAGCGAACCTGAATTCTGGCGTCCAGACTTACGTCTACACATCGAGCGGCGCGGCTGCAACACCAGTCTTTTCCCCTGTCAGCGGGACGTATGCCTTTAACTATCCGGGCACGATCACGACGTCAACCTCGGGCTGTAATCCCTATGTCTATTGGGGCATCCATAATCCCCCGACCACAGGCGACATCAACACGAATTCCTTCGTGATCAACGCGGCGGGCACGTACTACGCGATGGTGATTGGCTGCCCCGGCTACACGAACTCAGCGGTCGGCCAAGTGACATACGCCATCAGTTCCGGCCCTCCTCCGCAACCTTCTGTGATCATCCTTTCTCAGATTCCCGTGACTTCGGGAACCCAAGGAGCGCAATGAAAAGACTCAATTCAGCCGTTGTCTATTTTCTATTCGTCATGGCGATCACGGCACTGATTTGCGCACGAGCTTACGGACAGACCTGCTCAGTCGCCAACCCGTGCGTGCCGATCGGTTTCCCGAAAAGCACTGTTGGAGATACGATCACGCTTTATAAGTGCGTCGGCACGGCGGCTGTCTGCTCCCCGGCTGCTCTCACCGCGCAACTTGCAGGCGGAAACAGCCCTTTCAACACGGTCGCATCGTTCCCCCTGAAAAGTCTGACAGCGACGGCCTATCAAGATCCCGAACCCTACGGGACGCTCGTCTATTACGCGGCGACAGATACCCCTCCAGGAGGTGCGGCAGGCCCTGTTAGTGCAATTGTGGCCTTTCAAATGCCCCAAGCTACGCAAGTAACGCCCCCAACATTGACGGCGGGACCGGCGATGGCGACAACGGGACCGGCTGGTCCGCAATGAGCTGGAAAGACGACAGAGAGCGGCGAATTTTATTAATTCTGTTCTGGTGCGGGATTGTGGCGTTCTTTGCGATTGTAGTGTTTATTATGCAGAAGTCGTTGCAGTGACAACGTCCTGGTCAGTAATAGACCGAACCGCATGGGGCGGTGGACGAATCCAATTGAGGTGGGCCAGTGACCGTCGAGAGGCGACGCGGGGGAGAAAGCAGGGATTTTGTGGTAGCTGAAATCACCCGGCAATTACAACCCGTGGAGTCCGCAGTGGCGAATATGGACAAGCGCCTGGAGCGCCTCTATAACTCCAATGGCGGCCCTCCGGGATATCTTCAGACTGCGCGTGCCGAGGATAATGGACGCTTCGAGATGATCTTTAAGATTCTCAACGAAGTCAATCCCAAGTTAAGAACACTGGAGGATTTCGTCAGGGATCATGAGACGGCCGAGAAGCAGAAGGAAGAGGATCAGGCAGCAGAGAGAATCGCACTAGCCGCAAAAGTCACAGAGTCGGAGAAGAGATTTAAGAGGTGGCTAGGTTTAGCGACTCTTTTTCTCGGAATTCTAACTGTGATTATGAACCTGAGAGGCTGTGGGCCGAATCTGAAAGCGCTATTCTTGTCACAAAATCACTCAATATTACAGGATTCCCAAACGCACGCGGATTATCATCCTGATGAGGTGACAAAATGAGTTCTCCTAATCCATTTCCTTGCGGCGGCGCGGGGCAGCGTCCGTGCCCTCCGACCAACGCGCTTTCAACCTCAACCCCCAAAGGTTTTTATGCTACCGAAGACATGAACGCCTACGGAGAAGAATGCTACAAAAAAGCGCTGGCCGACGCAACCGCGCACAAGCCGGCACAATGACCGATAAGCCTCCTATCCCGCCAACGTCAAAAAGGGATGATAGGAAGCCGTTGCATGAAAAAACGGATGAAGAATTAGATGCAGATGCCAAAGCACATCAGCGGGAAGTCTGGAGGCGGTGGGTGAAGAAAAGATGGCCCGTTACGAGCTACACCGATGAACAGATTGACGAGTTGATAAAGCGATACCAAGATTCCGGCGGGCATGAAGGCCTACTATGACTGACACTGTTACGGTCGCAGTGATACACGCCATCGAAATCATCATTCCTTCCGGTATCAGCGCCTATGTCGCTCTGGTTGTCCTTCGCGTTCAGCGGGAAGTGGGTGAAGTTAAGCACGCCATGAACAGTATTCTGGATAAACGTGTGGAAGTAGCGCATGACCTGGGATTTGCGGATGGAACTGCTTCGGGTGTGGAGCAAGAAAGAAATCGCAAATGACCGTCACCTATCAATTCGCCTACACCGCTCTCGGGCCATGGACCGCCGTGTGGAACTCGGCCATCAATCCCACTGAGCCTACGTTCTACGCGGTACAGGCAAACGTGGACGGCAGCGTGGAGCTATTCGTGTCCGGGCCGGCCGTAGCGGGCGCCACGGGTGCTGGGGCGCTGGCAAAAGGGGTTGTGTCGTCGCCTGCGATCCCATTTTCACAGTTGACCACCAATGTGCTGGTGACGGTAGACGACTCGCCGGCCCGGCAATGGATTGAGATTGACACCCGGCTCACGACTGCGGATGGATTCACCTATCCAGGCGACATGGATATCGGACTCGACGGCACGGTAAGGGTCGGGGACATCAGCGGCGTGTGGCACGTTTCTCCGGTTAAGTTGGCACCTTTTCAGCCCTGGACTGCTACACCGCTCTCGATCCTGAAGACCTACGACTTCACCAAAAAGACAGTCACCATGTTCGGCATGACCTTCCCCGCAGCGAATATCGGATGGGCTCCGAACGAGATTGTGAACCAGATTCAAATCGATCAGGCCCCCGCCGGCGGGACGTGCATGGCGTGTTTCAGCAATATTTCGATGGCAGGGAGTTAATTTTGTTGAATTTAAGCACTTGGATGGATGTACCATAATGGCAACTTCCTGAAGGGCCGAATATGGATCGCGACTTAGGCGCCGAGTACGACGAGCGGTGGGAACAAGTCAAGCACCTCTATCCGCCCGACCCTACTTTGGAAGCGGCGTTCGAGCGTAGCGGATCGCTTCTGGACATGATCAGAGAACTGGAACGAATTACGAAGAGGAAAGCGAGCCAATGACAGTGCGAACACCGAGCAATAACGCGATTGCACTTTACACGTTGATTGGTGCTATCGGGCTGATGGTCTACCTCTTCGCCGGTTCGAGACAAGATCCAAGTTTGAGAATTGCAGCCCTCGTTGCAGGAACCGGACTCGTCTCCGCTCTTGCTGCAATCGCTTCCACTATCCTTACGGGAAAAGACCTGACAAAGCCTCACGACGTAAACGACCTGCCGCCCAATACCACCACCACGGACACGACTACCTCGACGGTGAAAGTTGGTCCCGTGGACCCTACCGAACCCAAGCAAGGAGCATAGATGAAGCGCAAACTGAAACTAGCGGCCCTGTATTTAGCATCGGGAGTGTTCTGGGCAGTATTTCTCCTGACGTGCTTCTCAGCGGTGGGCTGCACTCCAACTACGACGAATCCAGCGCAACTGGCGCCCGGCTACCAGAACGCGGCGGATCAGCAGATGGGATCGATCCTGTCAGGGGCACGAGCGTTCTACGTGTCGATTCAGCAACAGTCGGCAGCGGGAACGCTGACGCTGACCCCGGCAGTGAAACAGGCGTTCAACACGTTCGGAGTGAGCCTGAATGCAGCGGAGGCAGTCTATCTGGCCTACCACAACGGGACAGCAACCCAAGCAGCGGCTCAGACAGCAGTCAACACGGTCCAGAGCCAGCAGGCAGCCCTTCCGCTGCCGGGAGCGACACAATGAGCACAACCCCCACACCAGCGCCCGCTACAGGCTTCTGGGCGCATCTGAAGCAACTCCTGCCCGCAATTGAACTCGCCGGCAACGTCGCTCTTCTGGCAACCGGCTTTGGCGCTCCGTTTGTTCCTCTTGTCCAGCAGCTCGAGAACGCGGTCAATCCAGCCATCCAGGCCATCGGCAACCCACAGACCATATCGAGCACCCTGATGACGATCTACGCGACGATTATCGGCGTGCTGACGGTTCTGAAGGCTACCCCCGGACTGCCGGCGGCGGAGCTTGCACAGATCGACGGGTACATCACGGCGGCACAGGCGGGGACGGCAGGATACATCCAGGCGCAGTCGGGATTCTCGGCGGCCAACTATCAACCCGTAACGCCGATTGCATAGCCATGCCTGACCTCAAGATTCGCTTTATCACGGAGCCTGATGCCGTCTCCGCAGCCATCCGGTTTGTTACTTTCTCGGAGTTTTCGCATACCGAGATAGAGCTGCCGGATGGCTCTTTTTTAGGAGCGCATGCAGGCTCAGGCGTGCAGATCCGGCCAGCCAATTACTGCAAGCCAACTTTCGAGAGACGCTACGCCCTGCCTCTTGATGACGAAAAGTACGCGCAGGCTATGAAGTACGCGCATTCCTGCATTGGCTATTCCTACAACTACACCGATATCGTCGGCCTGCTCTTCCACCACAACCTGACATCAAAAGGCCGGGTTATCTGCTCGCAGTTTATCTTCGATGTGATGACAGTGGCGGGGATTCAATCATTGAACGTTTTACAGGCTTACGACTTTCGCGTGACGCCTGACATCCTGCATCTGGCGCCTATTTTCATTGGCAGACAATACCTGCAAACGGCGGTACCGAAATGAGCGACTTCAACCTCTGTTATTCCTTCCTGCTTCCGAATGAGGCGCTATTTGAAAACGGTGCGCCTGTGTTTGAGCCTAAATCGGATCCTACGAGAAGCGATCCGGCAGCCCAGGCTCTTGCAGGCATCAACTCCGCTTACTGGCCGGAGGACTTCGCAGCGATTATTGCCCTGCCTCAAGACCAACGCGGTCCCGCAGTTCAGGATTTCTACAAGCGCAACTTTTGGGGAGTCTGGCTGGACAAGCTGGATTCAAACAAAATTGCCGCCATGGTGCTGGATGCCAGTGTGAACCAGGGCGAAGGCTGGGCGGTGAGATTCCTGCAGACTGCCTGCGGCGCCACGGTGGACGGGATGTGGGGGCCGAATACGATCGCAGCGGCCAACAGCGTACCGGAAAGCGTGCTCATCCCTGCGTTCGTAGCAGCCCGTAAAGCGCGTTACACGGCTATAGGCGGCCCATCCCTGCCTCAATGGCTTGCGAGAGCAGATAAGGTGCCACAATTCGCTTGATCCAAGCACGCAGCCCAGGAAACCAGCCGAGTTGACAGTCCCAGATGGTCACTTCAATCTTCCGAGCCATTGTACATGGCAATGGTGTACGCAATTCCACAACTAAAACCGAGTCCGAACAGAATTACCCCTTTGATGACAATTTTCCACTCTGTGCGTGTCACTGATCCCCCTTGCCGGTAGAGCGGGCCGCGAGGATTGCAGTATCTATGGCAGCCTGCGGGGAACCTAGAGGATGCCCGGAGATGGAGCGGCCTCGCTTAACCACGTTCCACCAAATCCACCACCCACCGTCTGCTTTCTTCTGGCGATGCGTGATCAAACCTGCCTCATGGTCAGCAAGCCATTTCAGGCGGTCGTCGCTCACTGGCTGCTTTAGACATGCGATGGTTTCTCCACGTTTTTGAACCTCGTCCGCGTATTCGAGCAGTTCCTTATCCTTTAGCCCGATTGCGTGTTTCCAAACCTCATTCTCTTCGTGCAACCGCTTGTTGTCAGCCCTCGCCTCGTCCCGTTCCCGCAGGATCGCGCTCACAACATTCACGCCATCTTGGTTTACGTTGACCTGACTGGCGAAGAAATCGCGCTCGGCCTCCAGACCTGCTACCTTGTTGAGCATTAAGCGGCGTTCTTCAATGATGCGTGCGTTGTTGGCTTCGAGGGAGGCGATGCGCTCGATGTATTCCCGCAGTTTCCCTAGCACCCGCCTGTTGTCTGGATAAGTTTCAGGACCACGAGGATCAAGCAATGCAGCCACCACCAAACCGTAGTCTTGCTGTAAATCCTCAGGGATCATCAATTGCTTGTGATCATCCGGCACCTTAGGGCTGTCGCTCCCCGCTTCAATCGGCCCAATATCGTCTACAAACTCGTTTCCCATCTTTCGGCTAGCATCGGCCCATGCTTCCAATTCGGGCACATGAGCGCTGCTAGTCCTGCCAAGTTCTGCGAGGCTACCGTCGATATGGCCCAGCACGCGCCAGCCTCGGCTAGTCCATTGACATTGAGCATCGGGGTATCTTTGCTTAACTCTCGCTTCCTCGTTCGGCTCACTCATGGTGATTCTCCTTCCTTTTGTTCCACCATTGGCGAAGCAGTTTTAACTCGCCGCCAAATTCATCTACAGTTCCGCGAACCATGTAGCCGAGTACAAATGCACAGAAGGCCAAGACTCCAAACGCAGCTAAAAATATTAAAGTTGGAGCGTCATAGGTCATTGATTCTCCTTCGCCAGTGCTGCGTCGGTTTCGTGCAATTCTTGCCTGATGTATTCATGCACATCCAAGCCTAGACCCCCGCGTTTATCTAGGAACTCCAGCGCTCTCTTTAAGCGCCAGTAGGCTGTTCCCAGACACTCCCGCTCGGCCTCGTCTATGGCTACAAGAGAAGCCCATGCCGACTCAAACCCGCGCTCCTCCCAGTTAAAGAACGCATCGCTTCGAGCCTGTTCCGCTGGCGTCAAATGATCGACGGCTTTAATCATCCCCTCTCCTCCATCCTTACCCCGGCTAGAGCGCCCGTTCACACGTTTCGCGCAGTTCTTTGAGCACGGCAATCATCTCTATCGTATCGCCGCTTGCAATGACACTCTCAGCCCGCGTTATGTCGGCTTTGAGCAGTGTCTTGCCGATGAATCCCGCAGGCCCAATCTCCTCATAGGCTGGAAGAATCTCCGTGCGGATGTAGTTGCAACGTTCTTGAATCGCTTCGATTAAATTTGCCATCTTGTCCTCCATCCTTACTTCGGTTCACCCAATTCGTTTAGCAGCGTCTTCCCATGCATCCTGCCGATTTGCTCCTTCTCCAAGCATGATGGGTTTCTTAGAGAAAGCGCGCCGCCAAATCTTGAACGTGAACGGGAACCAAGATGGCGTACCCAACACGACCGCATCCGGCCACTTCGCTTTAACCTTTTCCTCTGCCGTCATCTTGTCCTCCATCCTTACTCGCGCACCGCGAGCTACGACTTGATTTTCGTTACCTCTGTGATCCATGGCGCATGCCCATCATGAAGCCAGCTTGGAAGCAAGGCAGCATAAGCCTCCTTTCGCGTCTTCCAGTACCCGCCGTCATGCTCAGTGAAGATTTTCTCCACATAAGCCAGCAGTTTTTCGCGCACAAGGTCCTCGGTGGCATCTACGAAGATCCTCATTCCTATCGGCGGCTTCCAATGAGGCGCGTAAACATCATTGCCCCAGTCCACATGCGACATCTTCTTGCCGGACCGCGAAGTGATCATGAACGGCGTTACCCCGTCCCGGCTATTCCAGAGGATTTCTTCCTCGCTGTTGTCGTCGCTGCGATACTTCATCAGGCAAAACGCCTCGCCGTGATCGCAGCCCATAATCCGTGCTTCAGATGTGTACCCCATATCCCCTCTCCCTCCAGCCCCGCCACAGGCTACCCTTGTTCGTTTTCAGTTAAGCTAAATCCGCTACCGATGCAGTCCGGATTTCCCTTCTCCCAGCAGAAATCGCGAGCACCGATCTTGAGCACGATGCGGTCATCGTAGATATCCACCACAATTCGCGGATTCTCGCCAATGATTTCAGGCTTTAATAGCGTGTCCGAGGTCACGTAAGATTCCAAAAGCAAAAGATTTTCATGCATTTTCCGTTTCCTCTCTATAGCCTGTACCGCGTCACGCCCCTAGAATCCGGGTGTTCCAAGAAAGAGGTTCCAACGCCATTGCGCAAATTGCCACAATTTCTTTAGTCTCGCTGCCAAGATCGCCCGAATAGTAACGGGAATAATCTGCCGTTGTGAATGCGCTGCGTTGAGCAAAGTTCTTGCTTACTCCTGAGTCCAACCCTGCTCTGGTGCTCCCATTCCATACCCGTCGTATCTGCCATCAGACAGGCGAAAAAAGTGATCCATCCCCTCAGCGCTATGGATTGAGGACTGTCCGCCTGCGCACCCCTCATAGATATGAATGGGGTCATTCAGAATTAAGATTTCCATATCGCCATCACAGCGTGTAACTGCAATCTTCATTTCTCCCTTTCCTTTATGACACTCAGAAATTCGTACTTTGCGTCCATCATCCCCTCCATCCCCGGTTAAGCCACGCGCTAACGCGGCACGATTACTGTGATTGGCCCAACTTTTTCAATCAGCGGAACGCATTTCCTGTTCGCGCACTGGTAGTAGACGGCGCGCCTGGGAGCAGCGCAGCCGCAGAGCATGACGAAAATCAGCAGGCGGGTCATCCGGCCGCCTGTCTCGGCCTGACAAACTCCGTTGCGACAAGCCGGTCGCTCTCGTATTGCCTCACATCCGATTCACGGTACATCACCCGCCGGTTCAGCTTGACGTAAGGGCAACCCTTCCCCTGGCTGCGCAGATTGGCCAGATAGCTGCGGGATGTCGACCATCGCTTCGCGAGTTCATCGGCGGTGAGGAGTCTCATTCCGGCCATGGCGTAGACCCCCCGATGTATGCATCGAATTCCTGCCGCAAGTCCTCAAGCGGCGCTTTGAAATACGCATAGCTCGTGTCTCCGTCCGCCAGACGAGTGCCGAGTTTTTTCTTCTCGAAGCCTGGGGCCATCTGACGGAGAATCTTGCCGAAGTTCACATCGTTGGGCAGACGGCCTTTGATGTTGCGATTACCGACCCAACGCCTGAGCGCGTCTCTTAAACGATTGCTGGGGATCGTGTCCGGCCATTCCCCTCCCCAGTCTCCTCCTGCGATCGTGCCGGCCGAAAGTGTGTCGTACCACCATTGCTGGACTGGCTCGAGAGAAGAAATCTTCTGCGACACAAGTCCTGCTGTGTTCGGAGCTTGGTTGACGTCCTGCGTGATTTTGTAGTCCATGAGATAACGGAGCAGATGCGCCGCGCCTCCCTGCTCGTCGAGACCCACGCGCATCTCCGTGAAATACTGCCTGTCCTGCCTGCGGCCTTCTCCTACCTCAAATACAGCCCAGCGGCGCTCGTCTTCGCTGGCGGGAACAAGCCACTCCTCATTGCCGATTACGACCACGCGCGTCAGGTTCCGAACGGTGTAAGATTCCTTTCCCTTGGGCTCGATTACATGTTTCGTGCCCGTGACCAGATCCTTGACCACGCCTTCGCACTCCTTATCTCCGGACCAAAACGCTTCGTCCAGAATGAACAGCAGAGAGTATTGCAAGTGAGCTGTAAAATTGCTCACGAGATACCGGCGGCGGGCTGTGGTCATGGCGTGGTCGCCAAGCAATTTGCTGATGCGCTCGACCAACACATTCTTGCCCACGCCTTTGCCGCCGCGGAAGACGATCGCCACTAGAGGCTTTTCGTAAGGCTTCTGGATCAAATGCGCGAACCAGCAGGTCAGCCAGTCGGCCAGGTTCTTGTCCTTGTTGCAGATGTTCTCGAACAGATGTTCTTTCCAGCGTTCGACCATCGGGTGATCAGGAGAGTCGGCGGCCTGGGTAGAAAATCCGTGCCACATGTTGTACCATTTCTTGTTCACGGTGAGCCCCGGTTCGAACACCACACCGTCGTAGCTTCTGCGTCCCGACCACTCCATCCATAGTTGCGCCACGGCCTTGCTCTTGTCCCCGATCTGCAATTTTTTCGCAGCGTTCATATCGAAAAAAGATTGCTTGTTCATCATGTGAAAGACATACGCTCCGTCGGGGCTCATAGTCTCCCACAAAATGTTTCCGGTTCCTCCCGAGAAAACGAAAGCAAAGCGCTCGTTTAATTTTCCAAGTGGGTGGGCTTTTTCCTCTTCAGGCTCTGGCTCAGGAATTGGCGGGAAGATCGCCTCGGGGGCTGCAATGCCCTGCGGGTCGCGTCCATATCGAAATGCATTGCGAACCTTCGTTTCAAGCTCTTCCCGGCTCCATGGGGGCAAGCAGCGCTCGTTCCATAGGATGAGAAGACTGAGAGCCTGATCGGCATCACAACCGAGATCCTTCAGGTGGAGAGCGACTTTGTACGTTTCAGCATCACCGCCCTGGCCTTCGATGGCTAAAGGCGCGGTGGCAAGCCATTGCTGAGCGCGCTGGAATGCGCGGTCGGGTTCGATGTTCGAGAGAGATGAGGATTCGGTTTTAGAACGCTCTCTGGCTGTGCCTAATTTCTGAACCAACCAGTCCGGGGCTGGCGCGATCTGCCTCGAATCTACGATGCGGTATTCTTTGTTGTCGACGACGCTTCCCGGTCCCAATACATACCCGCCCAAACTGCGTATGTCCAGACCCGAGCCCAGGGTGTCGGTACCCTGCCGTAAAGCCTTGGGAGTCCGAAAGTACAAATGCTCTCCGCCGGATGGTGTTCTTACAGTGAACGTCCGGGGCAATTCGAATCCGTCCATCTCCAGTTGAAGCAGACTCAGGTCGCCGCGTTTCTTGGCCTTTACATCAACGTCGACAATGATCAACGCTTCATTGGTGCCGTAGTGACTAGTGCTAATCCCGATGTTTTTCGGAGTCCCGTTCCAATGAGCTTCGACCCACGCCTCATCCATGGTCGCTTTGTGGGGAAAGTCCTTGATCGCGGGAAGCTTTGAATTAACCGCGCAAGGAAATACGTGGAACCCGCTGTGCGCGAGACGAACCGCGAATTCCGATTGAGAGGTGGTCATTACTCGTCCTGAAAGAAAACGAACTCTAACATGCAATTGAAAGCTGCAGCGGCCAAATGTCCTTGCGCTGTGCCAAGCTTATCGTGCTTAACTCCTAGCAAGTAATTCGTGATGTGCCCACGGGCGTGATAAATGATCACATCTTTCTGGTGGCGTGGAATCATTCGTGCGCTACCTGCGACCTCGAAAGCATCAGCACCAAATTTCTCATGTCCAAGACGGCCAATATCATTCATTAAGGCGAGGAAATCACTGTTTAAAAACTCAAACGGCCGCGTTACTACGATAGTCCTGTCTCGTTTGAGCGTGGCGATTTCATCCATAAGTTCACAGCACATCGCTGCCAACGACTCTTTGGTCTCTTCTTCCATCAGATTGTTAAATGCCGCTCCCATCAGTTCACCCTTTCAAAATCGCTTTTCTTCGGGTCCAGCTTGATTTTCTCCCCGCACTTGCTGCACCGGGCTTCGCGCTCTTCGAAGTCAAACAGAATGCGCTCGCCCTCGTCGATGTTACGAGTGCAGGAGACGCATTCGGATTTGTATTTGGCGGTTATCCAGTTCACAAAGACCTCTCTTTTCTCCAACCACCACGGGGTCCGCGAGCCTGTATCTGTTGAGAACGTGGTCTCTCAACGTATCCCCTCCCCATTGGAGTGTAAGAACAAACCGAATCCTCGGCACGAGAGGCGTCTTCAAAGGTGACAAAATACTGCCAGTGTTTAGTCCCGCCATGATACCGGAATTCGACACGAAAAGGCGTATCTTTACCTCGTACTGATTCAGCCTGTTCACGCCTCTTTAGGAGTTCATGCTCGATTTGATGAAAGCTCATTCAGTCACCATTTCCACTTAGGATTCCAATTAACTTCGTTTTGGAAATCGCTGATTTCTTTTCTGATCTTTACCGGAATATTAGTGCCTTTTTTCCTAAGTCTAGCCACTATTTCCATATCGCCTTCGACGTCGCCGAATCCAGTAAAACGAGCGTTGAAGATGCGCTCGTGGCAAGTGGAACAAAATGTGCCGCGGCCGTGGGTGAAACTGCCTGTGTGATTTTTGGCGCGTTCTAGGAACCCACAGAGATGATTGGTTACTGTTCTTGATAGAAGTTTGAATTCCTCAGCCATTTTGGTGCTCCTTATTGAATCGCGCCTCAGCGTGTTTCTCAAGTAACGCGAGAACTTGCTTCATTGAAATCATTTTGTCTTCGGAAGCGATCAATCCGTAAGAAGGAAGTGTTCTCACGTCGGACCACAGTTTATAATCTCGCTCGTCCCAACCATTCGCGCGATTCTTAATTTCCGGCATGTCAATTCACTCCTAATTCTTGCGGTATCTTTTCCCTGTCCACCCCTCGGCGGCCAGCGGCAATCCTGGCGCATAACTCGGCGTAGTGGACATGATTGCCACCATACGCTCCAACGTCCACTCAGCGCGGGCCTTCACTACTTCGGCCACGGGTTCATCGTGTACATGGAAAACAACGGGTATGCCCTCAGCTTCAATTAAGACTATTGCGGTGGCCAACAGATCGCGGCAGAATCCTTGTGTGGCATTCTCAGCCAATGGACCGCC
>Ga0210396_10003803_pt1 | contig 14938 bp, 15 predicted proteins | sample IncBWH17OmetaG_FD_155466 | JGI IMG/M metagenome (GOLD analysis project Ga0210396, IMG submission 155466) | Forest soil microbial communities from Barre Woods Harvard Forest LTER site, Petersham, Massachusetts, United States - Inc-BW-H-17-O ... | reverse complement strand
AGCCCGACCTTTATGGGTTGCGTCGTGGCGGCAAGCGACGGAGCCACCGCAACGAATGCTGCGATGATCATTGCCGTTAGTTTTTGATGGTCCATATTTCATCCCCGCTTTAAGGAAATCGAAGTCACGGTTTCCCAGATGCCGAACGCCTGAGACCTTGACGTCGGATTTGATCGAGCGCTCCAGGTTAGGAGGACTAGGCGGTGCGTGACCGAAGCCATTGGAGCAGAACGGCGTTGAACTGCTCGGGCTGTTCGACGTTAGGGTAATGACGCGCGTTCCGGATCTCCGCATATACAGATCCTGGGATCAGCGAGGCGATCTTCTTGCCTTCAGCGGGCGGCGTGGCGGGATCGTCGTCACCGCAGACAATTTGCGTCGGGATGCGGACGTTGGGCAGACTTGCGGTAAAGTCGAATTCCGCGAGGGCGTGAGCACATTGCGCCAAGCCAAGCGGCTCCGTTCCCAGGATCGTATCCCGCAGCCCCATCCACAGAGCCGGGTTTTTCTCCTTGAAGGCGGCGCTGACGACCCTGCTCATCGTCATGTCGGCCAATGGGGCTAATGACCCAGCAGCCTCGACCGCCTTCAATCGCTCGGCCCACATACCACGGGCGCCAGGCGGCGCCGCAGAAACCGTGTCGGCCAAAAACAACGATTCGAGACGATCCGCATTGTGGATCGCAAGCGCTTGACCGATCGCTCCACCGATCGATAATCCGCAATAGTGCGTTTTGGAAATTTCCAGGTGGTCCAGCAGGGAAATTACGCCATCGGCCAAATCGGCCATCGTGCTAGGCTCGGAACTCGCCGCGCTGCCACCGTGTCCCGGAAGATCCATCCGCAGAACACGAAACCCCGCCTTCAGGAGATCCGGGACCTGTGGGCTCCACATGCTGCCGTCGGCCATCATCGCGTGTATGAGGCACACGGCAGGCGCACCGGCGTCTCCGATAAGATCGTAGTAAACACGGCGCTGTTGTAGCTGTCCCAACATGATTTTTCCCGCTTTTATTAGAAGGCGTTCAATAAAGCGTCGCTACGAGCGTACATGGACTCGGCTGTCGCGCGTTCACAACGCCGTACACCCTTCTGCGAGGAGCCCAAAAATCATCCGCTGGCGTGGCACAGGCCTCTGAGTTCGCCTTGCGGCTCCAACGCAACGGCCCGAGACGTTTCGCGTACGGCCGCCTTGTCGACCGCAAACTGCGCGACTTGTTCACCTAGTAACGCCAGCTGAGCGAGAAGCGCGTCGTCCTCACATTCGCCTGTCGGACCGAAAGGCTTCGTCCTCGAGTTGAAGCCAACGCCAAGCGGCGTCGGCCAGCCACGCAAGGCGTGAACGATCGAGCGCAGCGCGGAAAGGGTTGTGCCGACGCCTTGCCATCCCGCTGCGGAAACGATGCACCCGACCGCACGGCCCTCGAAGTACGGTCGAGAGTCTCCCCTGAGGTCTTCGACGTAGTCGAGCGCATTCTTGAGCATGCCCGACACCGACCCATGATACGAAGGAGTCGAGAGGATGATGCCGTCGCACCGCGCGACGAGGTCGATCAAGTTCCGGGCAGCGGGCGTGCGATCGAGGTCCTCGGCGGCGTAGAGAGGCATTAGACAATCCGCACCCGAGATCGCGATGACCTGCGCCCCGGCTCGTTTGGCGGCGGCGAGGCTGATTTGCATCGCCAGTTCGCTGGAAGAGTTTGGGCGCGTAGTGCCGCCGATACCGATGATGAGTGGCTTCGACTTTACGCAAGGCAGACCGTTCGACATGTTCTGCTCCATTGATCAGCGTAGGCCGTCTTGGCCGACTACGTTCTTGGCGTTAAGACCACCAAGCCGCGCGTGAAGGCGCCCCCGCGTAGCGAAAGCGAAAAGGACGGCAATTTCGTCGGGTTGCGGTGCATCCGCGAGAGCGACGGTGATGGTGTCGTAATGCGAGCGCACGTAGAGCGCATCTTTGTGCGCGAGCGGAACGTCGATCGCCGTGCCCGGCCCGCCGATCTTGCCCGTCGAGGGAATCCAGGCCTTGCCGCCGCTGAGCGCGTCGCGTACCGGATCAGCAAAGGCTGTCGTAAGCAGTGCATTTCCATGCTCGTACTCGCCACGAACGCCTACTACACACGCCTTTCCATAACTGACGATCTTCGCCTTGCCCGCGAGCTCGACGGCGCGCCGACCGAAATCGGCTCCCAGCCTGTGCGAGTTCTTGATGAGCTTGTCTAGCTTGCGACTGAATTTTCCGGCGTACGGGTTCTCGATCACTGCTCCCAATACGATCTTCCGCAAAGGCGCACCGTCAGCCGCCTGGCCGGTCTCGTTGGCGAGCGTCTCTTCAAGGACCGCCAACCACTTTCGGATATGATACCCTTGCGAATTCGCTCTCTTCATGACCTCATCGCTTTCCGCTAGTGTGCCGCCGCACTGAAATCCTGAGTAATACGGCTTCGCGCCACCCGAATCTTCTTGATCGTCTCCGGCGTATTGCGGCTGCGCCCAACGAAACGGGGAACGCCGTCCGTCACGACGGCCCCCACCGCGGCGACGTCGCCGTTCTGGATCGCCTCCAGAGCAGTCGATTGAGACCCGCCCGCGCACGCATCGAGGATGACGACATCCGCGTCGCAGCCAGCTCGGAGAAATCCGGAGTTAAGCCGGTAGACCCTGGCGTTGTTGCCTGTCGCCGCCGCGATCGCGCACTCGGCGGGCATGCCGCCTAGGCTGGCCAAGTGCGTGATCGTGTACATCATTCCCAACGGCATAATTCCGCTGCCAGTCGGCGTATCGGTCGCGATCAGAAATCGATCGAATTCGTCGATTTTGCGGATTAGATCGGCGACCAGTAGAGTCGTCCGCAGGTTGCCAGCAGTGCAAACCTGGAGAGCGATCTTCGATTCGTACACCATGCGCGGAAAATCTGCGGAGGGCATCGCGACGGGACCGCCGTTGACATGGAAAGAGACATGCGGGTCCATGGCGAGTAGATGCTCGGCCCAAATGCCGGATGATCCAGGAATCGAAGAACCACCGGTGTGCACCGTTGTGATCATTCCATGCTTTTTTGCCCAAGCGACCATCTCGACATAGTCGAACGGCGTCTTGACGGCCCCGAATCCCGCCTTGGCCAACCAGACGCCCTTACGCGAGACCTCCTCGAGGTCGAGCTCCACCAAACCTGGCTCGAGAATGATGGAGCCTGCATGGACCCGCATGCCGCCTGGCCGATAGTGCTGAAAGCATTTCAGCGCAGCGACTGCGAGCGACTTCACCCCATCCGGATCTTTTGGCCGGCCCGGGACGTGCACTTCCGAAGCGCTGATCGACGTTGTCGTGCCCCCATGCAGATAGCTTTCGAGAAACCCGACCGTCTTTTGTCGCGGCGTATAGTCGCCGAAAGTGATGTGAACGTGCGAATCGATCAGGCCAGGCACCGCTGTCGCGCGATCGGCATCGATCACTACGTCGCAAGCGTCGATGGCGGTCGCTGACGCCGTCCCCACGGAAAGAATCTTCCCGTCATCCATCAAGATGCAATCGCCTTCGGCAATCGGCTCGCGCCAATCGCCGGTCACGATGGTCTTGAGATTGACTATGGCTGTCTTCATGGTGTCGTCTTCGCGTTCCGATCGTTGCACGCAGCCTCAGTTGAGGCGCATTTCTTCCTTGAAGTGCTCGACAAGTGAGGGCACGCCGTCCACTTCGGACACGACGTCGAGCGGGCGCACTCCGAAGGCGCTACCGTCCCGAACTGCATCCCTGAACGCCGCGAGACTGTCGGGCGATGCGATCGTGTCCAGAATTCGGCGCCGCGCAGTCATGATCGACCTATCCGCTGCCACCGGGAACTCGAGCGACCGATTCACGATGCGACTCATTCCTTCCTGCATGCATCGGTCTTGATCATTCAGGCCATGCAGACCCGACATATTCACCTCTCTCTGCATCCGACGGTCGATGAGATAGTCGTTGTCGAACCGCCGCACGGGGATCCACGTATCAATGACAGATCCGGTATTGAGCCGATAGGATCGATAGGTGGACTCCGGCGGAAAACCGAGCCAATTGTCGACTAACTCTTGAAACTCTTTAGAGAAATCACGATCGATGTCGTAGTTGAAGTCCCAGTTATAGACATTCTCGTCGTCGATGGGCACGTAGGCACGGCCTCCGATCGGGAATTGATAGCTCGGCACTGAGCTGAACATTGGCAGCATCCATTGGGTCACACGCCAGTAAAACTTATCGTTGGCGTTGCGGCGCGCGATGGAAAGAAAGCCGACTGGCGTCTCGTGAATGAAGAGCTTCGGCGTCTTGTCGATCCCGGACCACTCGCGATGGACGGCCGAGGTCGTCGTCGTGTTCTGATTGCTATGCAGGATAGAGACATGCGAGCTATCGATCTCACCTTCCGCGCCCTGCAGCCAGTTGCTCTCTTGAAGCCAGACCGACGCGTTGCGTCGCGTCGTCGGAAGATCCATCCAGGGAAACTTCGGCAGCGCCGGAGGATCGTCGCTTCCCATATAGATCCAGATGATGTCTGCCTTCTCGATCGACTTGTAGGCCTTTATCTTGACCTTCACGCAAATCGCCTTGTTCGGCTCGTTCATCATTTCGAGACATTGGCCAGTCTCGTCATAGAGCCAACCGTGATATGCGCAACGGATACCCTTTTCTTCCACCCGACCGTAGTACAGCGGAGCGAGACGATGGGCGCAGGTTGACTGGACGATGCCGACCGTTCCGGAGAAATCTCTATACGCGACCAGATCCTCGCCAAGGAGCCGCAGGCGGACCGGCGAGCAACCGGGTTCAGACAGTTGGCTTGAAAGCAGCGCCGGTAGCCAGACCGACCGAAACAACTCACCACCCGGAGTACCGGGACCCACCCGGCAAAGCCGTTCATTATCGAGCATCTGCAGCATGATTTATTGCTCCTTCTCCCGCCCGCGGTACCACAACCGTGCTATTCATTTCACTCGCCGCGATAAGCGAGATATTTCACTTCGAGAAAGTCGACGATGCCTTGAAGGACATAAAGACCGACAATCAGGGTCAGCGTCCAAGCGAAGACGATCGCGATCGAAAATGTCTCCTGCGCCAGCACCAACCCGTAACCAATACCGCTCGTCGCTCCGACCAGTTCCGCCGTCAGGATGACGCGAATGGATTGCGAGAGATTGATCTTCCAACTCGTCAGTAGGATTGGAAGGATTGCCGGTATCGTCAGCTTGGTGAACCGCTCGATCCATGTCGGCTGAAACGACCTGACCATCTGATCGAGATCGCGTGGAACTCCCTTCATGCCGTCAAAGCTATCGACAATGAAGACCGGCATGGCGACGACGACCATGACAAAGAAGATCCTGAACTCGACTCCTTTGAACCAAAGGATGGAAAACACTACCCAGCAGATCGCTGGCACCGACATCAACATTCGTACGAACGGGGTCACCATTTGTTCGACGTACTTGTTCTGGTTCATGGCCGCGGCGATGGCAAAGCCGAGAACGAACGACGCCACGAGGGAGACCAGCAGGCGCGCCAGCGTTACCGCGACATAATCGAAGCGCAGCGCGAGAAACGCCTTGATGATCCGTTCCCATCCGGGAATGACGAACGGCGGGACAAAATAGGAGGCGACCTGCCAAAGCACGGCGAATATCAATACCGCGCCGACGCTGAACCAGCTCGGTCGGAATTTCGCGGCTTCCCTGGCCGATTTCTCCGCGGAGCGGTCGATAATTGCTTCACTACTCATCGCAGCGTCCTTTATTGGTCGTTCTTCCTGTGACGCGCTCTCATCGCGGTTTGGCGGAAATCACAGCGTCGGTCGAGGGGAGAGCTTTGATCGCCTTATAGTCGACGCCCAACTTGAAGACGTCCCAGATCCTCTTGTTGGTGGCGGGGTCCCATGCGGGCTGAACGTCGTACCGAAGGCGTCCGCTTTTGATCGCGTCGGAGATCGTTCCTTTCGGGATATCCTTCGAATTGTACTTGTTAGATGTGATGATCTCGTCAGCCTCGTCGGGATGCGTGTTAAGCCACTCTCCGGCCTGTTGATAGATTTTCATCATCCTTGCCAAGACGTCTGGATGGGCTTTGGCGTAGTCCACGTTGATGATGTTCATTCCCTGCCAGCCGGTCTCTCCGCTCAGAGCGAGCCACATATCGTCGCCGGTCAAAATGACGTGGGCGTCCGGATTCGATTTGAGGATCATCGTCGCCGACGGTTCCCACGCCATGATCGCGTCAACGCGTCCCGCCTCAAGTTGCGTGCGTGCTAGCGAAGGCGTGGCGTTGACGACCGTGACTTTATCGCTCAATTCGAACCCTAGCTTGCGCGCGTACATCTGCAGGTAATCGTATTCGGGGAAGCCCACCATCGCTGCCAACGTCTTGCCTTTGAGATCGTCGAACTTCTTTATAGCTGGATCGCGCGTTACGATCTGTTCCGACGAAAGACGCATCAGCGTCGAGTAGATCGCGATATTCACACCCTCCGATCGGATTTGGGGTAGCGTGTACGCGCCCATGTTGTGAGCCAAGAGTTCGCCCTTGCCGACCGCAGCCCACAGAGCGCCGGCGGTTCCATAAGTCACCGGCTTTGCTTCGATCCCGTTCGCGCGATCAAACCCTTTCGCAATGATGACGTCCGCCATCGTGTTAGACATCGACGGGAACGGAAATACCGCGAAGTTCATCTCAATGAGCTTGTCCTGCGCTCTCACTGCCAACGTGGAGCAAAGGCATACGCAGCATGCCAACATCAGCCCGAAACGTCGCACGATGGTCATCAGCATGGTCCTTCCTGCAGCTGCACGTCATCCGGATATGCGGTGGCGCCGTACATCAATTAGTCTCGAGAATTTCGGAGATGGTCTGGGTAATACGGGCGCGCCATGACGGATCGTTCCGTTGAGCGTCGTCGATCTGCTGTTCAAGGCGGATAACGGCTGGCGCACCTAAAACGATAAGACAATCAGCCATATCGAGCGCATCTTCGATCCGATGAGTGACGAGAATTGAAGTCTTGCCGTGCTCGCGCGCCAACAGAACGAAATCGCTACGCAATTGCCGCGACGTGGCGTGATCGAGTTGACTGAAGCTTTCATCCAGCAATACGAGCTCGGGATTGATCGCGAGCGCTCGCGCCAGCGACACGCGTTGTCGCATACCTCCCGACAGTTCCCGGGGATATTTTTGCCAATGCTCCGGCGCGAGCTTCACGCGGTCGAGCCAACTCGATGCGGTCGCACGCCGCGCGTGTTTGTCTTTCGCGATGATTTCGAGACCCAGCTCGACGTTTTGCAAAGCCGTACGCCACGGCAGGAGACAATCGGTCTGGAAACTGACCGACATGCGGCCCTTCAGATCGGCCGAAGATTTGTATGGATCAATTCCCAGAACGCGAACGCTTCCCGACGTCGGACCGATATGCCCGGTAATGAGGTTGAGCACAGTACTCTTACCGGCGCCGGTCCTGCCGAGAAGCGCGAGCGTCTGGCCTCGCGTGACCGAAATGGTAAGCGATTTCACCGCCGTGAAATGATCGTAAATTTTGCTCACATTCACCAGCTCGACGACCGGTCGCGCGGCTGTCTGCGTCGATACCTCGTCACCTATTGACACGGCCGATGACGCGTCTGCGCTTTTGCTTGTGCTGTTCAATACTGCCATCAGTTCCCCGCTTATCTCGGCTATAGCGCCGTTGCGGACTCACAATGCAAGAAATCCGCCATCGACCGGCAACACAGCACCGGTAATGAAACTCGACATTCGCGACGCAAGAAATACAGCGGGACCTGCCAACTCGTCGGCTTCGCCGACGCGCTTCATCGGCGTTCGGCTGAGGATAAACTCCATGCGCGCCGGGTTGTCACGCGAGGCCTGCGTTTGCGGCGTCGAGATGAACCCAGGAGCAAGAGCATTCACGCGGACACCATGCGGAGCCAACTCGACCGCCAGCGCTTTCGTGAGCTGAAGCACCGCGCCTTTTGAGGTTGTATAGGCGGTCGTATCGTTGGGCGCCGCGATCAAAGACTGGATCGATGCCATGTTGATAACCGATCCCTTCGTACGCTTTAGATGATCCAGAAATGCGATCACGCCGAAAAGCATGCCATCGACATTCACTGACATTAGGCGGCGCCACTTCTCGATCATTTCCGGATCGTCGATCGTCGCGCGCGAGTGAATGCCGGCATTGTTGACTAATACCGATGCGTGCCCCGCGACTTTCAACACCTCCGCTGCGAGGGCTCGGCCTGCGGCGAGATCGGAGACGTCCCAGGCCATGGCCCAAGCAGTACCTCCGGCGGCCTCGACCGCGTGTTTCGTCCTGGTCGCAGCTTCCTTGTCCACGTCGGCGGCAACGACGCGGGCGCCGGCGGCGGCGAGACCCCGAGCGATCGCGCTGCCGATTCCCTGGCCGGCGCCGGTCACTACCGCAACCCGGCCTCCCAAGAGCTCTGGTCCATGGCCTGCCATCAGTGGTTGGCCGCCATCGTGGACTCTTCCGGGTGAAGCGTGACGCAGATCGGATCGATTGAAGACGGCTTTTCCTTCGCCATCACCAACAGCGCTTGCTCCACGTCGGTCAATTTGAATTCATGGGTATGCAGCGCCGCCAGTTTGGGACCCAGCTGCGACAAAATGCGGAACGCTTCGATGTAAGCGCCGTAATTTTGGGCATAGACGCCTTTTATTGTGATTTCTTTGTAGATGAGCCTGTTTGTGTTCACGGCGATCGGAAGATTCTTGTCCTTGACACCCGCCAGCACGATGGTTCCACCCAGACGACAGCATTCGACGGCATCGACAATCGGCGAGGTGTCGATCGGAACCGTGTCAAGAACGACGTGCACGCCTTTTCCGCCGGTCAACGACTTCACGCGCTCTACGACGTTCTCCTGATCGGCCTTGATGACGTGGTCGGCGCCCAAGGTCTTTGCCAACTCCAACTTGGCGTGCCCGCGCGAAGTACCTGTCACGATGATCTGACCCGCGCCTGCCGCTCGTGCCGCCACCGTGGCTCCCAGGCCGCGCTGGCCGCTTCCCAAGATCAATATGCTTTCGCCGAGCACGAGCTCCGGCACTTGCACGGCCCACCGAACGCCCGCCCCGAGGGGCTGATATAGCGATGCGATACTGAGCGGCAGCGAGTCAGGCACACGATGAAAGATCGTCCGTTCGTGAAGATGCATGTACTGGCTATAACCACCCCAGAATCCGTGCCCGACGTCCGTCGGGGTGAATCCATAGGCAGGCGGAGCTCCCGGTGGCATCAAAGATTGGCAGTCATGATAACTGCCCGACAGACACAAGTCGCAGCGACCGCACGACAGATTGGGCTCAAGCGCAATGCGATCACCAACCTTCACTTTCCATCTCTTCTGAGCTTCGGGTCCGATCTCGACGATGCGGCCGATCGGCTCATGCCCGGGAATGAGCGGGTATCGGAGAATTCCGGCCGCAGCGACCGACCCCTTGTAGATTTCGACGTCGGAACCGCAGATTCCGCAGATCTCGACCTGCATAAGTGCTTCTGTCGGCCCGACACGAGGGATTTCCCACTCGTCTTGAACGATTCGACGATCCGCGACCTGAATCATCACCTGAGATTTCATTTTTCTCTCCGCGCTCCCTTCGCTCAAGCAACCACGACGGGCTCGATGCTGCCCTGTCCGATCCGGCGCGCTCCCTTCGCTTCCACCACGACTAAACACCCAACCCTGACCGATACTGTGTCCTTCTCGTCTGCGACCCATGGCTTGAGGACGAAACAGTCGCCCTCCTCGACCATCAATCCGTGGCAATCTCCATTCGGTACGGTCAACGGAACGTCCTGCCCTAATCCCAATCCGTGTCCCATCGTTCGTCCGGCCTTCGCGCCGCTTTGATCAGCGAGCCGTTGCCAGTCCGCAATCAGGTCCGCGTAAGCGCGCCCGGGGCGCATAGCCTCGAGTAGGCAGTGGAAGCAATTGGTTGAGATCTCTAGAAGTTCTCGTTCCTTGGGCGTGAACTTCCTCATGCTGACGGTGTCGACCGCCTGTGAGGTGTAACCTTGGAATTTCGTGTCCGCCTCGATCAGAATTATGTCGTCCGATTCCAAACTTCGGTTAGCCGGCATGAGTTGGGTCTGCCACATCGTCCTGTTGGCGAAGAAAAGCATCATCGTGGGAAGTTCACCGCCAGCCCGTACGTGAGCGGCGACCATCGCGGCATACACGTCGTGCTCCCTGACGCCTGGTCGCGCTGTGGCCCGCAACGCACGGCTCACCGCCTCGGCGCATTCCTGTGCCCGGCTCATCAAGACGATCTCTTCGGTACTTTTGCGCTTTCGCGCCGCATACAGCAGGTCAGTCGCGGACTCGAAGTGGGCTCCGGGCAACTTGGCCATCAAGTTGCAAACAAGACCGTGCGAAACGGTCCCTTCGGGATCTCTCAACACGCCGTCGAGACCGACAATTCCGATCCGACCTTGATCCAATCCCTTCTCGGATAGGGCTTCGATGATGAAGCTGCTCCAGCGGAAGCTTGCAGGATGCCGGACGTCCTTGACCCATTCCTGAGCTTCGCGCCACCAGGCGACACGTCGCGCTTCCCTCACCGCGACTACCGGAGCACCTTCGAGTGGAAACACGGCGGCAGCGGCCATCCCGCTCCCGCCTACGCAAGTCAGGTAGCGCAAGTCGGGCTGGAAGTTGTCCCAATCTCCGGTATTCGGAGCGAATACGAGGCCGTCCAGTTGCCTATCCTTCATCAGGCGACGAACTAGCCCGTAGCGGCGGTCGCGCTCACCGAGGGTTAGGACGGAACTTTCCATTATTTGCTTCCCGCGGTCGCGGACGCCGATTCCGTTGCCCCAGATACCTTTGCAGCCGCTTGCCGCCTCAGCTCGGCGAACTCCGCGTGCTTAGACTTCGCCCATGTGTTCGCGAATTGCCGCTGGGCCAACTGATTTGCGAATTTGGGCAGAACATAGCGCGCGATCAATTCGTAACTGCGCTTCGTCTCGGCGAAATCTGCCCAGTCATGCGCCATATCGAGAAAGCACCCGAAGCCGCCTGAATGCTTTTGGAGCCTATCGAGTTGAGCGATCATGTCGTCCGGCGTGCCGATCACGGCTAGTCCAGTTTCAACGAGGTAGTCGATTTCCGACTCGATGTCGCCGTCTCCATTTACGGCCAAAGGAAGCGTTCCGACCCTCGTGAAGTAATTGAGCCATTCCTGCAATCCGAAGCGGACGTTCCGGCGGGCGGCCTCACGGGTCTCCGCGATGTGAACCGGCCCGACCAATCGCCACGAGTCGCGCGTAACCGTCTTTCCGGCGGCCAATGCGGCCATTGCACACGTCTCCCACGTCGTTGGAAGCGCATCAAATCCCTTCGACGTGGTCGCGGCAATCGACAGTAGTCCCGCGCCGAAACGTCCTGCGGTCCGCGGGCCTGCAGCCGTGTTCACGGCGGTCAAAGCCAACTCCAGGGACGATTGATATGGCAAGAGCTGCAGGCGCGCAGCGCGCAAGTCGTACCAGTCCGTCTTCTCGTTAACCGTCTCGCCGGCGAAAAGCCTTGTGATCACGGAAAGAGATTCCTCCACACGTCCGCGTATCGCATCGTGGTCGACGCCGATCATATGAGCATCGTAAGCGAGAGCGCCCGCCCCTGCGCCGAATATCACTCGGCCCATCGTCTGATGATCTAGTTGAACGATGCGGTCCGCGAGCAAAAATGGATTGTGATACGGCAACGTGCAGACGCCGGTTCCCAAGCGGATATTCTTAGTCCGCTCCGCGGCAGCTGCGATCATCAATTCAGGACACGCGATGATCTCTTGTCCACCCGAATGATGCTCACCGTACCAGGCTTCCGCGAAGCCAAGGCGATCGACGTGCTGGACCAACTCCAGATCACGTTGAATCTGCAACGTCGGATTCTCGCGAACAGAATGAACCGGCGCAATGAACGTTCCGAAACGCATCGGAATTATTCCTCCGTCATGAGGGACAAGAAAAAAGCCCTACACTGCGAATAGAACATCGCTTAGATTGATAAATCAAATGATCTTTCCTTAAGTATTAGGTGAATTTTTTTCAACGAAGTTCGACGGAGCGCAGAATGAACTTGCGGCAGTTAGAGGCTTTTCATGCGATCGTATCGAGCGGAAGCTTCGGTACGGCGGCGGTCCAGGCGCACCTGACGCGATCGGCTTTGAGTCATCAGATCAAAAGCCTGGAAGAGGAGCTCGGAAAGAAGCTCCTCGTACGCGCGAAGCCCAAAGTCTATCCCACTCCATCGGGGCACATTCTCCTAACATCCATTTCTCGAATCTTCAGCGAGCTGAGAGACGTAAAAGAGAGGTTCGGATTATTGCCGGGCGGCGAACGCAGAGCCGTCAAGGTTGCTGCGACGAATGTCGGGCTGAACTATATCTATGGCGATCTGTGCGAGAGATTCATCGTCGCGCATCCGGATATTGAGCTGAACATTACCTCCACCGAAACCACGGAGGACGCCGTCGTCAGGGTCGCGCGTCAGTCGGTGGACCTCGCCTTCACGACCCTGCCGGTCGACGTTCCGGACCTGCAGTCGGTCCATCTCGGCGACTCGGAGCAGGTATTCATTGTCGGCAACTCCCACTCTCTCGCTAAGAAACGGACGGTGACATTCGCCGAGATTCAAGCCTTTTCGTTTGTCCGTTTCGTCCCAGGCTCGGGAGGCCGCGACTTCACGGACAGAATGTTCGCCAAGAGCGGCGGGTATCCACCGATCATGACGGAAACCAACGACACTGAAGTTGTCAAACGGATCGTGAGAATGGGTCTCGCTGTCGCACTAGTACCAGCTTTTTCGATCGTTTCAGAACTGCAAAGAAAGAGCTTGCGCGCGCTGCGGCTTTCCTCGGGAAAGATGATGCAGCCGTTCGGACTCGTCCAACGCAAGGACAGCAAGAACGCCGCCCTCGATGTTTTCAAGGCATTGTGCCTGAAGCAACGCGGTCCGAGCCCGATCAAGGTTCGCCTCGAGAACCTTGGCCGAGCACCCTGGGCGATAGATCACGGTGAACCGCGCCTACTCAACGCCGGCAAAGCCCGGACGTCGACACGATAGAGGTTGGTCAGGTGGACCGCGAACGCTTCCGGTTTCTCCGGATGGTGCACTGTTGCTTTGACCTTGGTGGCGAACGAAGTTAGGGAGGACTTCTAGTGATCGACAATCACAAAGATACCGGTTTGATCGACGTTCTGGTCAAATCGGTCATGAACGTAGCATCCGGGATCAATGCGTGGGAGTTTCGCCGGCTCGACGGTGGCGATCTGCCGCCGTTCAGCGCCGGAGCGCACATCAACCTGCACTTGCCGAACGGCCTGATCCGAAGCTATTCGCTTTGCAACTCCCAGGAAGAGCGGGAGCGCTACGTCGTTGCGATAAACAACGATCCCCGGAGCCGCGGCGGTTCGAAGTCGATCCATGAAACTCTGAAGGCTGGCGATAGAATCGAGATTTCTCCGCCGCGGAACAATTTTCCGCTGATCGAAGACGCCAAACATACGGTGTTCGTAGCCGGCGGCATCGGCATCACTCCGATGTGGAGTATGATCCAACGGCTCGAGAAGCTCGAACGTTCATGGGAGATCCACTACAGCGCACGTCTTCGTCAGGTATGCGCCTTCAAGGAGCGTCTTGAGGAACTCGAGAGACGGAAGCCGGGCCGAGTGATTTTCAATTTTGACCAGGAGCCCGGAGGGAAATTTACTGATCTCCGAGCTCTTCTGACCAACGTTCCGCCCGACGCCCACATCTATTGCTGCGGACCGAACCCGATGCTGACGGCATTCGAAGCGGCCACGAGGGGAGCAAGCCTCCCCGGGAGCCACGTGCACGTCGAATACTTCGCTGCGAAGGAGACGGCGGCCGTGGACGGTGGGTTCACCATCGTTCTTCAACGCAGCAATAAGAGCTTCGTCGTCGCTCCCGGCAAGACTATCTTGGATACACTCCTCGAAAACAGCATCGACGCGGCTTTCTCGTGTTCTGAGGGAGTCTGCGGCACTTGCGCGACAGCGGTTCTGGAAGGCATTCCCGATCATCGGGACTCCGTCCTTACTGCTAGCGAGCGCGCCTCGAACAAGATGATGTTGATCTGCTGTTCCGGCAGCAAAAGTCCGCGACTGGTCCTTGATCTTTAAGGAAAGAGGACGCTTTTGAGCCCCGTTGACAGTCCTCGGACTCTCCAATCGCTGCCGGGATAAAAAAACGTCGGGCAGAAGTGGATTAGTAGCCAAAACCGGCGTCTTCACGAGGCGCTCTAGCCAGCCTTTCAGGCCGAGCCCGTTCACAATCTTCGCTTCAAGAACGGCCTTGGCATGGTTAGGCGTCGGCGAGAATACATGAGCATCTCCATTCGGCCCCACCAGCGAGGACACTTCGACGCGCTCTCCACCGATCTGCTGTACGAAATCGCCGACGATGGAGAACGAAGCAACGGCTTTAAGCTTCTTCTCAGCGCGCACCGGATTGGCGAATACAATCAATAGGCAGCGGTCGCTGCCAACGTATGGCGAGGCGACCGAACATCCATAGCTTTTGCCTTGCACGTCCATTTATGCAAGCGATGAGCAAGTCGCGCAAAGAGTCGCAAAGCCAATCTAGCAAGAAATTGCGCATATCTGAAATCGCAGTACGCGATCTCCGAAGCGATGCGTCGGGCTAAAACTTGGCGATCATCCCCGAATGCGACGCCTCCAAGGGGTATGACCTAAGTGTAGATCTAGTTGCGCGTGGGCCCCGACGCCTAGCCTTTCGTTGACGCGGCCTGAAAATCTGGGGCCCGTCATATCGGGCCTCGCAATTCCGAAAGGCAGAGATGATGACAGACAACAGCTTACAACAGGCAGTGCTCGATGAGCTCAAATGGGAACCAAGCGTCAATGCAGCGC
>Ga0210396_10003802_pt1 | contig 14940 bp, 16 predicted proteins | sample IncBWH17OmetaG_FD_155466 | JGI IMG/M metagenome (GOLD analysis project Ga0210396, IMG submission 155466) | Forest soil microbial communities from Barre Woods Harvard Forest LTER site, Petersham, Massachusetts, United States - Inc-BW-H-17-O ... | reverse complement strand
CCCGGGTTCATACTCCTGCCACGTTACGCCGTCCACTCCGGGTGCCGCCTTCCTCTTCAGTGAGTAAAAGCTTTCCCGCAGCAGTTCGGTCGTCAGATGGTGGAGCAAGGCGGTGAACTTCATCTCCTTATTCTCCCTTGCTGCTTTCCGCACGCTCGTCAGCCCTTGGGACACGCCCTTCCCGCTCTGCGTCGGGTACGTGTTAGGTTGACCAGCGTTCTCCTTGATCAGCGGCCTTCCCTCCTCACTCTCCGCCGACGATTTTCCGTCTTTGTTCGAATGACTCATCGGTACTGTTCCGCTGTGTGACTCCTCAGAGACGTGCATGCGAGCCGTGTGGCCTGAGCCTTCGCCCGCCGACCTTTCGCCTGGTTGAGCCATAGGTGCCTCTGAGGTCTCCCGGTTCTCGTGTATGAAGTTTCTAGGCGTGCCTGGGGTCTTCGACTACGCCGGACTGAATAAGGACTCGCGTTATCGCCCCTGTTCATGTTGCCTTCCGCGCATATTAACCGCGTCGGCGTCCGGGTTGTATATTTTCGCAGCTCAATGTCCCACCCCGCCTATCCTCTATCTACGCTTCGCTGGGTCCCTCGCGGTAGCAGCGCAAGACTCGAGGCCAAGTGGATCGCTACTCCTTTCTTGTAAGGCTCTTTCATCCTCTCCTTCACACCGGTTTATCCCGGCGCACTAATATGACTATTTCACACATTGGCAGGGTGTTGATACCTACCCGTTCAAGGCGTGCGGTGGTCTCCACCGAGGGTGTAAGGCAACCTTCCGCGAAAAGAAAAAGTCGCTCACCACGAAAGAACGTGGGAATGTTCCGCGCAGATTCTCTCGAATGCATCGCCCCGGGTTCCACCCTGAACACTACTTTCCGGATATCCACAGAAAACCTGCACTCCGTATGATCTGGCTATCTCGTCCCACAGCCGTTCCAGCCGAACAGCTCCCTCTGTGTTGCCGCGCTCCCAAAGTAGAGGAGCACATTCTCCGCAAGCAGAAACGCGAGCATGGTCTCCTTCCACGCTCTTTGCCGTTCTCGCAATCAGATCGCCTGTGACTTTCGAGAATAGAGCCGGATCAGGCAGATCGCTGACCATGAATGTGGCAACCGTCTCCTCGTTGTCCAACGCTATATATCGGCCCTGCTCAATGGCGGGGCGCATATCCAAGCCATACGCCTGCAATCTGGCAAGAAGTTTTTCCCGATGCAGCTCCGTGGCTACCACGATCGCTGCATTCCCGCTCTTGAGAACTGCTCCAACAAAGCGAGTGTAGCCATCCAATAGAGATCGATCGTCGGAATAGAATCCGACTTCGTGGTGGTGGGTGCTCTGGGCTCCTAGCTGTCGGCGAGTTTCCAAACCAGGGAGCGTTTCAACCAGGTGGATGGCTGATCGATCTGGGACGTTCGTCAAACCAGGTCCCGAGAGACTCTTACTCACGTAGGTTTGGCCTCGAAGCACAGCGTCGAGAGCCGGGATTAGTTCACGTCCAACATCAGCCTTGACGACATACCCCTTTGCCCCTGTTTCGAGAGCTGCTTGAACAATATCAGCAGATGATTCTTGACTCACGAACAGGATTTTGGACTTAGGAGAAAGGTGTCGGATTTGTCTTGCGGCTTCGATTCCATTCAGGCTAGGCAGTCCAATATCCAGCAAAATCAATTCTGGTTGGAGTTCCCGCGCCTTCTGAACCGCTTCCGAACCATCCGCCACTTCGCAGATGACTTGTATCTCCGCCCTGCTTTGCATCGTCGAAACGAGGACACGCCGGAAGGCTGCGTAATCCTCCACCACGAGAACCCGGATTGAGGAGGCAGGCATGTAGTCTCCTTTTAACCTCTTCGAGGCCAGAAACTACTGTCAGCTTTCGCAATCGAATATCAAGCAGTGGCGCTACTGCATTTTCGCTTCATGACTCAGAAGCAACGTTGGGTTACTTTCGAAGAGCATTCCTGTGGCCCTGCTGTTCCGCAACGGCCCGTAAGATTGGCGTTAGCTTAATCGTAATTAATGCTGTGTGGGAATGACACGAACGGGCCATTCATTTCGGATTTGGGGGAGGGCAGGGGAGGTCGTCGAATCGAGATTCGAGCGCCGTGCGTCGAGTGTGCAGGCCAAGAGCAAGCACACCCTGACATGTCAGCGCGAATCGTCAAACGGCGAAACCAACGATTCAACTCAAAACTCCACCGCGAAGGACGATGAGTGGAATCGCGATTTCTCAACGGTTAGCGTGACCGACGCTCACGAGACTTTACGTTCTGATGGGAACGGACTGCTCTCTCCACCTGTAACTTCTGTCAGTGTCCGGAAGTGCATGCGGCCCATATAAGTGGACTGGCAATTTCCCACGGGGGGTCGCGCGTATGTCCTTCCGGCAGCGTTGTATAACAGCTGTCCTGATTGCAGTCTTCTTTTGCCCTGCAACAATACCTCTAGTTCGAGCCGACGATGGCGACGACCTGGATGTCTACAAGTTTCGTACGACCGCCGTATGGTGGTTCTCCCAGCCAACCGGTTCCTTCACCGGGAAAGCTAACTCCGGAACGTTTGACTTGAATAAAGACTTCGGCTTCGGTGACTACTCAACCTTTTCGGGGACTGTTGACTGGAGATTCAAGAGGAAGCACCACCTTCTCTTTGGCGTGAGCCCGCTCACGAATTCTCGAAGGGTAACTCTTAACCGAACTATTGAATTTCAGGGAGTGACTTACGACGTCGGGACAGAGGCAAGCGCCGATATAAAGTCCCTGGCCTTCGCTCCAGGCTACCGATACGACATCATACGGAGAAACCGCATATCCCTCTCAATCGCAATCCAGGTCTACCTGATGAAGACCTCAGCTGATCTAACCGGGACGGTGACCGTCAATGGTCAAACGGGGACGAAGACTGCCTCGGGATCATTCTTTGCCCCTCTGCCAATCGTGGGCCCTCGTGCCCGCTGGTATCCCCTGCATAGCGGGCGCTTGGCGTTAGAGGGTTCGTTCCAAGGGATGTCGTTCTTCGGTTACGGCAACTTCATGTCAGCAAGAGGATCCGGTTTTATATCGTTGAACCGCAATGTGCGACTGAACCTTGGCTACCAGATGGGTACTCGTCTAAGAATCGACACCGGGAACAACGAGATCGGCATACGGCTGACCCAGAAGGGGCCTATCGCTGGAGTCGAAGCGTCATGGTGAGGACCAGCGTAAGCATGGCCGACCTTTCCGGTTCGTCCATAGAAACAACCGCTTCAAAATGGAAGCCCGCGCCAAGAGAGTCGACGAGGGCTTCAAGGAGGAACGAAGTGAAAACATCCTAGGTTAGAGGCGTGTTTGATGTATCAGCAACTGTCAACAATTGCACTTGTCAGTTGCGGTGATTAGGACAACTGATGATCGATCTTCAACTGGCATCGTCAGTTCCGATGATCGAACCCTAACCTGAACGGCAGGAAAGCAATAAGGGAGCCGACGTGTGCTCGATCGTGCAATCTCCCGGAAACACCTGCTGCTCTAGTTCTCCAAGTACTGAATCTTCAAAAGCAGACAGTTATTCGATTGCCAACGCCATCTGCTGATCGAGCCCTGCTTTAGCCAACACTGGACCGAACTATCCAAGAGAGTGCCGATGAGCAATCTCCAGAGTTGATACCTCCTCGCATTGCAGCCCCGGTTTGGCCCTTTCAGGTCTGTGGACTTCGATCCAGTCATTGGGCGCCAAGTCCGGCGCCTGCAACAAATGACAGTTTGCTAGTTCCTAATCGAGAGGGATCATGGCTGGCAGTCTTGGCCGATCTGGTCATCACATGTCGACTTTCTCACAGATCGCGACGATCCTTCGGGACAGCATGTGAGCAGGTGCTCATCCTTTCCGACGTAGCCACTGCAAAACCAGGACTAGAGAAGAGCAGAACACCTAATGAAATACAGGTTCCTTTTAGCGTCGACGTTGTTAGTTGCATTCCTGAACCTATTACAGGCTCAAGACACTAGCGAAATGCCAGCCGAGTTGGATATGAGCCTCGATGAGGCCGCAGGGAAGGGACTTGGGTTTCACATCAATGGAACGATTCCTCTGCAACTGCCGGATGGAGATGACACCTTCATCGTCAACACAAAAGTGCGACCCTACTGGCGCCTCACTCCTGTGGAACGTAAGTGCAGCGTGAACGAGGCTTTCATCACAGTGCAAGCAGCCGGAAAACGAAATCACGATCAGCTCACGTTGACGCTTAGCTTCGCTCCTGAGGTCCTCCAACTGCCTGCTTGCGGCAACGACAGGCTTGCGGAGGGAACCCATGAACTCACGGTCAATACCCGCAATCTGAATTCTAGGGAGTTCAGGCTATTCGTAACCGATGGCAGCCGTGATGAACACACCGTGAGAGATTCCTTGAACCTCGGGAGGTTGACCGGGAAGCTCACACTCCATCTTGCGTGCCCGGTCAAATTAGTAGTTGGCGAAAGCGTGCCGGAGATTTCTGTTTCGCCTACAGATGCAACCCCATGGCCACTTCTGTTTGACGACAGCAAAACCCCTACAGAACTAAGCGCACTCGCCGCAGGATCTTCGTCGGTGGTCGGACTGACTCGCCCAAGTAAACCGTACCCTCCTCTTGCTTTCTTTCGGCATGCGAGCAGGCACGCAACTCTGCGGCAGGGGGTTTGTTTCTGGGTAAACTCCATTGAGGTTAAGTTCACACCCGTGGAAATTCTGCTCGCAAATAAATACCTGCCGGGAAGCTGCGAGTACCAAGTCATACGCGAACACGAGATGCTGCATTATCAGGATCTGCAGATCCTTTTCAGGCGCTACCAAGCTCTGCTAATAACAGCTCTTCGAAAAGCGGGCATCCCCACAGTGGAACGACCTGCTTTTGTCAGTTCCGTCATGGAAGGCACCAATCAGACCAAAACGCGATTACAAGCCGCGCTTCTGCCTATCTACGCTTCGATGGAAAAAACTCTAAAAACAGACGCGGATGCACGAGATGGGCCGGAACAACGGGTGTTGAGTTGGAACAAATGCCCGAGTTGGTATGCAACTATCACGCGTCAAGACACTATTCCGTAGTCTTCGTTTGGTGAAGCACACGCTTTCGGTAGAGATCACAGCTCATAATAAGAGTGTCCTCCAAACACATGCAATTGCAACGAACCGCTGTTCACAATTAGGTGCTCTTGGCCCCTACGAGCGTAATTCCTCCACCAAGGCGTGATGCGGCATTCGTCGCCGGAGCAAAACCCAACGAGGATGCTGGCCTCTGGGGGCTGCCTATTCTCCAAACAGTCAACCGCCTTGGCCGGTCATGTTGCGACTCGCCGATAGGCTACCCGACGCCTGTTGCAGCCTAGTTCCCCACTACGCGGATTTGTGAAAACAACTGACAATCCTGACAGATTTAAAAATCCTTGTGACTTGTTCCACTTGGGAGCGGCCGTGAGGAGCAGACATAAACATGGCGACCCACAACAGTTAGCCACAGTCATGAGGAGAGCACCGATGAAAATAAAAATATTCGTATCAACCCTCGCGTTGATCTTGCTGGCTGGAGGATTGGCCAGCGCCAAAGACACACCAGATAAGAAACGTGATAAAAGTCGCAAGATGGCAGCGCAAACTTTGGAGGATCTCTATAAACTCCAACCCCCATCGCGTGAGCTCATCCAGAAGTCGGCTGGGTATGCTGTTTTCAGCAATATGGGCGCGAACCTGTTCCTCTTAAGCACAGCCCGCGGTGCAGGCATAGCCGTCAATTCCACAACCAAGCAGGATACGTTTATGAAGATGATCTCCGCCGGCGCTGGCCTCGGAATTGGCGTGAAGGACTATCGAGTCGTCTTTGCGTTCGAGACTGAGCAGGCCCTGTCGAGCTTTCTCAATTCCGGTTGGGATGGCTCGGCTCAAACGGATGCCGCAGCCAAAACAAGTAAGTCGGGCGGAGCATACTCGGGAGCGGCCTCGGTGGCACCCGGCGTGTGGGTCTATCAGATCACCAAGAAAGGTCTCGCTCTTCAATTGACCCTGCAAGGTACCAAGTACTACAAGGACGACGACCTCAACAAACCGTGACTCCTGACAGGAATTAAGTATGCTAATGCAGGAGATCCCTAAGGTCGTTTCCCAGCGAACCCCGCAAATCGCCCTCCTAATGGGGAGGATGGCCTTTCGTGCGAAAAGAAGTAAGAGACAAGGAGAGTTTGTAACTCGAAAGCCGAGTCTCATCATTGCTCTGTTTGTAACATCCGCACTGTCTGCGCAGACTGCTCAGCAGTCTGACTTAGGCGGCAGAGTCCTACATCGGTGGACGCCCTGAACTCGGTCAGCCCATCGCAGGTCTCCTACCCCTTCATGTTCCGATGAAGCAGAATTTAAAAGTACATTCACATAGGAGAATCATGAATCTATCCAAGCGTTTTGTAGCAGAGTTTCTCGGGACTTTTTGGCTGGTATTCGGTGGCTTCGGCAGCGCAGTATTGGCCGCGGCGTTTCCCCAACTAGGCATTGGATTTTACGGTGTGGCTCTGGCATTTGGACTAACCGTCCTGACATGGCCTATGCGATCGGCCACATTTCGGGCTGCCATCTGAATCCGGCAGTCTCCTTTGGGCTAGTGTCGGGTAAGCGGTTCCCCATTGGGGAATTGTTGCCGTACGTCATCGCGCAAGTGATCGGGGGAATCGCAGTAGCTGGCGTGTTGTACGTGATTGCCAGCGGAAAAGCGGCATTCGACTTGAGTGGTGGTTTCGCAGCGAACGGATATGCTGCACACTCACCGGGCGGCTATTCCCTGCTCTCATGCTTCGTCGCGGAGATTGTTCTAACCTTCCTTTTCGTCGTGATTAATATGGGGGCAACGGACCGGCGCGCTCCGGCCGGCTTTGCGCCCATCGCGATCGGACTGGGATTGACCCTAATCCATCTCATCGGAATCCCAGTTACGAATCTGTCGGTGAACCCCGCACGCGGTACAGGGCCGGCTGTCTTCGTTGGAGGATGGGCAATTGCGCAACTCTGGCTGTTTTGGGTGGCGCCAATCATCGGTGGCACGTTGGGAGGAGCGCTGTACGCTCGGATCTTCGAATCAGGAATCACAATGTCACAAACACCAGTATCAATCTCAACTAAAACAGCCGCTGCATCGGACTAGGCGACTGGGGTCCCTCGCCTTAAGAAATAAACGGAGGTACGAACATGTGTAATTTCCTTCACACGCTGTGGTCACACGACGCAGGCCAAGACATCGCGGAGTATGCGGTAATGCTGGCCGTTATTTTGGTGTTGGGGGTTAGCATCGGAACTGGAACTGGGCAGAAACCGATCCGTTCAAGGTCAGATCGAACTCAACCTGCGCAAGTCAAGAGGAGCGGAGGGTCGGCTCAGACCAAACGTGCAGTTGCCCGCAAATCGTTCCAGGTGGGTACTGCGTCGTGGTATGGCCAGCAGTACGACGGAAAAACCACGGCGAGCGGTGAGCCTTTTGACATGTATGACCTCACCGCCGCACATGCGACCTTGCCACTCGGCACCATCGTGCGGGTGACCAACCTGAGCAATGGCAAGACAGTCATAGTGCGTGTCAATGATCGTGGCCCGTTTGTGAAAGGTCGAATTATTGATGTTTCCTATAATGCCGCCAGCGTCCTCGATTTTCTGAAAAAAGGTGTGCAGCCTGTTCGCCTCGACTTCGGGGAATGCATACGGGTCAATCAACCGACAATACAATAGGGTGCGCCAAGTCCGTAGAACATTCCTTGAATCCACGCGAGCTGTCCAAAATGCACATATATTGCCGCCAGAGCGAGGACCATCAGAAGAGAAGGCAAAACAAAAGCAATGCCAGCCAGCGTTGCGCCTAGCGTTCCGCTGTGTACCCATCCGATATAGTTTGCGAGTTGTGCGGCAAGAGGGCCAGGACTGAGTTGAGAAAAAGCCAGCCCTTCCAAGTAGTCTTCGGTCGAGACCCAGCGCCTGTCTTCTACTAGATCTCTCTGCATATACCCCACAAGGGCGATGGGTCCACCAAACCCAACGGTGCCCAGCCGAAGAAAATAGGCAGTCCTCGGAAGCTACTCTCCGGAGCCCTCATTTGCAAACCCCTAACTGGCTTTCGAACCGCCCGCGAGAATAAAATCCTGAGTTCCCCCTAAGCACCGGAGCGCCTTTGTTCTTCACGAAGAACACCACGAATTTCGCCGGTTTGGTTTGGCTTGCGCTCCTTCCAACAACGTGGATCTCATCCGGGCCTTCATAGAAGGTTTGACCAGGTGTTAGAGTCATTTCCTTTCCACCTCTCACCTGCATCACTATCGACCCTTCCAGCACATAAAAAACCCTTTGCGTTGTGGCGATGGATTGGGTCCGAACTGCCCGGTGATATTCCACGGTGACCATCAGACCTTCTTTACGAGGAAGGTTTGTCAGGTCCTTCGAAAAGAGTGGTGTCACCTTGGCCGCCTGTGCTATCAGCGTGCCGGGCATGAGACATGCCAGCGCCAACATTGCTTTTGTGAAAGTCATAAAATTAACCTTTCATTTGACCGACGCCATTTCAAGGCGTGTGTATTGCTCGCACTTGCGCGTAGTGTCGCACGGGTTCCTGTTTACGCGGCGCGGGCGGCTGCTGCAGACTGAAGCAGGACATTGCCAGACTGTTTGCTGAGTATCAAGCCGGACGCTTTCCTCGGCTTAACGAATTGAAAAGGCATCAGCTCTAACGGTCTACGAGGCGGCTGATGGCCACGTGCGCAAATCATTGGCTGCGATGTCTTGTGACAAAAGCGGAACTGCTCCCATAAGCACGGCATTGTTCTCCAGTTCGGCGGCGCAGACTTGAACCTTGCCCCAGGGTGTCCACGCATACTTGTGCACATAGGATTCGAGGTAAGGAATGATAACGTCTGCGCTCTTCATTACAGCGCCGCCGATCACAATCATCTCCGGATCGTACGCATGAACCAGCCCGACAGCAGTGGCCGCCCAGATGTTCAAACAGCGGTCTCAATGCCAGTCAATATCCTCCGAGCGGACTCTACTATTCCGATGTAAAGGCTTTTGAGCAGAATGCCGGGCAGAAGGTCCCAGAAGGTAGCGACGTGCCTGCGCTCTCCTGTGCGACCCTTACCGAAGGATGGTTCTGGAAGCAACGAGACGCGAATGGACCTCTCAAGCCGGTGAAGACTGTCGTTGACGAGTGGCTTCGGCCACTGAATCTCAGACACTGCAACCTGATTCTGAACGCTCCACCGAACCGCGAAGGACGGCTCGCGCCGAATCTGGTGAGCCGGTTGGAGGAAATTGGGAGGGCTTGGACGCATCCTGGAGCCATGGCAAAGCTTGGCAAACACGTCGTGATCACTACGCGAAACCTGGCGAGGGGTAAACCAATTCATGCCAGTTCCTACCCTGATACTGTGGGTCCGGATGAAGCGAACGATGGTGACTTTCATTCGAGCTGGTAAGAGACGGGATTTTTCAACAGTTACGACTGCGCCAATCGCCACCAGATAACGATCTCGCACTGAACCGACGTCGGCAAACAAGTTCGCAATCGCGGAATACGCACGGACCTCCCTCTTTGAGGCAGCTCGCTGCGAAGCCACTTCTCAGCCCTTTGAGATCATGAACTTAATCAGATCCCATGGGTTCTGATAAGTCTCGATCTCAACCTGTTTCTTCTTCTTATTCCCTGTTTCTTCTTCTTATTCATTGTCAGTCTGCAGGCCGGAAGCACCGTGCCGGAGCCTTTGCCGTCTGGGGTAAGGTTCAACTCGATCGCGCCAACGTTGTGGTCGGCGATACGATTCGAGTTGTAGAGTTCTGTGAAAGAAAGCCACCGGTCAGTGATGAGACGTAATCTGCGCCCTTTCTTGGACGGCAATTCGGGAATGTACTTGACATCATTACCCACGCGCCACTCGAGAACCTGACACGCCCTTTGGGCTTCATGTCCTGCAAGGCATCCACAAGGCCATCTTGTCCGCGGCGCTTGAAGGCGTCAATCAGGGCGTTTCGATCATCAGGCGTGGAATAGGCGTCGATGTAAATGTTAACGTCTATAATTCTGCCGAGTTGAGTACTGGTCCCCTTGGCGGTAGCCTGGATTGTCATGCGTCCCTGGCCGTAGGTGAGAGTTGCAGATCCAGCCACCGACAACAAGAGCGAGCCGATCAGACCGTTACAAAGAAGTCTGCTGATGTAGCGCATAGTTCTCCTCATTCTCGCGGTCATCGCGCCCTGTCGTGACCGCGTCGCTGCGAGCAACCAGAGACCTGCCCATCCTCTTCGACTCTAGGGGGCCAACTGTTCGGATGGGAACTGGCACTTAAGGCAGTGGACAGAAGGTGGCGTCAGTTGGGGTAATCGGGGGATTTTCCAACTGACCGTGAGAAACACGTCCATTTACGTAACCAGGCCTTGGCACAAGTTTGCGACGTCTGTTCGCGTCGGAGCCGGGTTGATGAGTGTCAACAGGGAGTGGCTGTTGAGGACTCCATCTTCAGGTCTCGGGACAACTGTTGGACGGAGATGGTGACAGATGAAACTACGCCAAGGCTCGTGATCATGTACTGGAATAAACGCGAGATCACCTAGATACCATCGATACCCTTGTTGACCAAGACTTTGACGTCGACTCGACGGTTCTCGGCCCGTCCGGCTTCAGTCTCATTCGGTGCCGCTGCTCCGTATTCGCCCATTGCGCCCGGCGCCACGATATGCCGCACCGGCACCTCTCCTTTTTGCATGAGATAAGTGATGACGGCTTTAGCTCGGTTCTCGCTCAGATTCGTGTTCATCGCAGCGCTACCGGTCGAGTCGGCATATCCTGTCACCTCGATGATGTATCCCTTAAGGCGAGTCGCGGTGTTAGCCAGTTCCCTCAGCTCTATCTGGTCCTTAACTGAGATCTTGGAGCTGCCAACTTCGAAGTTCACGGTTGCTTGGCCCTTCACGTCATATTCGCTCAACGCGGTAAAGCGTTGCGTGTTTTCCTCGGTGTTCTTTATATTCGCTTCAATCTGCTGCTTGTTCGCCGCAATATTCTGCTCGTTGGTTTCGATGTTTTCCTTTTGGCCCGCCAGTTGCACGGTGTGGCTCTCCAGTTGACCGCTGTGCGCTTCGAGCGCCTGTATATTGGCCGCAACTTGCTCTGCGGTGGGCTGCAAACCGGATTGGATCATTTCGGCCGTTTCCAAGTCATCGCCGTCCACAGTGATCGTTTTCGCTACAACCCGCCCTTGGTCATCCGACACTCCGTCAATGTCCACCTTCAGTCCGGGTATAAGTACTACACTCGACATTTCCTGCTTCTCCAGGCCAAAGAGTCCCCTGTCATCCTTTGTTCTCGTGTTATCAGTGAGGACCACGGTAGTACTTCCCGCCTGCGACTTCACGATCAAAGTTTCCCCGGTCCGGGCGGTGATCATTCCTTTGACCTCGGTTTTGTCGGCCCCAAAGGCGAATATCGATGTCACAAAGGACAATGCCATCAGACTTACCACAATCGTTTTTCGGTTCATAGCTGTTTTCTCATTCCTTGTTCTTGAATTCACATGAAAATCCCCACTCGTTTAGATCCCGCGTCTGCATACCTGCGATTCTTCAAGCCTGCTGAATGTGTTGGGTTCTGCACGCATGCAAATGGTCGCCACAACTGGCGCATGACGCTACTGTGAAGATTGCCAGTGGGCGATACCCCGAATTGTGAGGCCCAATCGTTGGTGAGCCAAAAAATGGGATATGTCTTCGACCACCCGTGGGAATTGGGCCTGATTCTTGCGATTGTGCTAGCCTCTGTCCTCGACCTTGGACGTCGCTGTTCCCGCTATTTCAAAATCGAGGACGCTCCCCAACGTAAAGAGCAAATGGGCACAATCCGCGATGGGCTCTTTATACTAGTCAGCCTGCTTCTGGGCTTCACGCTGACCATGGCCGTCTCGCGCTTTGTCGAACGCCGCTCTTTGCTGGTGGAAGAAGCCGTTTCGATTGGCACTACATACCTCCGCGCTGCCACGCTTCCCCAACCTTATGGGGATCATTCCAGACAACTTCTCCGCGAGTACGTGGACACGCGCCTCGAACTGGGTAATGTCGGCGCCGACGGCAGCCGGGACAACGAGGTCCTGCACCGTGCCAAGCAGCTCCAAGAAAGTCTTTGGCTCGATGCTGCCGCAGTTGCACAAAGTGATCGCAGTGCCATTACCGCGGTTTATATCAACTCCCTAAATGAAACCATTGACCTCCACGAGAAGCGAATCGCGGCCTTTGAGAACCATGTCCCGCAACCTGTCTGGCTCCTGATCATCTCCGTCTCGCTGATTGCTGTCTTCACGCGCGGCTCAACGCTGACAACGCGCTTTTGGTTAACGCTGATTCTTCTCCCGATCACAATCGCGCTGGTCGTTGCATTGATCGCTGATTTGGATGCTCCCAGCCGTGGCCTGATCCAGCTCGATCAGCGTCCCCTGCAGCGACTCAAGGCCGACGTAAATGTCGAAACTACAAAGTAGGCCATCACAAGAAGATCGTCGCCTCCCATGCGCTAGATGTTGTAAGCAGGGACCTTATCACCCGTTTGTGCGGTCTTTCGCCCTCCCCAGCGCGGGACAGCGTTCAATCCGAGGAATCATGAGTGTCAGGATACTCGTGCAGGACAATGCTAAGAGGGCGAGCTATTCATCTCTAACCCTTCCAGAAACATTGCGAGTGGCTTGATTGGGCTCAACTTGGTAAATGAACTCATGCTCAACGCGCAAAAGGATATGGCTGAGACGCTGCGTTCATAGTGCTCTCAGACTCGCTCCTGAGGGTATTGCGCGCCTTCACCGTGGTACCAAAACCAAGTTTTGAGTCGATGAAAAAGTATCCGTTTACCAGTTGCAGTCTCTCCCTCATGCTTATGGGACCCAAGCCTTGACGATTCATCGCTTCTTGCTGATCAAAGCCCACTCCGCAATCACTCACAGTGAGTTGAATCGTTGAATCTCGCTGGATCCCCCCCCGCAGTTCCATCCTGAAAGTGCTGCACACCGCTGTACTTCACTGCATTTTGTAGCGCCTCCTGTAACACCCGGAAAAGACAAAGCGAGACTTCGTTCGGCAAGCTACCGGGCACCCATTCATGGCTGAACTCAACTACAACTTTCTGCTTTTCGGAGAGCTCTTTGCAAAAGCTCCTCGCTGCTACCGCAATCCCCAAGAAGTCGAGTTGCGACGAGTGCAGGCGATGTGACAAATCCTGAACATCCTTGCCTAGTTGCACGAGTCCCTCGCGGACATGACGAACCTGATCGTGCCCTTCACTTGTGGATTTGGTAACAGCCTTATCCCGTAGTGCCAGCTCAACTACAAGCAATGCGATTCGTTGATTAATGTCGTCGTGAAGCTCCCGCGCGATCCTAGTCCGTTCTTGTTCCTGTGCCTCGATCAGCTTTCGGCTGATGCCTGCAAGCGCCTCTTCCACCTGTTTGCCTTCGGTGGGCAAACGAATGATGCTGATTGAATCTAGGTACTCCACCGTCTAACATCCATCGATATTCTCCATCGTGTCGGCGGAGCCGATACTGCATTCTGAACTCGTCGCGACGACCAAACGCTTGAGTGTACGAATCCACTCATCTTCGCAAAGACAAAGCGAGCACCAGAAGTGGAAGGTTCATTTAGGTTCATACTCTGTGAAGTTGTCATGCTGCAGACACAAAACGGCTCGCAGCTAGAACTTGATAGCGCCGGTGATCTGAAGCGAATATCCCTGGAATGTGGACCTATCTTCAAATTCCTTGAAGTACTTAATGCCGACGCTAACCTTCCGCGACGGCAAGATCAAACTTGTCGCGAACCCGAGAGCGTTGACCCGATAGTGCGCAGAAGACTGCGCCAGAGTAACACCCGCTCCCGTCTTGTCCGTCAACTGCCACTGCTCGTAGCCCACCAATCCCAGTTGCAAGTTCAAATCGCGTTGCAATGGCAATACGTGTGTCAGCGAATAATCGAGGTTAAACGTGTCGCCTGGATGAATTTGCGTACCCGGCTGGGTCGTATGGATCTCGTACATCTGGAACGCCGATACTACGGTTGTTCTGTTCTCAGTTAGGTAAAAGGTCTGCCCAGATGAGAAGGCGTGCGTCCAGTAGCCTGAGCCAACGTTGTTGCTTGCGCCGACATTGAATCTCCCAGAAGGAGCGAGAAATCCGTAAACACCACGAATATCGGCTCTCTTTGCGCGCCAACCGAGAATGAAGGGTTGATAATATGAGTCAGCCAGCCCGCCACCACCGCTGATTCCTCCCTCAGTGTCCGACGTCAGCGAGTTGTTGGCGATCGGGATAGTAGCTGACATGGAAAACGCCGGCGCGCCCAGGATGTCGACCTTCCGTTTGCTGACCCATACAACACTGTTCATGTCCATCATCACCGAGTTCTCACCCGTGGCGAGAACCTCACCATTCGGCCCCTTCGCCTCGTCGCGGGAGTAGAACAGAAATTGGTTGACGTACGAGAATCCCGACTCCGGAGTGACCCCGGAGTTGGTAGCGCTCATTCCCAGAGGGTATACACCCCTGACTTGCCCCACGGCGGGCAGCGACATCATGCAGATCACAGCGAAAAAACAGAGTGGTGCGGCGGTCGAACTCAAAGAACTCCGCTTCACAAGCCGCGCCGAGCTCCATCAGCTACGTTTTGTTCTAAGGACTGAAGTTTCGACGAATTGTCAACTTGTTCGTCTGCTGGCGGAGAGAACTTGGCTAGGTATTTCGCCAAAGGCATTAGCATCAGCAATCCAACAATCGCAACCACAACGACCATCACGATGACTCTTGGATCGCTGAAGTTCTGGCCGCCCACCACGAGCGCAGCCGCGATGTTACGTTGTGCTGTACCCAGTACCATCACTCCTCGGGTGTCTGATTGAGGACCCCCTAGAACCCATCCGGTTCCCGAG
>Ga0210396_10003801_pt1 | contig 14944 bp, 17 predicted proteins | sample IncBWH17OmetaG_FD_155466 | JGI IMG/M metagenome (GOLD analysis project Ga0210396, IMG submission 155466) | Forest soil microbial communities from Barre Woods Harvard Forest LTER site, Petersham, Massachusetts, United States - Inc-BW-H-17-O ... | reverse complement strand
TGCTCGTTTGCGAAAAGGAGCATCGTGTGTACTTTTGCTCGTTTGCGAAAAGGAGCATCGTGTGTACTTTTGCTCGTTTGCGAAAAGGAGCATCGTGTGTACTTTTGCTCGTTTGCGAAAAGGAGCAAAAAAAGAAACGGGCGGCTCTCGGCCGCCCGTTCCTCTCGAAGAGAGGGTCTACTATTGAGTGTTGGTTTCAACGGATATGGTCTGGGCCGCAGTTGGATTGACCTTTTGAGGCTTGGTAAAGATCAGGTAGATCTCCGTGCCAGCGGGAACGCTGACAACAATGTGCTGCGTTGTCATTAGATTCATCACCTGAGCGTCCGCGCTGTTGCCGATGTTTTCTGCCGCTCGCTCGCGAATCATGTCCGACTCGCTGATTGCACTATTGATATTTCCCTGTCCGATGAGCATTGCTCCAGCCTGTCCCAGACCTGCCAGGGAGCGGATGGCGAAACTACGACCAGCATTCTTTCCTGTTACCTGACCCTTCAATGCCTGCAGGGATGTAGTGGCTGCAATCGCTGAGATGGGAATGGATTGACCACCCTGCAGCTCAATCGAGCTGAACTGGATATCTAAAATCCCCGTGGCGTCTGCCTGCGCGATTTTGCCGACTGCGCGAGCACCTGCCGGTATAAGAATCTTTCCATTGCGCTCGTAGTTGTATTCGATCACCGCGGTCACCGGTGCGCGCAATGCGGTACTCGCCATTGCTTCCAGTCTTGCTGCGACATGGTAGCCGGATTCTAAACCGAAGTTGCCGGGTTCCGGCTGCATCTGGATGCCACCCCGCCGCGACCCTGTTGTTTCGTGGGCGACGAAGACCACAGAGGGCTTTGAAAACTCATCAATTTCTTTCTGGATCTCCTGGGACTGCGAAGCGTTGTTTCCCTGGTTTGTGCCTGAATACGGTTCCGGCTTCCAGTTCTTCAGATGTTCCGGATCGGTGTTCGGCTGTTGGAATTGAGCCACATCTCCCAAGGTCTTGTTAGCCGAAGCGCTGCCCTTTTGCGTCGCGGCGGCAGTTGCCAGAGCACTGCCAGTGACAGCGGCCTTCGTCTTCTCAATGTCGCTTGCGTCGAGTGTGCCATTCTTAGCCGCTGCGGGAGATACCGCCATCTTGTCACTCGGTATGAGCGCTCCAGGGGCGTTGGGCGTGACCACCCTCCCCAGGTTAGGCTTGGCTGCCTCATCAGCATTGGTCTTTCTCTTGTGCGTCCCCTTGGTTGAAATAAGTCCAAAGAATGCTACGACAAGAATCACGGCACCGATCATAATCAGCAGCATCCTGGCGCTCTTGTCTTTTCCTCCTTTGCCTCCGGTCCGGTTCGGCAAAACAAAGGGTTTGAGTTCAGCAGAAGAGGAATCGAGAGGAACCACGTGCCCCTCTTCTCTAGGAACATTCGCTTCTTCCCTTTCAGGAAGTGGGTTGGGCGTCGGCATATGGATTCTCCTTGGAATAGAGCTGAATTAGTTACCGGGCGCGACGAACGGAACTGGAAGCAACAGGGGCTTATCAACCGAGTTGGCCGAGGCCAGTTCGAGAAGCAGTCTTTCCTGGCTCTGCTTGAATCCGGGACGATCGAACGTCACGACTCCATCTACTCTTTCGCCAGGAGCCAAACGGCGGCCGTTGACCTTGAAGCTGTTCACTGGTACTTGTTCCGCCTCGACGATGTGCTTTCTGTCTTTCTTCTTAACCTCGCTCTTGTCGCCCGGGCTGCTTATCTCAATCTGTGGCGGAAGCACCTCAATCCACTGATTACTCTGGTTTCGTACGGAGTATGCCACCAACATCCTTCCGTTGGTCTCCCGGATTTCGCCCAGAGCCCCGACGATAGAAGGAGGACCTGCTTTGCTCGACGTCTCATCGAGGGCGCTACTCGACTGCCAGCCTGGCGTGGATACTCGAGCCTGCCTCTGAAGAGCGAGATCGAGCGGGTCATGCTTCTCTTCCGTGATCTGCTCCTGAGAATTCTGTGCGATCGGATCGGATGATCCGATGAAGAAGCTCTCCTGCGGTTTGTAATCGACGATATAGTCCACCGGTTCGTTCAGGGCAGAGTTTCCGTCTGAGATCAATCGCATGCTGATCGTCTCACCGGACCGCATGGTGATCACGAGGTTGCTCTCCGCGGGCTGCTTCGTCGCCGGCTTGATGTAGACCAGCCGCGGTTCCTGGTCTGCATGTTCGGCTTCAAATAGAGTCGGCGCACCGACAGCGACGGAGGAGACCGCATCAGGCAGACGGATGGTCGTCGTGAACAGCGGCCGCAGATGCACATCGGTGACGGCTGCCTTCGAGACCGAGACATCGCTCACGACCGGCTGAGACTTGCGGTCCGCGAGCGGGGCAGTCACCGTTTGCGCCCTCACTTGCTGGCACAAGCCGCCTGCTGTGAATGCAAGTGTAATAGCGACATAAATGCAATTGCGGAGAGTTCTCATTGTCCTGTTCCTTTCAGGTTGCCGGAATGATGAAGCGCCAACTCAAGTTCGTACCTCTTCTCGACCGAGCCGACATAAGCGATCACTTCGTGGTTGTGATAGCGAAGTCCGCTCTTGAGAATGTGGTGCTCGCCACAGTAGTAGGCCGCGACCACCATGCGCAGATCGCCATGAAAGAGTTCGCTGAGCGTGGCAAGATAGCGAACGCCCCCGCCGATGTTGTCCTGAATAGACCTGGGGTTCTGAACCGAGAAGCGGCTCGCGGTGCCAGGCATCAGCTGCATGAGGCCAACAGCGCCCCTGCCGGAGAGAGCACGCTGCTTCCAACTAGATTCCTGCGCGATGACTGCGTGGACCAGCTCGCGTGGAACGCCGTAGTGGTCAGCGTATGCGTTTGCGTAGTACACGGCTTCCGGAGCCGCAAATTCGGAAGAACGTGAGCTTTGCGCCGCCGCACTCAGTGACACAGCGACGAAGAATGCCACGACTAGCTTCCTTCTCATATGTTTGCCTCCAGGCTCGCGATCGTCGCCGCAACCTCCTGGGCCTCCATCGCTTCGGCATTCCTTTTGGCCGTATAGATGATGACCTCAAAGGCCTGCTTCATAAGCATTCGCTTGCGATCGCCTTCGGTCTTCACGATCAACGGAAGCATGATGTCTTTGTGAACCGCCAGGATCTCTTCCATGCTGAGCAACTGCATGGCCTGGGCCACGTCATTCATCTCCGAGATACTCGGTGGCTTTTCGAGATTGAAGGAGCGAAGCGCTTTCGCGAGGCCAGCGATGAAACGATGGGTTGCGGCAGTAGCTGTGGGGGTCTTGCTTTTGACGATCGCCGCTTCCCTCTCGGCCGTCGGGTGCTCCACGATCAAGTAAAAGCTGCGCCGCCGAAGAGGGTCCCCGAGCCGTCGTTCCTGGTTGGATGTCATAAAGACAAATGGAACCGTTGTCGCTTTGACGGTGCCCATCTTCGGAATCGAAATAGTCCAGTCCGAAAGCACCTCCAACAAAAGCGCCTCGAATGCGTAGTCGACCTTGTCGATCTCGTCGATAAGCAGGACACACCGCTTTTCCCTCTCGATCGCCGTCAGTAACGGGCCGGCAAGGAAGAAGGCGCGGCTGGTTATCTCCTGGCGCATTTGTGCCCAGTCGCAGGTTCCCTCTGACTTCGTCTTGAGCAGGACAAACAGCTCTTGCAAACTCTTGTCGAAGTGGCCGATGGCTTTTTCTTCGTTGATGCCCTGGTAGCACTGGAGGCGGATAAGGCCCGCTCCCGCCGCTCGCGCCACCGACTGAGCCAGCTCCGTTTTACCAGCGCCGGCAGGACCCTCGAGCATGATGGGCTTGTTGATGCGTGCGGCCAGGTAAACCGTAGTCGCCGTTTTCTGGTCGGTGAAATACCCCACGCTGCTGAGTGCTGATAGGACCTGCTCCGGTGATTCGAACATCCTGCCTCTCCCGACTGAATTGATCAGCCGGGGGAGATTAGGACGGATTGGAAATTCGGTCAAAAACCGATTCAGTCGGGAAAATGAGTCCCTTCAGGACCCTGCCACCCGTTTTCTGTCCTCTGAAAACCATAGTTCGACCGGATAGTCTCGATATCGCCCGGCTTCCATTGGCCCAGCTTGGTCAGGTGTTTTTCGTGTAATTCGTAGAAGAGCGTGTATACCTTGACACCATTGACCTCCGCCATCTGGCCGTCAGTCTTCTTGAAGTCGGCAAGTTGAAGATCACCATCAAGACCAGACCTCGTGTTGAGGTTCTTCCAGACCTGCCTCCCATCCGCCTCGGTTGGAGGCTTCGGATCCACTTTGCACCCTATGGATGAAATAAGAAGGGCCGCCAGAATCAATTGTCTCCGTCCCATCACTTTTAACTCCCTGAATTTGGCATCTCCCTCAACATGGGAGTGAGGTCGTCCAATACAGCCTCGAAAACATAATGGGCATCTTTCAGTCTCTGGTCAACCCCCGCCATCTTCACACTTACGCAGATCCCCCTTATGCTCGTTCGAGAGTCGTTCTTGCCGCCGTAACTTCTTCGCCTTACCTAAGCCACGGAGTGCACGCTGCGCCCTCCAGTGCGTCAACCCGCAAGTTTTCCTGGGTGGTCTGATCCAGCAAAACGTTGCAAATCCTGCAAAGGAACCAGAACTCTCGATCCAATCCTCCGTACCGACAGAGCCTTCGTCGCAACCAGGTAGTCCAAAGACCGCTGGCTTATAGAAAGCCTTGCGGCGGCCTCCTGTCGACTTAGCAATAGCTTATCGTCCGAACGAACAGGCTTCTTCGCCCTTCGATCAAATTCGAATTCAGTCATGATTGCCATCACACAATCCCCCCTGAAAAAATAAGCCGCTCTACTTCTGCAGCTTGCCTTGCATTGAGCGCACAGTATCGCGACTGCAATTCTGGGTCAAATATCACAGTTCGTATTCATTTCCTGGCCTATCGGTGAGTGGGCATAGCACCGCGGGTCACTGACCCAAATGTTTCCGGACTATCTTTTCTGTTTTAGGAGCTGAGGCCTTTGTGACTTGCTGCTTTCTGTAGGCAGTGAGACGATCCACTGCATCCAGTTTGTGATCTGGCGACAGGTGAGCATATCGCATCGTCATCTGAATACTTTTATGACCAGCGAGATCCTGAACCGTCCGGATATCAACTCCCGCCATGATGAGGCGGCTAATATAGGTATGACGGAAAGTATGCCAGGTCACATCGGAGAGTGCCTTTTTCTCTTGAACGGCATCTTTCATCACGAGTTTGAACCAGGCTTTGGGGTTCTGCATTGGCTCGCCATAGCGAGTCAGAAAAACGTTGCGTGTGGTTGGATTACGTCGTGCTTGACATCTTTTGAGTGCCTCCACCGCCTCTTCGCTCAGGACGACTACTCTGCTGGAGCCGTTTTTGGTCTGCACTAGCTGGATCTGTCTACGGTCCAAATGAACATCCGGCCACTCGAGAGTATGTTGCTCGCTGAGCCGCATTCCCGTCTCTAACGCGACGGTGAAAGCAGGCTCATGTTGTGGACACCGTCGCAAGATGATCGTTCGTATGAGGGCTTCTTCCTCGTACGTGAGAAATCGCATGCGGGCGTTCGCCTCTTTCCTCAACCGCACCAATCGAGCCGGATTAACCTGCACACGTCCATTGCGGATGCCTTCGGCGAAGATCATGCTCATGGTCGAACGGTATCGATTGAGGCTTGCTGGCTTCAGGTCCGTACGACTCGCGAAATACGACGAAATTGTCTGAGGGGTAATTTCTTCGGCTTTCATCTTTCCAAAGACTGGCAGCAGACTATTGAGGTTGGAGATGTCACCACGATGGCTGCGTTTGTGCGTCTTGCTGTAAAGCATGGCATCAGCTGCCAACTCTTCGAAGAGAACAGCCTTTCTTCCCTTCAAAGAGTCAGACAGCTTGATACCTGCTCGTGCGTCGTTTTTCCGCTTGGAATAGAGCGCCAATGCATCCGAACGTCTCCCAACCTTCTCGCGGTGACGGCGGCCTTCAACGTAGTAATTGATCCACCAGACGCCACTTCCTGCCGGGTGCTCGAACACCCCTCGAACCGATTTTATTTCCCTCGATGAGGTCTTTTTTTGTTTTTTGGGAGAACTTGATTCTGGTGGCTGTTTTGGTGGCTGTTCGGTTTGGACTTTGACGCTTCGCGCTGCGGCACTGTGCAACATAGAATTACTATACAACCTACTCATTATATGGCGCTTAGCTTCACTGCATGCAGGCTCCTGCGTGTCTATGCGACCCCTCTATTTTTCGACTCTTAATCGACTGGTCGTAGGTTCGATCCCTACCGCGTCCACCATATTTTCACACATTCTAAGCAACTTAACCATAGAAACCCTCGCACGCAGGGAACCTCGCCCAGCTCGTATCGTTGTGGATGACGCCAATTATCGGCTCTTGTTGGTCACACTTTGGTCACACTGGGCTCCTGCACCCGTGCAACGTGAAGAGGCCCCATCCATAGGGATGGATGTCGGGACACTGACGAATGCCCTCGGCACAGACCGACACATAGATCAAACATTAACGCAGCTTTAAACAGGGTGCCCTTGGCCCCCTTCTTCATTTCGTACAGGAGTTCCAAGCATAGCCTCGAACATCAGCGCGCCGACACATCTTAGATATCTTCATCTACATCAGAGCAGACCAACCGGCGATCAACTCTCGCACCGGTATCGCAGCCGCGCTGGAGTGATGCGTCAGCCTTACATCAAGTAAGGCTGACGCTCATAAATGTGAGGTCACGTATAGATCATAGGGTACCGTTGCAGCTCACATTTGCCTTCACCGATAAGCTGCTCGACCTCTATAAGAGGTCGCCATCTCAAAGACGATAAACGATCAGACACACTTGGAGGCGTTGATCGAGCCGCATAGTCGCGAGGATTCTGGATCAGCGTTGGCGAGGAACAGTAGTACCGCAAACTCCTGGTCGCAAAGCGCGACGGTTATAGTTTCGACAACCGGAGTCGTGGTCGGAACTCACTCCCAAAAAGTTCTCCGGTAACGAGACCCGTGGGAGATCTCGGAGCTTCTTCGCCAAATCCGGGTCGCAGGGTGGCACCGACTCCAAGATTGCGTTCCACACTCGAAGTTCGGGAATATTCGTAAAGGCTTCCGGAGGACCAAGTCTGAAGGTGCACCTGCCCACGCTAAGCGTCGGCTCAGGTTGATATTCGGTGATAGGGCTGAATATCTGTTCCTCGATGTGAGGTGATCCCTCCTTCAGGAGTTCATAGCAGAAGCTCACCGGCGGAGTACGAGCGAGACCAAAAAGTGTCTTGGCCCCCTCAGCATCTATGGCGACACGAACCGAATCTTTCGTCCTGTCCACCGTACCCACAAGTGGTAGGGCGAATACTATTCCGTTGAGACGAGAAAAGTGCTCATTGACTTCTTTATCGTTTTCGCGCGAATCAGCCCAGAATTTCTCCATCTCTTTTTTCGATGGAGGGCGACTACGGAACCAAAATCGTGATGTTAGCAATCCACAATCCAATGCAAATATCCTCCATAACTAGTAACCTCGAGGCGATCCGACTGGATCCACCCTGAATCAATCCCCTTGCTCCATCACCCCTTGATGGTTGGTCTTCTTCTTCTTCCGCCACTTCCGACTGCACTTTTCCGAGCAATAGACAGTCGAGTTGCCACTTTCCGCGGCCTGATATCGCCGTTCATCTGGAATTGGGGCGTGACACCTGGGACATTGCGAGTTCACAGACGACAGAGCAACTTGACGGACGATATGCTGCGAGTGGTCTGCATGACCGATATGAAACTTTTTACAGTCGTAGCACTCGTAAGCAATAATCAAATCTCCAGTTTTGAGGCTCGCTTTCTGCGCTTTCTCTTCGGCTAGGTGCCAGCTTCCATAGGCTGCCTTATACAGACACCGTCTCTGGGCAGGGTTAGACCATTCACCATAGATAGGCAAGAGTGTCTCCTTGGCCTAATTATGAGCGAATCGCACAAACATTGCTTATGATTTACACTCATAACAAAGGGGTTACGCCTTACTGTTAGTAAGGCGTAACCATGCTTCGATTCACGAGGTGGGTTGGAATGCCTGAGGAGCAAGAGCCAAAACTGTGGGTTCGCATAGCTGCTTATTCGATGGTCGCTGCTATGTTCCTCGCGCCGGTCGCCATATTCTGTGCAGTGGCATTCGTGGTGATCCACTTCATCATCAAGTACTGGTGATCAGCTAATCACGCAGAATTTAGCATCTCGGGTCCGTTATTCCTGACGTTGCCGACTCCGGGATTGGCTGGCGCGGACTCCATCTTGTCCGAATCGTAGGGACGCAGGAGATCGATCGGTGGATCTCCATGGCCCATGCCGAGCGTGCTTCCAGGTTCGCGTGTCAACCAGCGTGTGTAGTCTTCGGGCTTGAGGATCACAGGCATCCGGTCGTGGACAGGTGCCATCAGCTCATTGGCTTCGGTGGTGATGATGCTGTAGCTCTGCAACCAACCGCCGGCGGGATCCTTCCAGGCATCCCATAGACCGGCAAATGCAAAAGGCTGCTCGTTGGCCATCCCGAAGGCGAAGGGCTGCTTGGTCTTGGCATCGAGCTTCTTCCACTCATAGAAGCCGTCCGCCGGCACAAGGCAACGCCTGCGCTGAAAGGGTATGCGCCATGTGGCGCTCTTCATGATGCCTTCGGCGCGGGCGTTGATGGTGGAGAAGCCTTTGAAATCCTTGAGGCTTTTTGCGAAGTGCGGGACCAAGCAGACTCGAAATCGTGCCATCGTTGCCGTCGCTCGCAAGCTGGCGGTACTGCTCCATCGCATCTGGGTCACCCAGGAGCCCTACGTCCCGTTCCATGCCGTAGCAGCCTGAGGAAGGAGATCATGTTTTACTTGTTGCGACGACCCCGTGTTCCGATGACTGCGTGTCGGGTTGGGCCCTGAACGAGGCCGACCGAAAACTGGCAGCATCGAATTCTCTACTGAACCCCAACCGGCACAGAGCCACAGCCGCTCACTCAAAGTGCGAATAGAAACACGGTGGAGAACAACATGCGTCACAACAAAAAACAGAAACAAAGCCCTATGAAGAGAAAACAGAAAGAAACCCTTGACGAACATGACCTGCTCATAAACCCGACTTTGAGGGAAAGTCGCCACTAGGCGCTTCAGAAACCGATTTCTATCCGAGCGACGAAAGGCGCGCTTCCAATTCAGAGATGGGCATGAGACTTCGACCAACTATGAAACCCCTCTTAGGGGCATAGAAAATCATCCAATCTCCGCAGCGATCTACCGTATAGCTGGATTCTGAAGGTACCCGTTGCGCCACTCATTAATAAACCTCCTAGAGCAATGGGATGGGCAGTAGCGGACAATCATCGGCGCAAATCGTTCTTTCCCATCTTCCACAGATGTGTTAGGTTTTTCTATCATTTGCCGATGTGTTACTGACCCGAGGATGTTCGATGGGATTATTCAGCCACTTCTTATACCCCTGGGGCTTCCTGCTCCAGGGATTGGCGATCGTCCACTTCATCCGACGACGGCCGGACACCTATTGGATTTACATCATCCTGTTTCTCGGTCCGCTTGGCGCAACTATATATCTTTTCGTCGAGACGCTCCCGACATTGGACTCTTGGGCCAGTCCTTCAAACGTTTTTCACGCCGGAAGCGCATTGGCGAACTCGAAGCTGCGATTCGTGACAATCCGTCGGCGGCGAATTACGAAGAACTAGGCGACCTTTACATGGACGACGGCAGTCTCCAGTTGGCGCGAGCCGCGTTCGACAAAGCCATTGCCGCCCGCGCCGATACGCCTGATCCTTTTTACAGACGCGGCGTATGCGCCATTCGGTTAGGTGATGCTGCAGCGGCCTTGACCGACCTGGAAGGAGTAGTCGGTACAGATCCTGACTACGATTTTCATCGTGCGGCTGGATTGCTCGCCCATGCCTACGCGCAGACCGGACAAAAAGAAAAAGCCGAGGCGCTCTTCCGGCACATAACGATGACGTCGACGTTGTCGGAGACATACTTGAATTTCGCGGATATGCTGGCGTCCGAGGGACGCAGCGCCGAGGCCCGCGAATGGGCGCAAAAAGTGCTCGATAAGAAGCCGACCATGCCCGGCTAATCTGCCATCCCCCTTTCATCTGGGAGAGAGACCACGAAGAGCGTCCCAATCTTCGAGATAAAGGTCCTGAACGGCGCTCAACGTGAATGCATGTCCAACATCGAAGGGCGATGGACCCCTTTTCGGGATGAGGATTGAAGGGATCCTGCGGATAGGCTTGCGCGACCGCACCGGCTGCTCCCAGGCCGCCGGAAACCGAGCTTTTGTCGTCGATGGACTTCCCCACGTGTAGCTGGCCTGGAGGTTAGGTCCACGACGACCAAATTTCCGGATAGTGAAGTATGGAGCGCGTGATGGGTGGAGTGGGAGGAGGCACTAATAATACTCTCGAGGCCGAAGCCGTCGATAGGACATACGAAGAATCCGCTCAATCATTCTGGTGAAGGGGCCGATCAGCGGAAGCAGGATCCCCAGGCCCACAACATTGAGTCCTGTGCGATACGCCGCCAGCGACGTCACCGAGTCGATGCTGCTCGAGGCTCGAAGCATCAATATTTGGTCAAGGTTGATAATCGAAGAAAGATGAATGCGACCGAACTGGCTGGGAAGATAGGCCATTGCTTAGGTCAGGAATGGTTTCGCCCCAGCGTAAAATTGCGGCTAATTGTATGGAGACAACAATAATATTCTGCCGTTTCAACGCGGTTGATCCCTTCGACTGGAAGAAGCATCTTTTTATAGCCATCCCTCACAATAGCCATCCTTCACAAGAAAGCGAAGGTGGCGTTTTGGTAAAATCGTCAGTGTCGGATTTCTAGCCCACCTACCACGCAGACGTTCCGTGTGGCTAACGTTGTTCTTCAACTAGCGAAGAGCATCAAGTCGGCCTAGTCAGAGACTAAAGCAAAAGCTATACCGAACTGTAAGTCGCTCTAGCGGCGTATTGGCGCGCCTATGCGGATTCTGAGTTTGCGATTGATCGTGGCGTTGATTGTAGGGGTCACTCTGGTGTCCCTGTCTTCGTCCTGGTATCAGGTACAGGCCGAGAAAGATGAACTACGCCGCGATCTTGAACGGAAAGCTGAAACATTTGGAGAAAGTCTGGCCGCAAACGCGGAGTCGTACCTGCAGTCTGGAGACAAGCCCGGACTCGAACAGATGGTCCAGCGTTTCAGCAACCGTGATCATCTGCTGGGAATTGGCGTTTACGACCGGGATTTTTCTCGTTTGATCGCGACCAACAACCTTTCCGCTATTTTGCAAGGGATACCGCCAACTCTGAAACAAGCGCTGTCAGGCAACCGTCTTGAGAGCACGTATATGCGTTCACGTTTTAAGCGCCTCTACGTGCTTGCCGCACCGTTATATGCTGCGGACAAGAGCATCGCCGGCGGGATAGTTATTGTCTACGATACCGACTACATTCGTGCCGAAATTTTCCGCGTTTGGAGTAGGGTCTTCATCCACATTGCCGGTCAGGTGTTAGTCATCATCGCCATCACACTGCTAATTGTCCGCTGGAGCCTCTCGGGACCACTCGTGCGCGCGTCGCAGTGGATGAAGACGCTTCGTACTGGACGGTACGCCACGCAGCCAACTCCAAAGGATCTGGACTTTCTGCTGCCTCTGGCGCGGGAGATGGCGCCTCTGGCAGAGAGTGTGCGCCAGGCGCGCGCAGCCGCGGAGATCGAAGCCAAGCTACGAAACACGTATGAGTCCATCTGGACTGCACAACGCCTTGCCGACCATGTCCGCACAAAACTCGATGGCAGCAACCTGTTTGTGGTCTCGAACCGTGAGCCCTATATTCACAATCGACACGGCAATACGATCACAGTGACGGTTCCGGCTAGTGGTTTGGTTACAGCGATTGAGCCGATCCTTTACGCTTGTCAGGGGACGTGGGTGGCCCAGGGCAGTGGTAATGCGGATACGGAAACCGTAGACGGTCATGACCATCTACAGGTTCCGCCGGACGATCCTCGATACACTCTGCGCCGTGTCTGGATTAGCGCGGAGGAAGAAGAAGGTTATTACTATGGCTTTGCCAACGAGGGCTTATGGCCACTCTGCCACATGGCACATACGCGTCCTATCTTCCGTAGGTCGGACTGGGAATACTACAACAAAGTCAATTCACGATTCGCCGATACTCTAGCGGACGAGATGGCGAACGAGGAGCATCCTGTCGTCTTGATTCAGGACTATCACTTTGCTCTGCTGCCGCGTATGGTAAAAGAGCGGGTCCCTCATGCCAGGGTTGCGATTTTCTGGCACATTCCCTGGCCCAATCCCGAATCGTTCAGTATTTGTCCGTGGCAAAAGGAACTACTGGACGGCCTGCTCGGCGCGGACCTGATCGGGTTCCAGGTGCAAGCGCACTGTAACAACTTCCTCAGTACAGTAGATCGCGTGCTTGAAGCACGCGTGGACTGGGAACATTTCTCTGTCAAGAGTAAGGACCACTCGTCCTCTGTGTTGCCTTTCCCGATCAGCGTGGAATTTCTCGAAACACTGGATATTCCAGCGACGAGCGACACAGCCGAGGAACGAAGTGCTCTGATGACGGAACTCGGGATCGAAGCGTCCTTCCTCGGCATCGGTGTAGACCGGGTGGACTATACGAAAGGAATCCTTGAACGCTTTCTAGCAGTGGAGTCATTTCTGGAAAATCACCCTCGTTATCAGGGTAAGTTCACGTTTATCCAGATCGGCGCTCCGACCCGCAGCCACATTCAACGGTATGCTGATTTTCAAAAAGAAGTGGACGTCGAAGCCAACCGCATCAATGAGCGATTCAGGCGCGGCAAATGGAGGCCGATTGTGTTTCTGAATCGTCAACATAGCCACGAGGAAGTGCGACACTATTATCGCGCGGCCCATTTATGCATGGTCACCTCGTTGCATGATGGGATGAATCTTGTGGCCAAGGAGTATGTTGCAGCCCGCCAGGACGAACGAGGCGTTCTGATCCTCAGCCGGTTCACCGGCGCGGCGCGGGATCTGCGGGACGCCATCGTTGTCAATCCATACGATATTCGTTCGACCGGCGAAGCGATAGCTCAAGCGTTAGAGATGGACGTCAGCGAAATCGTCGACAGGATGCGGCGCATGAGGAGATCGGTAAAGGAACATAACATTTACTGGTGGGCAGGCAGTCTAATCGGAGAGCTGTGCGAACTTCGACTGAATAGAGAGTAAGCGCAAGACCCTCTTCAGAACATCAGTGGGACACCGAGCATGCAGAATAGCCATTTCGAAGCCGTAGTCGCTGAATTTATGAACCGATTAAGCACAGCATCGGAGTCAGTTCTTCTGCTGGACTATGACGGTACGCTGGCACCGTTTCATAAGGAGCGCGACCGAGCCTATCCTTATCCCGGTGTTTTACATATTTTGGAAAGCATCAGTCGATGTGATAGGACAAGAGTTGCCATCATCTCGGGCCGCCCAGTTCGGGAAATTCAGGCTCTGCTCACTCCGTTTAGCAACCTCGAGATATGGGGAGCACATGGCCTCGAACATCTGCTGGTTGACGGAACATACCAGCTAACCGCATTAAATCCAAATATTGCTGCAGCTCTTGCTCAAGCGACGAAGTGGCTAGACGACGCGGAGCTTTCCTCGATGGCTGAGATTAAGCCAGGCGGCATCGCTATCCACTGGCGTGGGTTGCCATACGCAGAGATCGAGAGACTTAAAGCCCTGGCCCAGCAAGAGTGGGTGAGGATTGCCCGACAACCAGGACTCAAGCTGCTCCAGTTTGATGGAGGCGTGGAATTACGTACCATCCGCCCAGACAAAGGTGATGCGGTGGCTGCGGTCTTGAACAATCTATCCTTCGAGGCCCCAATCGCCTTTCTCGGAGACGACCTCACAGATGAAGATGCATTCCGCGTGCTGGATGGGCATGGGCTTTCTATTCTGGTGCGATCTGAATATAGGAAGACCAGAGCAAATGTATGGCTCAGGCCTCCCCGTGAACTGATTGATTTTCTCGAACGATGGTCGCGGGCTATCTCTCGATAGTTAAGCTTGCTGAGCGCTATGGCCTGTTTATCAGCAGTTAACCTTGACATTGATATTCGGGCTAAGTTCCCCCTGAAATCATTCACAACGTAATGCGGTCATAGGATCGATAGTTAACGCCCTGCGCGCCGGCACAAGGCAGGCCATCGCTGCAACGACGAGCAGCAGAAACGAAACGCTCCAGGATGACGACGTAATAAGGGAAACCGGATGACGTCGCTACAAACGGCTGCGAGACATCATTCACAAGCAAGATGTTGTCCACAAACAGTTAATAAAATTGACGTTGTTCGGGTTAGACAGGTGTCTTAGAGTTTTGATGGTATGCTTGTGCTCGTTTAGAACGAGCGCCTTGTCGCGTGCGGAGATGTGGGCCAGGTTCCTTGCAGAGCTATCTCAAAAAAGGAAAAGGCGGCCTTGTGGACCGCTCAGGCTTACCGATGAAACCCCATAACTTAAGTGGTTGTGTCGTGGCGGCGTTCGCGCTGCTGAGCCTTAGTGTGACTGTCGAGGCGCAGAGCTATCCGAGCTATGTGGTGGATGCTCAGGTTCCGATTGCGTCGAGCGATGGGTTTAATGATCCGCATGGTCTGGCGACGGTTGCGGGCGGGACGGTGTATGTGGCGGATTCGGGTAATCATCGTTTGCTGAAGTTTGCTCCGGACGGGACGCAATCGACGGTGAGCTTTGGGACGTTTGGGCCGGTGGCGCAGACGATGAGCGGGCTTGCGATTGATGGAGGGAACAATCTATATGTTACTGATACGGCTACAAATAGGCTGATCAAATTGCCTGCGGGAGGCGGACATGCCATAACGATCATGGCTGCTCCGGTACTGGACCGACCGACTTCGGTGGCGGCGGAGGTGGCGGGGA
>Ga0210396_10003800_pt1 | contig 14946 bp, 7 predicted proteins | sample IncBWH17OmetaG_FD_155466 | JGI IMG/M metagenome (GOLD analysis project Ga0210396, IMG submission 155466) | Forest soil microbial communities from Barre Woods Harvard Forest LTER site, Petersham, Massachusetts, United States - Inc-BW-H-17-O ... | reverse complement strand
GGCCGTCAACAATTCTTCGCCGGTACGCTGATAAAGAGTGATGGCATGCAGTTCATCATGACTGACGCCCCACCACCGGGGCAGAATGGCACTGGACATCAACCCGGGCACAAGTTCTCTCCAGATCAGGGCTTGAACATTCTCTGGAGCGATGAAGTCTTGCTCGATTTCCGCTAAGACATATGGAAGATCGGCGAGCGATCCCACCAGGTGCGCACCGCCGCCCGCCGGCGAGCCCTCCCCGAACAACTGTGGCGCCTGCCACACTGCTTTGATCCCTCCCACCGTTTCGGCGGAAAAGTCATGTGACCGAACCAGCAGAGGATTGGTGTGCAAGGCCTGCGCGCCCGGGGGCTCATAATACGCGTAGTTCAAGCCGACCAGAATGTCTCTCTGGAATGAAGCCAGCTCACCTTTGGCATCTTCAATTTGACTGCGTGAGACTGTTCCCTTGACGACCTTTGTCAAATCGGTACGCATTTCCGAATCGGTATGGCTGTTGTTGTAGATGCCCGCGGCCCATTCCGATCGTTCACTGTTCGTGAAGATGGGGCGCGGCATTTCGAATTCCCGGAGCTGTCCTGCCAATATGGTTAGCGACTCGTCGACCTGCTTCCCTTGCGCTTTCTCGTTCAGGCCATCCCCAATCGCAAGGACCGTATCGAGCGAGACCAAGCGTTGGCTGTCGAGAACTGAGCGAATGTGATTCGCGATCTCCTCGTGCATCCGCTTTCCTTCGGGGCTCGTCTGACGCGGCCCAGCAAGAAGCTCGATGATCTCCTCTTGCGAGTTGCGCCGCTTTCCTGTTGCAGCAAATAAGACTTCCCCGAGCGAAGCGCGACCAGCTTCGTACAACTGAGCGGAAGAATGCATTTTCGAAAAAGGCTTGATCGCCTGTTGCCAACTTTCATTCAACTGGGCCGTTGGGATCTGCCCCTGGCGCGCAAGGATCTGCCAGATTCCCAGGTTTGCCTGAAATGTCCCTAGTGCATTGCCGCGCAACGCGGAATTGGTGGTGTGATCCAAACTGGATGCGGTCTCCAGGAACAAGACCAGCGACGCGTCGCTCAGTTCGGGAAACTCTGAGAAAACTCTATACTGGTCGCTAAATTCTTCGAATTTGCGCGCGAGCAATTTCACGGTTTCCGGGGCTAGTCTCTGTTGTGAAGAGCGCCGTCCCTCGATTTCGCTAAGCGCGAGATAGGTCTGGAGGGGACCGACTTCTGTATTGGCCCGCGACAGCGCGAACATGGTCTGCAGCAGTTGCTCGGGGCTGCTTAGATGGTTGGCCCGTTTGCCCCACTCGCGGACGATGCTCGAGTCGCTTTTTTGACGAAGGATCTCTTTCCACACCTCCAGATTTCCGGGAATGTGTGGATCGCCATTGGCGTCAACCTGGAGGCGGGTCACTAATAAGAGAAGACCAGGCGCGGGCCGAAAAGCTCCGCGTGTGGCTGGGGCGGAACGATCCGGCGCACGCAAAGCCTCGTAGAAGTGGTGCAGCCGGTTGGGTTCTGTGAAATAGGCTTGCTGACTCCGGTTGACACGGGAGAGAACATCGAAATACGCGGCCAGCCAGCCTTTGTCTCGTGACAACAACTCGGTCACAAAGGGACCCGGAGAGTCAGGACTGGCTCCCGTAAGATTCTTCCACGCGGCTTCCGCCTGTTCTCCTCCGGGCACAATCACGCGCCCGCCACGGATCCTTAAGTAGGCTCCATAAAAATCGAGTACGGCCGCATCTCCAACCAATTTTCTGATTCCAACCGAGTTTCGCAAGGCTTCCCGACTATCGGGATCGAGCCTGGACATCGCCCAATACAGGCGGGCCATCGCGGGGTCATGCAAGAGAGTGTCGACCAGGTCCTTACTATATGGCTGGTCATTCTTGCTGGCTGCGTTCATCCACTCAGCTTCGCCGAACAACACCGGGACCCGGGTGGCGGGAAAGTCGTAGGCAAAGGGCTTTCCGCCTTGGAGCGTTTGCTCAAGTGCGGGAAGCGGAAAACCAGAGTCGACGGTCAGGAATGCCTTCTCAGGGTCTGCCGTTTCCAATGTGCTTGTCGGTTGACCGCATTCCTGGCGGGGGCGGTAGCCAAGGGTATGCAACAAGGGCCTTGCTTCTTCGCAGTTGGAGACTCGAATTACGCCATTGGGGCCCGCGAGCGTGGATAGTTCTCTGGCCTGTTGAACGTAGCGGGTCAGCAGAATAAGAAATTCGGTCGTCCTGGTGCCGCCCTCATATCCTTGCGCATAGACGTTACGCGCCAGTAGCGGCATCACATCGACGGGCGCCACCTTCTGGCTAATGCCCGCCATCCGCAGAAAAGAGCGAAGGGGCCCGGGGATGACAGCAACCGGGGTTGTATTCGCTTGATCCGCCGTTCCCGAGCGCGGAGGTTCAAGGGCAGACGAAAGACTAAGAGTCAGGCAGAAAAGCACACAACCGCAAACGGAGACTGAGAGAGGCAGGCGGAGAGGAGATTTCACGGCTGGAATCCTCTGGGAGCCGACGGAACATCAAAGCATCTATCGTTGACCACACCCAGGAAGAGAGCGGTAGTCACCTTGACCAGTCGACCCAGCCCGGCGAACGCCAAGGTCGCTTCGTCCCCAAGCCCCGGCCATTCTGTTCATTCTTAGATGCATTGCGCCCCGCGGCCCCTAAATTCTGATGCCGGCCAAAATACCGCATCCACCGCAGTTCTCCAAGCGTTTTCTCTCACGGGCGGAGAAGCTTTTACAAAGGTGGCCGAGCCTCTGCAAACGGAGTCATAGGGTGGCATCGTCAATCAGTGTTGCACATAGGCAGCGATGCCGCTGGATACGAAGTACAGGCCAAAAGACTTACAATCATTGTGCAACAGAAGTTCCACGGTGAGATTTCCTCGGGGGAAGCTGCGCCGCTTGCTTGAGTGCACTTGAATCGCGGCAGTTTCCGGTACAGGACCAAATCTTTATTTATAAGGCGAATTCCGTACAAATCCCTTGAGAGGACAGGATTCACCGGAAGGCAGTCCCCGCCGTTCCGGTACTGGTTGATCCGAGGTTCGACGGTCCGCTTTGTGCTATTCATGACGCGATGGTCCGCAGGCGAATCCCAGGGAGGAACGGGTAACGAACTGAAACGCCGATCAACCCCACCATGCACATACCCGACGGCTATTTGAGTCCTTCCACCTGCGCAACGCTGTATGCCTTTTCTGCGGCGGGCTGGTACTCCGCTTTGCGCCGGACGAAACGCGCTTTTGCGACCCGCACGATTCCTCTGATTTCAGTATTCGCGGCATTCTCATTCGTTGTGATGATGTTCAATATCCCGCTGCCCGGCGGCACCACCGGCCACGCATTGGGAGTTACGGTAGCCGCAATTGTTCTGGGACCGTGGGCCTCAGCCTTGGCTGTCTCGCTGGCACTCGCGATTCAGGCCCTGTTATTCGGAGACGGCGGGATCACTACGCTGGGTGCGAATTGCTTCAACATGGCCATCGTAGGGTCTTTCGTGGCTTATGGAGTCTACCGGCTCATTGCGTCAGGCGCCGAAATATCCTCCAAACGAAGGATCACGGCGGCCGCAGTCGCCGGTTATGTCTCCATCAATGTGTGCGCCCTTCTCACAGCAATCGAATTCGGGATCCAGCCTGCTTTTTTCCACGACGCTTCGGGCGCACCGCTCTATGCTCCGTATCCATTGCGGGTAGCGATTCCCGCCATGATGATAGGGCATCTGACTTTTGCTGGGCTCGCAGAAGCCGTGATTTCCGCCGGCATGGTTTCTTACCTGCTGCGGTCGGATTCGCGTCTGATTTCGGTCCCAAATCATTCCAGCCCGGACCTGGCACCGGGCACAGTTCAGACTCGAGCCGGCTGGGGCCGGCCGCTGTGGTGGGCCGTCGGTCTGCTGCTTCTGTGTACACCGTTGGGAATCCTCGCGGCCGGCACGGCCTGGGGAGAATGGTCGGCTGGCGATCTCGCAAACGGTCACGCTCGGGCACAGATTTCGGTGGCATCCGGAAACCATGAACCTCCGGCTTTGATTCCGCCGGGGCTACAAAAGCTGGCGTCACTGTGGACAGCGCCTTTTCCTGGTTACGCGCCGGGTTTCATCAAGAGCCCGTTTCTGGGTTACCTGTTGTCGGGGATGTTTGCTGTAGGGTTATTTGTGATGACATCCCTGATTGCGATGTCCATTGGACGGAAGTGGCGGCGGCGCGAGGCCTCTTCTTGAGCCGCCCATCTTTCATTGGGAAGACGATTCTTGGCTTCACGCGAGGACTCTCTGAGGCGCTGGTGTCCGAGAAATTCGCACGTCGATCCGGCTTTTTACAGAGTCTGGATCCAAGGGTTCGCCTTGTGGGCGTACTGGCGCTCGTAATCGCCGCTGTTGCCTGCAGAAAATTACAGGGTGTCGCGGCTCTTTTTTTAGTCGCATCGTTCATTGCCCTACTATCGTCGCTTGACTTGTGGTCGCTTGCAAAACGGGTCTGGATCGCCGTGTTGATTTTCACTGGGCTGATCGCCCTGCCCGCGGTATTTATCACACCGGGAGCAGTGTTGTGGACGTCGCCAGCGCTTGGCATTTCCATTTCAGCACCAGGAGTCTACAGCGCTGCGATCCTCATCTTGCGAGTGGAGACAGCCGCAACCCTTACCGCGACCCTGGTGCTCTGCACGCCGTGGATTCAGATATTGAAAGCTCTCCGTTCCCTGTCTTTACCAGCTGAGGTCGTGACCATGCTGACTATGACTCATCGATATCTCTTTTTGTTGATGGAAACCGCGAAGCAGATGTTCGAGTCACGCGAAAGCAGAGCGGTCGGCGTGCTCTCCGGACCTGATAGACGGCGGATGGTGGGACAAACCGCCGGCGTGCTATTCAGTAAGAGTATGGAGTTGAGTCAGGACGTCTACCTCTCGATGGTCTCGCGAGGTTTTCACGGAGACGTTTATTTGTTGCATGAGTGTCGGCTCGCTTCGCGCGACTATGCGGTGCTGTTACTTTTTCTTGCTACGGGATTCGTAGCCGTCTGGATGGGAAGGTAGCGATCGGTGGCCGACATCTTCGAGGTGGACAACGTCAGCTTTGACTACGAAGGGATTCCCGCCCTTCGAGACTTCTCGCTTCAGATCCAGCAGGGTGAGCGGATCGCTTTGTTGGGAGCAAATGGCTCGGGCAAATCGACGCTTCTCCGAATTCTTGACGCGCTCTACTTCCCCGTCAAAGGAGCGGTCCGTTTTTTCGGCCGAGAATTAACCGAACGCCAGATCCGTGATGACAGTTTCTCACTCGATTTTCGCAAGCGCGTTGCATTGGTGTTTCAGAATCCTGATGTACAGCTCTTCAATCCCACCGTATTCGATGAAGTAGCCTACGGTCCACTGCAGTTGCAGTGGAGTAAAGCGGATCTGGTTCGCCAGGTGGAGGAGACGCTTTCGTCGATGTCTTTATTGCACCTTCGCGACCGCACGCCGTACCGCCTCTCGGGCGGAGAGAAAAAGCGAGTTGCCCTCGCCTCGGTGTTGATACTCGATCCTGACGTGCTTCTGCTTGATGAGCCTACGGCGATGCTCGATCCCAAGAGTCAAAGCCTTGTCGTGGATTTGATTCAGCAATGGAAAGGCTCAACCAAAACCGTGGTCACAGCTACCCATCAACTTGAAATTGTCGAAGACATCGCCGATCGGGTCGTCGTGATGGACGGGGGCGCGATTCTTGCATCAGGAACTCCACATGACATCCTTGCAAATGCCGACCTATTGCTCCGCGCAAATTTAGCTCACGCTCACCGGCATTCGCACGGCAGCGTTGTCCATTCTCATCCGCATCGACATGGACATACGCATGACCATGATAGCCACGAGCAGGAGTGAACTTATGTGAGAGGAGAAAATTCCTACGAAAGGCCGCGTCGAGGATTCGCGTTAAAAGGCGCTCACGCCTTTTTCGCATCTTCCGCAACTTGTGAAAATTGGGCGACTGGAGACGGCTGCGACAAGGTGAGAAATAAAAGCTCGACGCGATTCGACACTCCGAGTTTATCGAAGATCTTGAGAAGATCGGGGCTCACCAGATACCAGAAGGGCAGGGTGGCCATGATCAAAGGTTCAACACGTGGCTCGTTTCGACGACAACTGCTGAAATTTGCAACACTCTTTGCTGCGGTTGTGCTCTCCGGTAGCTTCGCACCGGCGCTCTTCCTTCAAAAGGCTCTCGCCCCGCATTCAGAGACGAGAAAATGCGGGGCGAGTTCTTTGCCCATTACAACGCCCCATGGGCAAGCTTGTTTTCAGCGTGTGGATCAATGGCGCGGGCAATCAGGTTGAACCACCCGGCTGACGATGCTCATTCTCGTTTCTCTTCCGCCGGGCCCACTGGCGCGAAGATCGTGTTTCCGGCCACTCACAGCGATCACTCGGTTCGGTGAAAACATCGGGTCCGGGCTGATCCGACCATGAGTCATAGCGTGCAACATAAGTCACGCAATCCACCCCCAGCCACACTTTGTACGAGTAAGTTGGGGACGACAGCGGAGCGTCGCTTGGATTACTCCCGACGTACGTTGGCCGTGTGTCCACTTCTTGAACTTTGAGAACAGTTGTTTGCTGATACGCCTGCGGCTTTGAGGCGCTCGCGGAAGTGAGAGCAGCCAGCGATACGACCCAACAATCGAATACTTTCTTCATTCCTGCCTCTTATTTCATGCCAAGGTTGCCACATTGCATGTTGACGATTCATGCCGAGGTCCCGGTCGCCGCAACCGATCGCTTATGACGGACAGATCGGCACGAACAAAATGCAATACCGCAGCGGTTTTCAGTCAGTGAAGATTTGGAGAGGTGTCAGGAACGAGGTGGCGGGCGGTTATAGCGGACATCATCCACACGGACAGGGAGCAGTGGATTGCTTTCGCTTTCAACCGGGCGAGGTGATACTGCGAGGTAGAAAGGCTCAGAGGTTGCAAGGGGCGGAGCCTATCGTGCTCCATCTTTGTCCCGATGCTGAATTTTTGCTTTTTGCGCTTGCGACGTGACGGTCGTTTGGCCATGGAACGTAACGTCGACGGTGCGACTCGCGAGAGTTGCGCATAGAACACCGACCGCCGCGACTGCGATCAAACATCGCGAACGAGGGAAAGCTCCTTTCCTTCCGGTGTCGCGCGGTTTCGTGGTCATAACTGTCTCTCTTCAGAGTAGCACGGTGGCAAGAGTCTCCGGCAATTCATGCGATATTAACCCAACTTTTACACATTTGTAACAGAGCGCAACTAGCATCCGTGTTTTCCCGAGCCTCGGTCGCTTAGCGTCACTACGTCTCGAGTCGTTTCGGATGCGTTTGCCTTGTCGAACTACCGGATTGCAATGACGGTTTGAGGAGAAAATGATAATGAAACGAACCCTTGCCCTAGTGCTTTTGTTTGCGTTCGTGGGAAGCACCATTGTAGCTCCCGCCCAAAACGCACCCAGCAGCACAACGAAGGCGCGAAAATCAACCAAGGCAACGACCCCCAGCGTTGCCAGCCAGTTGAAGACAATGTCCGAGGCACTCGAAGCACAACAGAAACAGATCGAGGCACTTCGGCAGGAACTTCAGACTCGCGACCAGGCTGTGCAGCAGTTACAGCAACGCCTGGATTCGAGCCAGGCGGCCGCGTCGCAGGCGCAGGCGAAGGCCGATTCTGCCAGCGCAGAAGCGAGCAAGCAGGAGCAGTCCGTCACTGAACTGCGAAGCGACGTTAATGACCTGAAACAGAACGCAGGCACCACCGCCCTGACAATTCAGGAAACGCAGAAGAGTATTAAGGATGCCGTTGAAAGTCCCGCGGCCATACACTACAAGGGCATCACGATCACGCCAGGCGGGTTCGTGGCTGCTGAAACTGTGTGGCGCCAACGTGCGACGAGTTCAGACATCAATACGCCGTTCAATAGTATCCCGTATCCCGGCAATGACCTTTTCCAGATGAGCGAGAATAACTTTACAGCTCGGCAGAGTCGCCTTTCGTTGCTCGCCGAAAGCAAAGTCGGCCCTGCAAAACTCACGGGCTATTACGAGGGAGACTTTCTGGGCACAGGAGTTACCTCCAACAACCGTCAGAGTAATAGCTATGTGTTTCGCCAACGCCAGTTATTCGCACAGGCTGCGTTTGATAACGGGTGGATTATCACCGGTGGTCAGATGTGGACTCTGGCGGCAGAGGACAGGAAGGGCATTCTGAACCGGCAGGAGGCTCTGCCTCAAACTATCGACCCACAGTATAACGTCGGCTTCACCTGGGCTCGTCAATACGGGTTCCGGATTGTGAAGGACTTTGGCGGGAAATTCGCCCTCGGGTTGTCGGTCGAAGGTCCACAGGCAACGATTGGCGGCAGGGGTTTCTCTTCCGTATCGACGACGACGGTCGGTTCCGCTTCGACCGCGACCATCGGCAATACGTTCCTCGATGCGCCGGGTACCGGCGGTGGTCTTTTCAATTTCTCCGACACCACCGGGTACAGCGTTAACAAGACACCTGACTTTATTGTCAAAGCGGCGCTCGATCCAGGATGGGGCCACTATGAAGTTTTCGGTGTGGTGAGCACCTTCCGGAATCGCGTTTACCCCTGCGGTGTGGTCGGCACGAATTCGAAAGACACGGCACCACCCGCTACCCCCACGACGATTTCGTGCGGGGCCAGCGCTTCCACGACCCCAAGCGCGGCGGGCGCATTTGACGATACTCGAACGGGTGGCGGAGTGGGCGCCAGCTTCCTGGTTCCGCTTTTTGCCAAGAAGCTGGACGTTCGCGCGAAGGGCGTCTACGGAGACGGCATCGGTCGCTACGGCTCAGCGCAGTTGGCGGATGTGACCTTCCGCCCGGATGGTACGGAAGCTCTCATCCGCGGTGGTCATGGACTGGCTGGCCTCGAACTCCACGCCACCAAGAAACTCGACATATACGCGTACTACGGTGGAGAGTATGCGGCGCGCGCAGGGTACATAGGGTACACCAGCATCACCGTAACGAAGACACCGGCGATTCCGGCAACGCCACCGACCGCAACCTCGCCTGGCTCGCCTGCGATTCCTGCAACGACCACCACCGCATTCAAGCTGAACCAGATCGGTGGCTACGGTAACCGTGCCGCCAACAACTCCGGTTGCGGTACCGAGATGCCCCCGTCGAACCAACTCACGCCTTCTAGTGGCGGCACATGCGCTGGCGATACGCGCCTGATCACTGAAGGTACGATCGGGTTCTGGCACCGCTTCTACCAGGGGCCAAAGGGTGGAATGCGTTGGGGCCTGCAGTACTCTTACTTTGACAGGGCAGCGTGGTCGGGTGCGAGTGGCATCACGCCGAAAGCCGTTGACAACATGTTCTGGACGTCCTTCCGCTATTACTTCCCGTAAGCGCGGAGAATCGCGAAGAAACTTTCGCCCTCGTGAGTGGAATGCTCACGAGGGCGCTTTTTGTTTGATCGCTCGACCGAAACCTGTTCTGCAAGGCACTCCGGCATGCTCGCTAAGGAGCCCTCGGAGTAGAGAACTCGACCCCAACGCACACTGGCTTTGCTGAATCTCGTACCCTAGATGCCCGTCGTTTCGTACCTCAAGACAGCGAGGCTGAGGCGGTAGTCGTAACCGGCCTGGGCAAAGGCAATCTCTGCCTGCGTCTCTTGAAGTTGGGCCTGACTAAGCTCGACGATCGAACCGAGTCCAAGTTTGTAACGGGACTGTGCGAGATCTAAAGCCAACTTAGCCTGATCCAGCAACTGTTGTGTGACTGCCAGCTTTTGATAAGCAGCATTCGCTCCGAGCCAACTTGTGCGCACGTCGCGGGAGATAGTGTTCTTTAAATTACGCAGCCGTTCATCCGTCGCCTGCGCGCGCAGACTCGCCTCCTTCGAGCGGGCAAAATACTGGAACCCGTTAAAGATCGGGATTTCCATATTCCCACCAACCGCGCCGTAGGTATTGCTGAAGACCTCGGGACTGGGCGCAACGGCAACATTGCCGATCGGAGTCACCCCGACGGCACCGGTCGCACGGATCGAGGGAAACAGCAAATCCCGTTCAGCCTTCTGGAATTTCGTTGCAGATTGATACTGAAACTGCAGAGAACGGACCTCCGGACGCGCAGCAAATGCCTGAGAGATCAGATCATCCACATTACCGGGGGGCGCGGCGGCGGGGCTCGTGTCGTCGCTCAACGTGAAGGTCTGCACGTTCGGAAACCCCAACACCATGGACAACGTCGCTTGCGCCGCATCCTCGTTGCTCTGTGCATCAAGAAGTAGGAGCTTGGCCTGAGCGAGGTTCACGCTGGCGAAGCTGAAATCCAGCTCGGACTTCAACTTGCTCTTGAACAGAGCAGCAACCTGGTCGGCCACCGTCTGGCGTGCCTTCACCGTCTCCTCGGCAACCGTCAAGACGGCTTGTGCCTGCAGTGCGTTGAAGAAGGCCCGGTTCACTGCCAATAGGATCTGTTGCCGTGTGGCGAGGGCACTTTCGTTTTCCGCCTTCGCCGAGTAGTTCGCACTGGCAACAAGGTTGGTAGTGCGTCCGAAATCTGTAATCAATTGCGTGACCATCACGCCAGCAGCCGCGCGTTCGTAGATGATCGGGTTGTTCAGGAGCCCCGCAGTGATTCGGGTTCCGGATTGTGCATCGACCCCCGTAATGTCTCCCGTGGCGGTAGGCCAGAGGTTCGAGCGCACTTCCCGAGCAACCTGCTGGGATGCCAGCGCGAGTAAATGCGCGACGGAGATCTGCGGGTTGTTCTTGATGGCCAGGGTCTCGGCATCTTTCAACGTAAGCGGAGTTGCTCCCGCCGGAGCAATCTGCGGAGTTGGCGTTGCCTGAGACTGACCCGGCATGGCTCCGCTCTGATTGGGCGCCGTCTGCGGCATTGGTGCCGACGGCAAAGAGTTAATGTTTCTGGCTGTGACTGTCGTTTGAGCCAACGCGCAGGCAGACAAGGCGAGGACAACGACGCCTGGAAGAATGATCTGGTGTGCTCTCTTCATGAGTGCGCCTTTTGCGATTGCGATACCGCCGTCTCCTGTTTGCGCCGGCCATATACCAGCAAATAAGCGGCGGGAACGATGAAAATGGTCAGAAGGACGGAGGAGGTGAGACCGCCGATGATCGCCCGCGCCATGGGCGTGTACTGTTCGGCTCCTGTTCCAAGCTTCAGCGCCATCGGAATCATGCCGATGATGGTCGCGAGCGACGTCATCAAGATCGGACGCAGCCGCACGCGGCACGCGGTGATGACGGCATCGGCCGGGGACAAACCCTGGCGTTCAAGGCTGTGCGCAAAATCAACAATCAGGATGCTGTTCGAGTCGGCGATTCCCACCAGCATCAGAACCCCCATCAATGACATGACATTGAGGGTGCTGTGCGTGAGCGGCAAGATGATCAACACTCCAACGAATCCCATCGGAATCGCGAGCATAATCAGCAGCGGGTCGACGAACGATTTGAATTGTGCGGTCAAAATCAGAAATAGCAGGACAAAGGAAAGAAGAAATCCAAGGCCGAAGCTCTTGAATGACGCGTTCATCCCCTCGACCATGCCCCGAAGGTTGACCCGAACGTTGGCAGGAATGTGAGCTTCGCTCACAATGTTCTGAATTTCGTGCGTAACCCGGCCAAGGTCTTCTCCGGCGGGGGTCACGTATAGGTCAATCACTCGCTGGATCTGGTAGTGATCTACTTCGGTTGGAGTCTGAACGTAGTTGACCTTGACAACGTTGCGCAACACGGTTGTAGGGCGTTCCGACGGTGCGCTCTTCGGATCATCCACTTTGGAAACGGGCAGATTCTGACCACAAGTCCAGGTTGGCTTTGGCGCGTCGGCAAGTCCAACTGGACGAATCGAGGGGGCGGTGGGTCGAGTGGGACCACATCCCATGCTGTTGGGGTTGCTCTTTTGCTGTGCGCGCAGCGGAATCTGCCCAAGATCGATCATGTTCTGGATAGCGCCTGGACCATGCTCGAAATACTGCACTGTGAGGTAGTAGTCGTTGCCACTTTTGCGATCCACCCAGTAATTCGGTGCGATCATGTAATTGGAATTCAGGGATGTGATTACGTTGTCGACTACATCCCTCTGAGTGAGACCGAGTTCCGCAGCATGGATACGATCCACATCCAGCCGCAGGGCGGGATAGTTCATATCCTGTGGAATATAGATTTCACCGACCCCCGGAACTGATCGAACGCGTCCCGCAAGATCCTGCGCGACGCTATAGATCTGATGTAGATCAGGACTGCTGACCTGGATGTCGATCGGCGCCGGCATTCCCATGTTCAGGATGGCATCAACCATCGATCCGCTTGAGAAGAACGTTCGAATATCCGGGAACTGACGGGTCATCTTGCTCTTCACGCGGTCCATATATTCGAAACTGCTCAGCGTGTGTGGTTCGTTCAATGCGACCTGAATGGTTGCCGTATATGGTCCGGCATTGGTGGTGTACAGCGAGGAAAAATCAGGCGTAACTCCGATGTTCGAGACAACCATTTTCAGGTCTTTTGAACCGACTTCATCCCGAATCAATTTTTCAACGCGCGATACGTATTGTTCGGTGTTCTCAATGCGCGTTCCAGTTGGCACCTTCAGATTGATCGTGAACTGGCCAGCATCTGTTTGCGGGAAAAAAGCCAGGCCGAGCAGAGGATAGATGGCAAGACTGAGAACGAATATTCCACCTAAAACCGCTACCGTGAGCGCCGGCCGTTTTAGAGCGCGACGCACCCAGTATTCGTAGAAGTCGAGCACCTTGTTGAAGTGGCGATTGAAGCCAGCATTGAACTTCGTCCACCACGAGCCGGTAGCCGTTGCGGTGGGCTCAACTTCGTACCCATTTCCCTGTCCTTGTTCTTGGGCAGCGTGGGGAACGGCTTTCAGAAAGCGCGAGCAAAACAGCGGGATCACCGTCATCGCCACGACGAAGGACGCCAGCAGCGAGAGACAAAACGCAAGCGCCAGAGCTGAAAACAGGAACTTCGCTACGCCGTACAGAAAAACAACGGGGAAGAAGTCAACCACGTCCACGAGAGTCGCTGCCAGAACCGCCAGATTGACCTCTGACCCCCCAACTTCGGCTGCCACGAGCGGTGTCGACCCCATCTCTAAATGTCGATAGATGTTCTCCAGCGAGATGACCGAGTTATCGATCACGCGCGAAAACGCGAGGGCCAATCCGCCGAGAATCATCGTGTTGATCGTGCTGCCCATCATGAACAAGACGACAAATGTTGCCAAAGCCGAAAGCGGAATGGACAGCAGGACGGCGGATGTCGCACGAAAGCTTCCCAGGAAGATCAGAATCATCAGGCTGGTCAGAATCAGTCCCAAGAGACCTTCGTGCAAAACAGTCTGGATCGCTTCTTTGACGTATACCGACTGATCAAATACGACGTTGGCGACCATTTGCTTCGGGATGTCGTAAAGATGACCAACCAACGTGCGAATACCGTTTACCACGTCGATCGTGTTGGTATTCCCTCCCTGCTTCATGATGGGTATGTAGCAGGACCTCTGGCTATCGACGCGCACGACGTTATATTGGATTTGGTGAGCGTCTTCGGCCTTCCCAACGTCATTCACAGAAACCCAGGCGTCCCCAGCCGTTTTCACGGGCACTTCCCCGAGTTGCTTCATCGTGTCGACCAGACTGTTCGAATACACGTAGTAATCGTTCAGACCGATCTTCACGTCGCCTGCGGGCAGAATCAGGTTGGAATTGTTCACCGCACCGACCACGTCCATCGGACTCAGTTGCCGTGATTGCAACCGGTATGGGTCGACGTAGACCATGATTTGGCGGTAATTCCCACCGAAGGGAGGTGGGATCTCCGCGCCTGGAACCACCGCGATCTGATTGCGAATCTGAAACTGCGCGTAGTCGTGAAGTTGGGTCTCGTTCAGCCCTTCCCCCTTCACCGTTACCAATGCAACAGGAAGGCTCGAGGCATCGAACTTCAGTACAACGGGTGGCAAGGTTCCCGGCGGCAGGCGCTTCAGGTCCGCAAGCGCAAGATTGGAAAGCTCGGTAACGTCGGCGTCAGCGTTTGTTCCCGGCTGAAAATAGACGCGAATAATACTGACCCCCAGCAACGACCGGGATTCCATATGGTCGATGCCGCTTGCCAGCGTGAAGAACCGCTCGAGCGGATCGGTAATGTCGGTCTCAATGTCCTGCGGCGGCATTCCGGAATAGAAGGTAGCCACCACCACCTCGGGCAAGTTAATCGGAGGAAACAGGTCCACGGGCATTCGCGCAACGCTCATGACGCCAATCACAAGCAGGCCAAGGCAGACCACGATAATGAAATAGGGATTGCGAATGGAAAAGCGCGGCATTAGTCCCTATCAACTCCGCAATTCGATTCTGTGTTCATCTCGATTTCCATTCGCAGCCTACGCAGGATCAACTTGTTCGGATCTGCGATATACAAGCAGATAAGCGGCCGGCACGATAAAGACGGTCAGCACGACAGAGGCCGTCAGGCCACCAATAATCGTGCGCGCAAGGGGAGCGTACTGTTCACTTCCCGTGCCCAGCTTTAGCGCCATCGGCACCATGCCAATGATGGTGGCCAGAGACGTCATCAGAATCGGGCGCAGACGGACGCGGCATGACGTAATGACCGCTTCCTCCACCGACTTCCCTTCCTCTTCGAGGCGGTGTGCGAATTCGACAATCAGGATGCTGTTCGAGGCCGAGATTCCGACCAACATGAGGACTCCCATCAGCGACATCACGTTTAACGTAGTCCCCGTGAGCGGAAGTACAAGTAGCACGCCGATGAAACCCATCGGAATCGCAAGCATAATGAGGATTGGATCTTTGAAGGACCGGAACTGCGCAACCAGAATGAGATACAGAAGAACGACGGATAGCGACAAGCCGATGGCAAAACTACGAAACGATTCCTGCATGCCCTGCACC
>Ga0210396_10003799_pt1 | contig 14949 bp, 10 predicted proteins | sample IncBWH17OmetaG_FD_155466 | JGI IMG/M metagenome (GOLD analysis project Ga0210396, IMG submission 155466) | Forest soil microbial communities from Barre Woods Harvard Forest LTER site, Petersham, Massachusetts, United States - Inc-BW-H-17-O ... | reverse complement strand
CAATTTCCCGAGTTCCAACCAGAAGGTGGTGGGGAACACGACGATGAATCTCCAGAAGTTTGGCGACGACTGGAAGATCGTTGCTTCTCACTCCAGTACCACCGAGATGTGATTCCGCCGCCCGAGCCAATCCCAAATTGCCGTCGGTAAAGCCCGCGAAACACGCTAAATAGACGCGATGCGGAGGGGGAAGATTCAGGGGTGCAACCTGCTCATCCCAATTTCCATTTTCTTTTCGCGTCCTTTCGCGTGTTTAGTAGCGGGCAGTCCCGGGCGATTGATCAATGCTTAACGCAAATTACAATACGAGTATGATCACGCCGACAACTCGGGCTCGTGGTGTCTTCTCCCAGAAATAGACATCCTCTTTACACTGGTCATGGCTACCGAACAACAGCAAGACACGTCCATTTGGCTGGCGCTCAAGAACCGGGTCTTTTTTGGGTTGTGGATAGCGAGCATTGTCTCCGGTTGTTGTGTTTCCGCCCACGACACGGCGGCAACATGGCTCATGAATTCGCTGGGCGCTTCGCCATTCCTTCTCTCGCTGATGACCACAAGTGCCTCGCTGCCGTTCTTTCTTTTCACCTTACCTGCCGGAGCCATTTGCGATTTAGCCAACCGGCAGAAGCTATTTGTCGGGACCTACCTTTGGTTAGCCGCTGCGGCTGGGCTGCTTGCGGTTTGCACCTGGCTGAATTTGGTTCACCCGTATGTCATCCTAATCACGGTTTTCTTGCTGGGGATCGGTTTTGCATTTAACGCCCCTGTTTGGGCTGCGGTCATTCCAGAAGTTGTCCGAAAAGAAGAACTCGCTTCAGCGATCACTCTGGGAGGCGTGCAGATGAACATGGGCGGAATCGTGGGCCCGGCAATCGGCGGATTTCTTCTGCCAGTCACGGGGCCAGCAATGCTTTTTTCTCTTAATGCCCTCGCTTTTCTCTTGGCGGCCCTGACGATTTCGCGACGCTATCGCGAGCAGCGGCAGCCTCAGCCACATTTGGAAAACTTTTTGGAATCGCTGGCGAGCGCGGCTCGGTACGTTCGCTACACACCGGGGATGCAGGTCATATTAACCCGGGATTTATTGTTCGGTTTCTTCATTGCGGTGGTTCCTGCGTTAGTACCAGTGGTCGCCCTTCATCATTTGCGGCTTGAATCGAGTCAACTCGGGTTAGTGTTCACCAGCTTGGGAATCGGATCGATTCTTGGAGCAACCTTGGTGCTGCCCTACGCTCGCGCGAGAGCCACGCCGAACACGCTGACGATTCTGGCCAGCGCCATTTTGGTTTCCGTTTTTGTACTCATGGCCTTCGTTTCAAATCTCTGGGTCTTTCTCCCAGTGGCAGCCTTGGCCGGCATAAGTTGGACCATCTCGGCATCGGAGCTTTGGATCGCCGGCCAGCGCGCGATGCCTGATTGGGCCCGGGGACGGATGAACGCAGTACACATGGTGGCGTCACAAGGCGGGGTTGCCCTCGGCGGGATTCTTTGGGGCTGGTCCGCGACGACTCTCGGGCTCGGCACGACACTGATTGGCGGTGCGATTCTGCTGACGGCCAGTCTGGTGTTGGCCATCCCGCTCTCAATCAATTTCGCTCATTCCCTCAATCTTGATCCCGAGCCTCTGGAGAGCGCCCACAATTTTCCCTTGGCGCCGAAGCCCGATGACGGGCCTGTCACGGTCACTGTGGAATGCGTCATTCGGCCGGACGATCGCGAAGAATTCCTTTCGTTAATTGAACAGCTTCGTTTGGTTTTTTTGCGGACGGGCGCTCTTCTTTACCGCGTCGACGAAAGCTTGGAGCATCCCGGCACATTTCGCACTGAAATGCTGGTGGCCTCCTGGGCAGAACATGTGAGGCAGCATTCGCGCACGACAAAAGCAGAAGCCGAGATTGCCGCGCGAGCGTGGGCGCTGCATGCCGGCGAAGACGAACCGATCGTGCGTCACTACATGAAGGCGAACCGGATGTCGACTCCGCTTGGCCTCGGCCAATTCCGGAAACAGCCTGAGCCCCGTTCGGCAGTAGCCAGTAGCCAGTAGCCAGTATTCAGGAGTCGGAGTCAGTCATCAGGAGGAAGGTCTGCGGGTCAGGCTGAAAATGAACGCGTGGGTTCAATCGAACAAAACGGGATCCGCCGATTTTATCGGCGATTCTGCGCCTCCTGACTCCTGATTATCGACGCGACTCCGCGTCGACGAAAACCTGGAGAATCCCGGGACATTTCGTACCACAGGAAGGAGCCAGTAGCCAGTATTCAGGAGGAAGTGCGAAGCTCGAAATTCTGCGCAAAACGAGATCCTCCGATTTTATCGGCGATTCTACGCCTCCTGGCCTCTCGGCTCCTTGGCTCCTTGGCTCCTCGGATCCTGCTTATCGCCGCGACCCGGAAAAAGGGCGTCCCCCGCGATCATCTTTTGGGCGAGCCTCGTTGACCTTGAGTTTGCGGCCGCCCTTGTCCTTCCCATCCAGACCTTTGATGGCCGCGTTGCCTTCGGCGACGTTGCCCATCGTAACGAACCCAAAGCCGCGCGACTCGCCGGTTTCACGGTCCGTGATCAATTTGACTTCAGAAACCGTGCCGAACGGCTCAAAGAGTTCCCTCAGTGAGCGTTCTGTCATGTCAAAGGAGAAATTTCCGACGTAGAGCTTCATGATGATTGGATTTTCGAATGTCAGCTACAGAGCCGTTCTCGAGGATAGAGTTTCAAATCATCAATGAGGTTGCCCTGATAGACGATTCACCGTGCCACTGAACCAGAACGACCTACTCTCTCACTGTCAGTCTCAAAGCGCACGTGCGAACTTAATGAAGTTCTTTTTCCTTGCTGGTTTTTTTTGGAAAACAGTCGCCAGGTGAGGCATTATTTCCTCTGCACCAGCAGTACGCCAAGCACCAGGAGCCCAATCCCAACGAGACGAACCGGATTGAACGGCACTCTTTCGACGCCAAACCAGCCCAACGTGTCTGCAAGATAAGAGCCCACCATCTGACCGAGGATCGCGGCGCAGATGACAACGACGACCCCGACCTGCGGGATGGCGACAATTGAGCCGAGAACGAAACTGACTCCCAGCACGCCGCCGAGGTAGGCCCAGAGCGGAGCGGATTGCATCCCCCGGAGTCCCGCGCCCGTGCCTCCTAAAGCGCCAGTCGCCATGATGCACAGGAGAACGAAACCTCCCGAAAGAAAGGAGATCGCGGCGCTAAGCACCGGAGATTTGACAGCCACGCGCAAGCGCGCATTGATCGGACCCTGGATTGAGATAAAAAAGCCGGCAAAAACCATGACGAGAACTGGTAGGAAGCGCATATGGCAGCAGAATATTCCGCCCCGGCCTGCACCGCTCACAAATCCTTAGGAATTGTGCAGACCATGCACCGGTACGTGCGGAGAGACGTCCCTAATCTACGCCCCAAAAGAATCGGACGAGGACGACGGCGAGGATGACTAGAAATCCGGATCTGGGCCGCGAAAATCTCGCGGGCACTTTGGGCTGGTGAGTTTCGACGCTCTGGGGAGCGATTCGAAGGTGCGTGTCGAAGATCATCTTTGCTGGACAAGTTACGTGATTATCTTCAAAAAATATGATATTAATATTGAATATGGTGAATCTACATCGAGCGGTCGGTGCTCCTCCCGACTTTGTCCAATGATCGCTCCTTTGCCATCCAACGAAGCGAAGCGCCTCGAGGCGCTGCGTCGATATGAGATCCTCGATACCGGTCCAGAACAGGCCTTTGACGATATCACCCTGTTGGCTTCCCAGATTTGCGGGACCAAAATCGCCGCGATTAGTCTGGTGGGTGAAAATCGGCAATGGTTCAAATCCAAAGTCGGGACGACGATGACCGGGACTTCGCGCGATATCGCCTTTTGCGCGCACGGGATCCTTCAACCGGAGGTCTTTGTCGTGGAAGACGCACGAGCCGACATTCGGTTCGCTGCGAATCCAATGGTCACTGGAGATCCCAACATAAGGTTTTATGCCGGAACGTCGCTCATCACCTCCGACGGTTATGCGTTAGGGATGCTTTGCGTGAATGATCCCAGCGCCCGGACATTGAGTGCCGAGCAGGGCGCGGGGTTGCAGGCATTGAGCCGCCAGGTGGTAGCCCAGCTCGAACTACGCCGCAGCATCGCTGAGCTGGCACTTGCCCGCGACGCGGCGCTTAAGACGGCGGACTCGAAATCGCAGTTTCTCGCCAACATGAGCCACGAGATCAGAACTCAGATGAACGGCGTGATCGGGATGGCTGGCATGTTGCTGGATACCTCGCTCGATGGTGAGCAGCGCGGGTTTGTCGAAGTTATTCGCAAGAGCGGCGATCTGCTGCTCAGCATCATTCGCGACATTCTCGATTTCTCGAAGATCGAAGCCGGCAGACTGGCCTTTGAAACGCTCGACTTTGAGTTGGGCTACGTTGTTGAGAGTGTCCTGGAGTTGTTGGCCGAGAAAGCGCAATCGAAGGGTCTCGAGCTGTTGGGACTCGTGCATCATGCCGCTTTTTCCGACCTCCGCGGCGACGCCGGGCGGTTGCGCCAAATCCTCACAAATATCGTCAGCAACGCGATTAAGTTCACCAACCAAGGGGATGTGGTCTTGCGTGTCTCGCAGCAGTCCGAAACGGCCACGGGAGTCGTTTTGCGATTCGAGGTAACAGATAGTGGCATCGGAATCAGCCCCGCTGCGCAGGAACACCTCTTTGAGGCGTTCAGCCAGGCCAACAACTCCCCGACTCGCGACTACGGCGGCACCGGCTTAGGACTTGCGATCGCCCGCCAACTGGTCGGGATGATGCAAGGCGAGATTGGCGTCGTGAGCGAGTTGGACAAAGGCTCGACGTTCTGGTTTACAGCCCATTTCGAGAAGCAAGCCACGGCGATGCGGGCGGGTGAAAACAAGGAGCGAACGTCCGGCGTCCGCGTGCTCATCGTCAATGACAACTGCAGCAACCGCACTCTGAGGCTCCATCTCGCGAACATGGGAATGCGTTTTAGTGCGGTCTCTGCCTGCGAAGAAGCACTCGAAATGCTGCGCAGCGAGGCTGCAAAAGGAGATCCGTTCCGTCTGGCCATTCTCGACCTGATGAGTCCGGAGATCGACGGACTCCAGCTTGCGCGATCCATTAAAAAGGACGCGGCTCTGGCGGCCACTCGGCTAATCGTGCTGACCACTGCGGAGCAGCGGCTGGACATGGATCTCTTCAAGGCTGTCGGTAGCGGCGAGTCTCTCGTCAAACCGTTCAAGCAGTCGCGTCTACAAGATTCGCTGACCACGGTTTTGAGCCACCATGCGGCGAGTCCAGTCCCTGCCGAACACTCGTCAATCGGTCTCACCGAACGACAAACTCCACGCAACGAGATACGGATCCTGCTCGCTGAGGACAACTTAATTAACCAGAAGGTGGGGTTATACCAACTCCAGAAATATGGTTATTGGGCGGATGCCGTGGCCGATGGAAACGGGGTGTTAAATGCGCTTTCGCGCACACCTTATGACATCGTTTTTATGGACTGTGAGATGCCCGAGATGGACGGGTACGAAGCAACACAGGCCATCCGCAAACGGGAGCAATCTTTGGATTATCGCGGTGGTGGAAAACCGGCGGTCTACATAGTCGCCATGACGGCGAACGCCATGAAAGGCGAGAAGGAAAAGTGCCTTGCGATGGGAATGGACGACTATCTCAGCAAGCCGGTGCAGGCGCACGAACTCGAAGGTGCGCTTGAACGCTGGAAACAAGCGGTAAAGACCAAATCCATCGGGCGAGCGTTTCTGACAGCGGTTTCTTAATCGAGTCGTAAATACCGATGAATCCCAAAGACTATTCAATGACGAAACATCAGAATTTACCGCCCGACTTTCGGAACCCGACCGTGGACCGTGATGTAAGCGCGGCACAAAAGAATCGAGACGCGTACGTCCCCGGCTACGAAACCCGGATTGAGCAGGCGGAGACGCGGACGGAACAGGCTGAGGCGCGGTCGGAGCAGGCCGAGATGCGGACCGAGCGGGCCGAGGCGCGGTCCGAGCAGGCTGAGATCCGATGGGAACAGGCCGAGGCGCGGTCCGAGCAAGCCCAGATTCGAACGGAGCAGGCCGAAATGCGAACAGAGCAGGCCGGCGTGCAGAGCGAGCAGGCCTTGCGCGCCTCAGAACTGAGGTATCGGCGGATATTCGAAGCCGCCAAGGACGGCATCCTGATTCTGGACGTTGAGACGGGACGGATCAGCGATGTGAACCCTTTCCTGGTCGAACTATTGGGTCTTTCCCATAGCGAAATGGTCGGCAAAACGATCGGGGAACTTACTCCATTCAAGAATATCGAATACAACCTGGCCATGTTGGAGCGGCTAAAACAGCACGGGTATGGCCGCTATGAAGACCTCCTCTCAGAAAAGAGGGATGATCGCCACATTGCCGTGGAATTTGTCAGCAACGTGTATCAAGCCGGTGATAAAGAAGTCATTCAATGCAACATCCGCGATATCACGGAGCGCAAACAAGCGGAAGGTGAAATACGCCGCCTGAACGCGGAACTGGAGCAACGTGTCGCTGAACGCACCGCTCAACTGCAAACGGTGAACGAGCAACTCGAAGCGTTCAGTTATTCGGTTTCCCACGATTTGCGCGCGCCGTTGCGTCACGTCGTAGGATTCGTGGAATTGCTGCAGCGTGACGCGGGACAGACCCTCTCAGACAAGAGTCTCCGGCATCTGAGAACAATCTCTCAGTCAGCAAAACGGATGGGAGAATTGATTGATGACCTCCTGGCCTTCTCGCGCATTGGACAATCCGAGATGCAAAAGACGGAGGTCAACCTCGACTTGTTGATTCGAGGGACATTGGGCGATTTTCAGGCGGAGACCAAAGAGCGGAAGATCGAGTGGACAATTCAGGAGCTGCCGGTGGTGTGGGCCGACGTTGACCTGTTGCGGCTGGTCCTGGTCAATCTGATTTCCAATGCAGTCAAGTTCACCGGTCATCGCACCGAGGCGAAAATCGAAATCGGTTGTGCTCCCGGCGGAAGCGGCGAAACGGTGATCTTCGTTCGCGACAACGGCGCCGGGTTCGATCCAAAGTATACTGGGAAGCTATTCGGCGTGTTCCAGCGCCTGCACAGCCAGGAGGAGTTTGAGGGTACGGGCATCGGATTGGCTAATGTCCAGCGCATCATCCGGCGGCACGGCGGCCGGGTCTGGGCGGAAGGTATGGTGGACGCCGGCGCATGTTTTTACATTTCAATCCCAAATCCAAAACGGAACGGGGATACCAATGGATAACGAACGAATAAACATCAAAAGCATTCTGTTGGCGGAAGACGATCCGGGGGATGTGGAACTTACGTTGGCGGCGCTGGAGGAGAACCATCTGGCGAACAGAGTCGCCGTCGTGAACAACGGTGAGGAGGCGCTGGATTATCTCTATCGCCGGGGGAAATTTAAAATGCGCACGGGCGGCAATCCGATCGTCGTGTTGCTCGACAACAAGATGCCGAAAGTCAATGGGCTCGAAGTCTTGAAGGCTATCAGGGCGGATGAGCATTTGAAAACAATTCCCGTCGTTGCGCTAACGTCGTCGCGCGAAACGCCGGATTTGAAGGAGTTTTATAACCACGGCGTTAACGCCTATGTGGTGAAACCGGTGGATTTTTCCGAGTTCATGAAGGCGGTCAAACAACTCGGAGTCTTTTGGGCTGCTGTCAATGAACCGCCTCCTTATACCGGGAGAGAAGAGACTTCGATGCAAAGCAGCGTAGTTACTTCGCCGGCAACGAAAGAGGTTAAGAATGAAATCGCCGCTCCGCATCCTGCACTTGGAGGATGATCCGAACGACGTCGCGCTCGTTCAATCGGCCCTGGAAGCCGAGGGCATCTCCTGTACGGCGACCTGCGTGCAAAACCGAGCTGATTTTGTGGCGGCGCTTGAGCGCGGCGGCATTGACTTAGTCCTTTCGGATTTCTCGCTACCCTCGTTCAACGGGTTTTCCGCCATTGCGACCGTGCGCGCCAGATGGCCCGACCTTCCGGTGATTCTGGTTTCCGGGTCGCTGGGCGAGGAACTGGCCGTTGATTCGCTGAAGAACGGGGCGACGGATTACGTCCTGAAGGATCGTCTTTTCCGGCTCGTTCCTGCGGTGCGCCGGGCCATGCAGGAAGTCGAAGAACGGTCTGAACGCCGGCGGCTGGAGGGGCATTTTATCGAAGCGCAAAAAATGGATGTGATCGGCCAGCTCGTCAGCGGCGTGGCACATGACTTCAATAACATCCTCGCAGTCATCATCGGCTACAGCGATTTGATTACGACAGACCTTGGCCCGGACAGTCCGCTGCGAAGATATATCGAGGAAATCCGGCACGCGTCGGAGCGGGCCGCCGGGTTGACCCGGCAACTGCTGGTCTTCGGCCGCAAACAAACGGTGGTACCGGTGGTGCTCGACCTCAATGACGTGGTGAAAGACCTGGACAAAATGCTGATCCGGCTCATCGACGCAAATGTCGAGATGACGACCGTGCTTGGAAAGAAAATCGGGCACGTCAAAGCCGACTCCGGCTACATCGGCCAAGTGCTGATGAATCTGGTCGTCAATGCCCGTGATGCCATGCCCAATGGCGGCAAGCTGACCATCGAAACGAACAATGTCAAGCTCGACGAGAATTACGCCCGCACCCACATGGGTGCATCTCCCGGCGACTACGTGATGCTCAGCGTGAGTGACACCGGAACCGGCATGACCGACGAGGTCAAAGCGCTTTTGTTTGAGGCGTTTTTCACCACCAAGCCATTGGGCAAGGGCACCGGTTTAGGTCTGGCGACCTGCCAGACCATCGTCCAACAATGCGGCGGTCACATCGACGTTCACAGCGAGGTCGGCAATGGCACGACGTTCAAAATTTATTTTCCACGAGTCGCGCAGCCGCTTGATGTAAAGGCCCGCCCGATCCGAAGCGGCCCGTTGCCGCGCGGAACCGAAACCTTGCTGGTCGTGGAAGATGAGCCTTCCGTGAGGCATTTGGCGCGCAGTGTATTGGATAACCTGGGCTATGAAGTACTGTCGGCTTCCAACGGTCAGGATGCGTTGCACGTGGCGCGCGAGCATCGAGGCTCACCAATTCGTTTGGTGGTCACCGATGTTATCATGCCGCTGATGGGCGGCAAAGTGATGGCGGAGTGGCTGCAAGCAACTTATCCCGATCTCATCATCCTCTTTACGTCGGGTTACACGGATGACGCCATCACACATCATGGGGTACTTGATGCCGGAGTCGAGTTCCTGCCCAAACCTTATACGCCGGCGACTCTCGCCCGCAAAGTGCGTCAATTACTCGACGAGAAAAAGTAGCAAACCAGCCAGCCGGGCATGCAAATCAAAACAAAAATTCTTTGGACATTGCTTGGCATGGCCCTGCTTGTTGCTCTCGTGGGTGGGATCGCGGTGAACCGACTTCAAGCGACCGCGACGGTCAGCGTCACCAGGGAAGCCCAGGACGTCGCCCGCGTCGTGAGTCTCCTGCTCGCCTCGGACTCTAAAGAACTCTCCTCGTCGGCCCAGGAGATTGTGGCCAAGCTGCATCAGACGCAGGGAAGGAATGTGGTACTGATAGACTCCAATCAAAAAGTCCTTGCGGACGCACTTCCATCGCGGATCGGCAAACGTTTTGCTGAAGACGCGGATAATGCAGTTGCGGCAACGATCAGGGATCGGCAGGTGCGCACCTTTGTCGAGGTCAGCCAGGAGTACCCGGTGGGCGTCAAGCAGATCGTTGTCCCCGTGGAAGGGGAGTCTGGACGTGTGATTGGAGCGGTCGTTCTCGAGTATACACCGCTTTACAATGAGTTGATGCGATTGACGGGAAGGACAATCCTTTTTCTGGTTTTGGCGGGGTTCGGCAGCGTCGCACTCGCTTTGTTGATGGCCTTTTATGTGGGCCGGTCGATTGTCAGGAGACTCGAACAATTGACGAATGCGGCAATGGGATTTGCCTCCGGACGGACGGACTTGCCGGTACCGTCACCGCGGAAGGATGAGATTGGTCAACTAGCAACAGCCTTTGACAACATGGTGCAAAAGCGCCGGCGGTCTGAGGATGAACTTCGGCGCCTGCACGATGAACTCGAAGTGCGGGTAGCCGAACGCGTCGTTGAACTGGCAGAAGCCAATGAAGCGTTGCGCACGGAAAACACCGAGCGAAAACGGGGGGAAGAAACGTTGCGCGAAAGCGAGGAAAAATTCCGTCAGTTGGCGGATAACATTTCGGACGTATTCTGGATGACTTCCCCCGACTTGAAAGTAATCCACTTCGTCAGTCCGGGTTATGAACTGATTTGGGGTCGTTCGACGGAGAGCTTGTATGCCAATCCGCACCAATGGATTGAAGCCATCCTCCCAGAGGAACGTGAGGGTGTCGTTGCGGTCTTCGGTACGCTGATGGGAAATGTATCGGAGGTGAGCGTTGAGTATCGAATCGCTCGCCCCGACGGCACGGTCCGCTGGGTTCATGATCGTGGTTTTCAAGTTCGAAATGCCGCGGGTACCCTGGTTCGTCTGACGGGTATTGCCAACGACATAACGGAACGCAAGCAAACCGCGGAGGCGTTGCAGCGCCAGCAGACTGAGCTTCAGGTGCTCTTCGACTTGACGCCGGCCATGATCTTTTTCAAGGACACCGAAAACGGCATTCTGCGCGTCAATCAACGATTTGCGGAAATGGTCGGGAAGTCTGTCGCCGATATTGAAGGGAAACCATATCCCGAAATTCATTCAGACGAAGCGGCAAAATATTATGTGGATGATTTGGAAGTTATCCAATCGGGCGTGCCCAAACTGGGGATTATTGAGACGATTCGTGACAGGGAGGGCAAAGAAATCTGGGTTCAGACGGATAAGGTTCCGGTCTGTGATAAGACGGGGAAGGTGATCGGGATCGTCGCGATGTGCCAGGACATCACCCAGCGCAAGAAAGCCGAGGAGACGTTGCGATTGCTCAATTCCGCGGTGCTGCAATCCAGGGAGGCCATCCTGATCACCGACGCGGAACTCGATCTGCCCGGGCCGCGGGTTGTCTTTGTCAATCCAGCCTTCACGAACATGACCGGCTACAGCCAGGAGGAAGCAATCGGAAAGACACCCCGTATTTTACAAGGACCCCGCACGGACAAAACCGTCTTGAGCCGGCTCCGGCAAAACCTCGAACAGGGGGAAACGTTTGAGGGCGAAGCCATCAATTATCGCAAGGACGGAAAGGAATTTGACCTGGAATGGCAAATCGCGCCCATTCGCGACGTCGGCGGGACAATCACGCACTTTTTGTCTATCCAGCGTGATATCACCGCGCGCAAACGGTTCGAAGCGCAATTGTTTCAATCTCAAAAAATGGAAACTGTCGGCAAGTTGGCGGGCGGGGTGGCGCACGAGTTCAATAGCATCCTGACTGCGATCATCGGCCAGAGTGCATTGTTGCTCGACGATCTTCCTAGCGGGAGTCCCCTCGCCAAAAATGCGTCTGAAATTGGTAAAGCCGCCAGTCGTGCCGCCACGCTGACCCGGCAACTCCTGGCGTACGGCCGCAAGCAATTTCTAAAACCGGAAATCCTCGATCTAAACCGGGTCATGGCGAATATGGACGGGATGTTTCACCATCTCATGGGAGGCGACGTGGATATGCAAATTATTCCAGCTCGCGGCTTGCAAGCGGTGAAGGCGGATGCCGGACAGATTGAACAGGTCATCATGAACATGGCCATCAACGCGCGCGACGCCATGCCCAACGGCGGCAAACTTACGTTAGAAACTGCGAACGTGACGTTCGACCAGGAGAGCGTGGGCCGTTATCCGGAGTTGAAGGCAGGCGACTACGTGATGCTGGCAATCACAGATACCGGCAGAGGGATGAGCGCGGAAGTAAAAGCGCGCCTCTTCGAGCCGTTTTTCTCCACCAAAGACGTTGGCCAGGGGACCGGTTTAGGATTGTCCGCCTGCTACGGCATCATCAAACAAAGCGGCGGCCACATCAGCGTTTACAGCGAGCTTGCCCGAGGTGCTACATTCAAAATTTATCTACCTCAGGTGGATCAGCAGACGAAGATTCGCCTCCAGCACCCGGACTCACCTGGGTTACCGTGCGGGACGGAAACCATTCTCTTGGTCGAGGACGATCCCGCCTTGCGTGAGATGGCTGCGACATTGTTAAGACGACTGGGTTACACCGTTTTGCCTGCGGCCAATGGCATCGAAGCCCTGAGCCTGAAACAGCGGCGCGACATTGGACACGTTGATTTGTTGTTCACTGATGTCGTCATGCCGCATATGAGCGGCAAAGAATTGTCTGAACGTGTGAAGGCTTTATATCCCCACACCAAAATCCTTTTCACCTCCGCTTACACCGAAAATTCCATCATCCATCAAGGCGTGTTGAATAAAGGTCTGGCGCTTCTGCAAAAGCCTTTTACGCCGTCCGCGCTGGCGCACAAGCTGCGGGAATTGCTGGATCAACCCAGCGCTCCGAACTCGGACGCCGCCTAGAAATCAGGACTCAGACCCTGACTCCTGCTTCAATCATCTATGGAATCCTGGCAATTGGTGGATTACCTCTCCTCCCTGGTCTTCACTACGATCATCGGCACTTTGCTTGCTATCCGGTTTATCCCGGAGCAGACAGATCAACGATTGGGCAACTAAACTAAATTACGTCCGGAGCCAGGAGCAATCCCGAATAAACAGGATGTCTGCGCTTCCTTATCCGCCCGGTGCTCCTTTCCCTCCCGGTGATCCTCAACCAACGCCGCCGGGTCCAGTTCCTCCACCAGTCGAGCCGCGCCCTGGACCGCCTTTGCCTACACCTCCCTCGCCGACGCCTGATCCTTTTCCACCGCTGGAACCGTTACCGGAACCGGCTAAGATTTAGTAGCTCCTTCCGGCTAGGAGTAGGCAGCGAATTCGCTTTTGAGTTGAGGCGAATTCCGCGTTATCTACCATCCCATCTGCAACGTTCTCTCGCATGAATGCTTTTACCCCTGAGGTGTCGGTCATTGCGGGTGTCGGCCCGGGGCTCGGAGCCTCTCTGGCACGTAAATTTGCTAAAGAAGGTTGTCGCCTCGCTCTGTTGGCCAGGTCACCCGATTTTGTCGAAGCTTTGTCCAAGGAACTGCGGGACCAGGGGACGGAGACCCTCGCCATTCCCACCGACGTCGGCGATGCCGATCAGGTGGCCGCGGCGTTCGAACGCATCCGCGACCGCCTCGGCTCGGTCGATCTGCTGATCAATAATGCGAGTGCGAGTGGCCCTTTTGGTCAACCCTTTGTGGAGATCTCTCACGACAGCTTTGCTCGCGGGTGGCGCGTTGGCGTATTAGGTGCGTTCCTCTGTTCGCAAGCGGTCGTACCTGAGATGCTCAAAAAAAGCGCGGGTTGCATTCTGTTTACTGGCGCGACTTCATCGGTGCGCGGAGGCGCCATCACTTTCAGCAGCGCAAAATTTGCGATGCGCGGATTCGCTCAAGCTTTGGCCAGGGAGCTGTGGCCGAAGGGCATCCATGTGGCGCATATCGTGGTCGACGGTGTGATCGGTGAGAACGAACTCGAACCGGATCTTGAAGACCAATTGGCAGAGCCTCTTATGAATCCGGCGGCCATTGCGGACGTCTATTGGGGTTTAGTCGAACAGGATCGATCGGCCTGGAGCCTGGAGATCGATCTGCGGCCGCATCGCGAGAGGTTTTTCGAGTGACCCATAAGAAGTTGCCAGTGTCAGTAGAGCGATCAATTCCTAGATTTTGGACTTTGATTCCCGATATCGATCTGGCCATCGATTTTCGTTTTCACTGGCACTGACACTGACACTGGCACTGGCAACTTCCTAAGTTCCTCTATCTCCTTGAGCATACCGTCGGCGACGGCCCGAACCACGATCTCTCCCTTCTGTCGCGTGGCCAGCGTGGGATCACCATAGATTCCTGAAGCCGAATAACTACCGTGCCCTTTGGGATCACGCGTCAGCCCACTCTTCGCCGACGGATGATAATCCTTGATCGCCTTGCTCATATCGACAGTCGAAGGCGCGATAAACAACATCATCGATGTTTCGATTTCATCGGCGTGTGTTCCGCCCTCTTGCTGCTTCACGTCCGATTCGACTGGCTCGATGAGCTTGCGGATGTCAGTGTACCGGAAGTCAATTCGCTCTTCGCTAAGGATTTTTGCAGTCAGTTCCAACGGCGTTATGGTGGATATCCCGGTATTCAACGCATAAAATTTGCGCGGCCCGCAACGAGACAGACTCCTGCAAATGTCCACCATTAGATCGCGAGCCGTCTCCAGGCGGAGCGAGATGGAGCCGGGATATTCAATAAACGCGGGATAGTATTGATAGTTGACCGTCGGCGCGATCACGACATCGGCACCCTTCAGGATTGCGCGCTTGAAGTATTCGGCTAATAACCAGTCGTTCTTCAGCTGGAGATGTGGTCCGTGCTCTTTGGATGCGGCACCGATTGGAATGACGACGATCCTATCGGGACGCAGCACCTTCTCGGCCTCCCGCCATGTTAGGTCTTCGAGCAGGATGCCCTTGTTCGTGCCAACAGCAGTTCGGGTGATGGGAAAGCTCATTGAATGGTGTGTTTCCAGCGTTCCAACGCTTCCTTGAGCTCGGGTAGTCGCACTGGCTTGCTGAGATAGTCGTTCATCCCCATCAGCAGACACTTCTCGGCGTTAGCCTGCATGGCGTCGGCAGTCATGGCAACAATGTGGACGGGCGATTTCCAACCGCAGCCTTCATGCGGGTTTCGCTCGCGTTGGCGGATCGCTTGCGTCGCTTCGTATCCATCCATCTCCGGCATCTGACAGTCCATAAAGATGATGGCGTAGGGAATTCGCTGGAGAGCCTCCAGAACTTCCAAACCGTTCGCGACCGCATCGGCGGTGTACCCGAGTTTTCGT
>Ga0210396_10003798_pt1 | contig 14950 bp, 15 predicted proteins | sample IncBWH17OmetaG_FD_155466 | JGI IMG/M metagenome (GOLD analysis project Ga0210396, IMG submission 155466) | Forest soil microbial communities from Barre Woods Harvard Forest LTER site, Petersham, Massachusetts, United States - Inc-BW-H-17-O ... | reverse complement strand
CAAGCCGCTGATCGGCCGCGACTCTCGGCAGATCGCCAGCATTCTCGACGAACTCGATCACATCATGGAAGGCAACAACCAGGCTAAGTCGGGTATCGACTGCGCCCTGCACGATCTCATGGCGCGCCGCCTCGGCATACCGATCTGCGATCTGTTCGGCGGGCCAGCGGTGCGGGAATTCGCAACCTTGCGCATCCTGCCGATCAAATCGCCCAAGGATATGGCAAAGAACGCGCGGGCGCTGTGGAACAATGGCGTGCGGCATTTCAAGATCAAAGTGCATGGCGACGTCGGGGAGGACGTCGAACGCGTTGCGACGATCCGCGCTGAGCTCGGCCCCGATGCGCATCTCACAATCGACGCCAATCAATCCTACGCGCCCGAGGACGCCATCCGAGCTCTCTCCCTGATGGCGCCAAGCGGCATCGATCTCGCCGAGCAGCCGGTGAAGGCCAACGACCTCATCGGGCTGAAGGCCGTAACACAGGCCGTGCCGATCACGGTCGAGGCCGACGAAGCGGCCTACTCACTCGATCAGGTCATGATCCTGGTCAGGGATCGTATTGTCGACGCGATCAGCCTGAAGATCACCAAGCTCGGTGGCTTGCGCAAAACCTACGCTGCCGCGCAAATCTGCGCCGCAGGCGGCGTGAAATACCGCATGGGCGCCCATGTCGGCCCCATGCTACTGGCGGCGCACGCCTTGCAGCTTGCGGCCGCGCTGCCCGGTATCTGGTATGCCTCGGAGTTGACGGAGTTCGACGGTCTTGCCGAGGACCGCTGGGAAGGATTGAAGCTCATCGACGGCGTGTTACATCATACCGATGCGATCGGCTGTGGCGTTACGCCGAAAGATACGGCCGAGCTTGCGAGCCAGCGCAAGAGCGCGTGACCGATGCGCGTACTGCCGGCTGCGTTCGCCGTGATGTGCCTGCTGCCACTGACAGCATCAGCACAAACGTCCGCCGACAATATTTTAACCTATACCGGTCCGGGCCGCATCGATCGGCTGATCGAGGGCGCGAAGAAGGAGGGCGAACTCACCTTTTACTCTGGAATGATCGTCAACCAGGCACTGCGTCCGGTCACGGCGGCATTTCAGGCCAAGTATCCGTTCCTCAAGATGTCCTTCTGGCGCGCCGATTCCGAGGAGATCGAAACCAAACTCGCCGCCGAGATGCGCGCCAACAATCCGATAGGCGACGTCATCGAGGCTACCGGGATCGGCGAGCTTGCGGTGCGGGCCGGCCTGGCGCAGTCGATCGTGTCGCCTGAACTGGCCGGCATCCCGGAAAAATTCCGCGATCCCGATCGCCTCTGGGTGCCGACCCGGATGAGCTACTTCGCGCTGGCCTACAATACCCGGCTCGTTCCCTCCGGAACGCAACCCAAAACTTACGATGAACTGCTCGATGAGAAATGGAAAGGTAAAATGGCGTGGCCGCTACTAACGGCAATAGGCGCGCCGCTCTTCGTCACCAACCTTCGTCTGGCCTGGGGCGACGACAAGGCCATGGCCTATCTGCGCCGCCTACGCACGCAGAACATCGTCAATTTTGGTGCGGGCAACCCCCGCACATTGGTCGATCGGGTTATCGCCGGCGAGTATCCGATTGCGCTGCAAATCTTCGCGCATCATCCTCTGATCAGCGCCGGCAAAGGCGCGCCGGTCACCGCGCAGCTGCTAGCGCCAGTCGCAAGCTCTGCCGGGACCCTCGTTATCCCCAAGAACTCGCGGCACCCCAATGCGGCTGCGCTGCTGATGGACTTCTTGCTATCGAGGGAGGGTCAACAGATTCTCGCCGCGGCTGAATACCTTCCGGTACGGCCCGACGTCGAGCCGCTCGCCCAGATAGCTCCTATCGTGCCGTCGCGGGCGGGCGTTACGGAGAATTTCATCAGTCCGGAGAAGCTCGACGCATATACCGAGAGTTCGGCGAAAATCGTCGAGGATTTGTTTCGCTGAACGCTCTTCGTTCCGATAACGCATATTATCGGATCCAAATGCGGTTTTTGACCTCGCTATGGGAGTAGCAGTAGGGACTATGGGCCCGGCAGGAGGGGGAGCGATGTTCGATCTAATCATTAGCGGCGGCGACGTTGTGACGCCGCACGGCGTCGTCAATGGCGATGTCGCGATAAGCGGCGAAGCCATCGCCGCCATCGCTGCCGCCGGTGCGCTATCTGTCGAATCCGCTGAGCGCGTCATCGACGCCAAGGGACATATTGTGATGCCTGGCGGCATCGACCCGCACGTGCATCTGCATCATGTGTGGATCAAACCCGACGGCACGCCGCTTGTTACGGCCGGGCCGGAGCAAGTCGGTCGTGCAGCATTGCACGGCGGCACCACCACGTTCATAGATTTTGCCTATTGGCGCGACGGCGCCACGGCACGCGAGGCCGTTGAGACGCGCGACAAGGATTTCGTCGGCAAAAGCCCCTGCGATTTCGCCTACCACATCATGCTGCATTCCGAGCCGCCGCCAGAATTTTCCAGTCAACTCGCCGAGGCGATCCAGGCCGGCTACCCGACGCTGAAGATATTCACCACCAACATCCTGCCGTCGCGCAGCGGCCGCATGGTCGATTTCGGCGATATCTGGGAGGCGTTCCAGGTTCTGGCCAAGGAAGGTGGGCTCGGTGTCATCCATGCGGAAGATAACGACATCGTCATGCACATGTACGCCAAGCTTGTGCGGGAAGGCCGCGTCGGCTTCGAGAATCTGGCCGAAGTCCACAATCAGCTGTCTGAAGATTTGAGCTTCCGTCGCATCTTACGCCTCGCCGAGAGCGTGCCCGGCACCGCACTTTATATGATGCACGTCTCTGCCGATGCCGGCGTTGCCGCCATCGCTGAGGCGCGCGGCAAAGGATTGCCGGTCTACGGCGAGACGCTGCATCAATATCTGATCTATTCGGCGCAGGACTACAAGCGTCCCAACGGCCAAATTTATCATACCTATCCGTCATTGAAGTCGCTGGAGGACCAGAAGGCGTTGTGGCACGGCACGGCCAACAACGCGATCCATTGCATCGCCACCGATGAGCTGTGCTGCACGCTCAAAGATAAGACAATCGGCAACCGCATCGACGACACTACTGGCGGCAACTCCGGTGTCGAGCCGCGGCTCGGCGTCATGTACACCGAAATGGTCGCGCGGCGCGGCTATTCGCTGTCGCATTATGTCGACTTGGTTTCGACCAATGCTGCCAAGATCATGGGGCTCTATCCGCGCAAGGGCGCGCTCGCGCCCGGGAGCGATGCCGACATCACGATCCTCGATCCGACGCGGCGTGGTAAGGTCCGCGCTGCCGATCTGCACGAGACCGATTATACGCCTTGGGAGGGCCACGACATCTTTGCGTGGCCGGTGACGACCATTCTGCGTGGTAAGGTTATGGCGGAGCACGGCCGGTATTTCGGCAGTCCAGGCGATGGCCGTTACCTCAAGCGCAAAATCTCGTCGAGAACGCTCTCCGGGGCGGCGTTATGAGCGGCGTGCCGATCGCGCTTGTGGGTGCGCTCATGACTGAAAGCCTGGCGGCTTGGCGCGTGGCCGGCAATGTCGAGGAGAAGTGCGATCGCGTGGTCGTCATCGGCGGCACAAAACAGATCGGGATCGAGCCGGCGGCGGCGGACTCGATGTTCCGTTGGCTGGTGACCATCGACGGCCGCACGCGCCCGGCCATTTCGCTGTTGGCCGTCCTGCGTCAAGTCCGCGAGGCGCTCGATTCCGGCTACGCGGCGAACCGTGTCCGCGTCGCCGTTGCACCTCTGATGCTGTCATGACGGCGACGACACCCATTCCGGTCTCGGTGCTCACCGGCTTTCTCGGCAGTGGCAAGACTACCATGCTGGCCCATCTGTTGCGGCAGCCGGAATTTTCGCGCACCGCCGTCATCATCAACGAATTCGGCGAAATCGGGCTCGATCACGAGCTGATCGAAACCAGTGAAGACAATGTCGTTGCACTCACCACCGGCTGTTTGTGCTGCAAGGTCCGCACCGATTTGACGCAAACCCTGCAAGACCTGCTGCACCGCCGTGATCAGGGCGCCTGCACGGCCTTCGACCGCGTCGTCATCGAAACGAGCGGCCTTGCCGACCCGGCCCCGGTCCTGCACGCCCTGATGACCGATACCGACCTTGCGAGGCGCGTGGTGCTGGGCGGCGTGGTGACGACGGTCGATGCCGTGGTGGGTGAGGCCACGCTCGAACGGGAATCGATTTCACGTAAGCAGGTCGCCGTCGCGGATCGTATCGTGCTCAGCAAGCTCGATCTGATCGATGGCGTTGCGCGTTCCCTGCTTGACCGTCTTGCCGCGCTCAATCCGGGCGCGGCGACCTTGCGTGCCGTGCACGGCCGGATCGAGTCCGAAAATCTCTTTGACGCGCCGTTGCGTGCTGCCAACGACGGAGCGCTCGAAATCAGTTCATGGTTGGCGCTGGCGCAAGGCCATACCCACGACCACCACGATGCCGAGATCAAAACCTATGCGATCGCGCGCACCGAACCGATCCGGGCCGTGGCGCTGACGCTCTTTCTCGAAGCCTTGGCCGAGCACTGCGGTGCCGACCTACTGCGCCTGAAGGGCATCGTCTACGTCGCCGAAAGTCCACGGCGCCCGGCCGTGATCCACGGCGTGCAGCACGTCTTTCACCCGCCGGCCTGGCTCGAGCGCTGGCCGTCCGCCGATCGCACGAGCCGCATGGTTTTCATCACGCGGCGCATTCCGCGGCTCTGGGTCGAGGTGTTGCTCGATGCCATCGCCGCCGAAGTCGACGACGTGTCGGCCGCATCTTCCCTGTACCGGGATTGAGCATCGCTCGCGGCCGGGTGCCTGCGCAATCGCCTTGTCGGGTTCGAGCCGGTTGGTATAGTCCATAAAGCCGGCTGGTTTTGTCGAGGAGAAATCGATGACCCGATACCTGCTTTCGGCAGCCGCTGCGGCACTGCTGCTTGTCGCGCCCGCCAACGCCGATGAGCTGGCGCCGCTGCACACAGGCGTCGATGCCACGTTCGCGCCGCACGCCTTCCCAAATCTGTCCGGTGGCGGCTATCAGGGTTTCAACATCGACCTCGCTAACGAATTCGCCAAGCGCCTCAAGCGCAAGATTACCATCGATGCGACCCAATATTCCGGGTTGCTGCCGGCCATGCAGGCGGGCACCTACGATTTTGTCGCCGCGCCCACCACCGTGACCAAGGAGCGCGCCGAGAGCATGCTGTTCACCGAAGGCTATCTCAACACCGACTTTCAGTTCCTGATCAAGAAGGGAGCGCCGAAGATCGAGAAGCTTGAGGATCTCAAGGACAAAACCGTCGCCGTCAACAAGGGCTCGGCCTATGAATCGTGGGCGCGCGACCTTGAAGGTAAGATCGGCTGGAAGATCGAAGCCTTCGGCACCCAGACCGACGCGGTGCAGGCGGTGCTGGCCGGGCGCGCCGACGCCAATGTCGCCGGCAACACCGCGATCGCCTGGGCGGTAAAGAACAGCCTGCAGCTCGAACTGTCATATCTCTATTCGACGGGCCTCGTTTGGGCGGCGCCGACGCGCAAGGATTCCGCCGCCCTACGCAATACGCTCGACGTCGCCATCGAATGCATGAAGCTCGACGGCACCATGGCGAAGATGCACGAGAAGTGGTTCGGCATTCCGCCGGCGCCGGGCTCGGCGGCGGTGACGGTGTTCCCGGGCTATGGCGTGCCCGACATGCCGGGCTACGACCCGACCCCGCACACGCCGTCGTGCAGTTGACCGAAGCCGCGCGCCGCGGGGCGAAGTGGCGATGAACCACGGCGGCCCGCCGATCCTGGAAATCCGCGGCCTGCGCAAAAAATTCGGCGACGTGGAAGCGCTGCGCGGCATCGATCTCGCCGTCGCGGCGCAGGAGCTGGTGTTCGTCATCGGACCATCCGGCTCGGGCAAGAGCACGCTGCTGCGCTGCTGCAATCGCCTGGAAGAAGCGTCCGCCGGCTCGATCCACGTCGACGGCGCCGATATCATGGCGCGCTCGACCGATATCAACGCCATGCGCCGCCGCATCGGCATGGTATTCCAATCGTTCAATCTTTATCCGCACATGACGGCGCTGGGTAATGTCACGCTCGCGCTTGCCAAAGTGCTGGGCAAGCCGCGCGCCGAGGCCGAGCGCATCGGCACGGCCGCGCTCGACCGCGTCGGTCTTGCCGACAAGAGCCGCTCCTATCCGGGCGAGCTCTCCGGCGGCCAGCAGCAGCGGGTCGCGATCGCGCGTGCGCTCGCGCTCGAGCCAAAGATCATGCTGTTCGACGAGCCGACCTCGGCGCTCGATCCCGAGTTGGTCGGCAGCGTGCTCAATGTCATGCGCGAGCTCAAACGCGGCGGCATGACGATGCTGGTCGTCAGCCATGAGATGCGCTTCGCCCGCGACGCGGCCGACCGCGTCATCTTCATGGACCACGGCGCGATCGTCGAGGAAGGACCGCCGCAGCAGATATTTGCAAGCCCGCGCGAGACGCGCACCCGCGCGTTCATCGCCGAACTGACGCGCTGAGATGGGGTCCGGCATGGGAGCCTGGTCGCGCTTTCTCGACACGTTCTTCAACTGGACCGTGATGGAGCGCTACTTCCCCGCCATCCTCAAAGGCGTGGGCGTGACGATCGAGATCGCGGTGGCCGTCGTCATCACCGGCATTCTGCTCGGCCTTGCGCTTGCGGTGGTGCGCAGTTTTCGCGTGCTCGCCGTCAATGCGCTGATCTTGGTCTTCGTCGACATGCTCCGGGCGCTGCCGCCGCTGGTGCTGCTCCTTCTGGTCTATTTCGGCCTGCCCAATGTCGGCATCAATCTGCCGTCCTTTGCGGTGCTGTGGCTGGTGCTGGCCTTGGTGCTCGCGGCCTTCGCCGAGGAAATTTTCTGGGCCGGCATTCTCTCCATCCCGAAGGGCCAATGGGAGGCCGCGCGCTCTACCGGCCTAGGCTTCCCCGGTACCCTCGCCTTCATCATCCTGCCGCAGGCGATCCGCCTCACCGTACCGCCGCTGACCAATCGCACCATCGCCATCACCAAAAACACCGCGCTCGGCATGGTGATCGGCGTCGGCGAAATCCTTAATCAAGCGACCTCCGCGCAATCGTTTTCCGGCAACGCTACGCCGCTGATGATGGGCGCGGTCGCCTATCTGATCTTATTCGTCCCCGTCGTCGTGCTCGGTCGCTTTCTCGAGACGCGATTTACCTGGCGGAGGATCTAATGGACGCGATCGTCCAGCAATTCTTCAACGTCGGCATCATGACGCAGGCCTTGCCGCTGATCCTGGCCGGCTTTAGGCAGACCGTGATCATCTGCCTGATCGTCATCCCGCTCGGGCTGGCCGGCGGCCTTATATTCGCACTGCTTTCGCTGTCGCGACCGCGCCTGGTGCGGTGGACCACGATCGCGGTGATCGATTTCTTTCGCTCGATACCGCCGCTGGTGCTGCTGATCTTCGTCTATGCCGGATTACCGTTCGCCGGCATCCGGTTGTCCCCACTCGCCGCCGTCGCCGTCGCGTTTTTCCTCAACACCTCGAGCTACTATGGCGAAATCTATCGCGCCGGCATAGAGAGCGTCGGCATCGGTCAATGGGATGCCGCGCGGTCGACCGGCCTTCGCGACTATCAGACACTCGGCTATGTCGTGCTGCCGCAGGCAGTGCGTAACGTGCTGCCCGATCTGGTCTCGAACATGGTCGAGGTGGTGAAGCTCACCTCGATTGCGAGCGTGGTGGCGCTGCCGGAGCTGCTCTATTCCGCCGACATGGCGCGTTCGGTGACCTTCAACTCGTCGCCGATCGTGCTGGCGGCGGCAATCTACCTTGCCATGTTGTGGCCGGTGGTGCGGCTGATCAGCCGCCTGGAACGGCGCATCGCCGCGTGAAGGGCGACAGGGTGCGACCGCGGCGGTTGTAGTCATTTCGCGCCGACGATGTTAGCCTTTTTGCGCTCAATGCCGGGGTTCACAGTCCATGCGAAACGAGGACCAATCATGTTGCATCGCCGTTTCGTCGTTCGAGGGGGCCTCGCTGCGCTAGGCACGTCCTCGGTCTTCGGCCCCATCGCCGCGTTCGGCCAGAACAAGCCGCTGGTCAAAGTCCGCTACAACGAAGTCGTGCGCTCGGTGCTGTATGCGCCGGCCTATGCGGCCATTACCAAGGGCTATTTCAAGGATACCGGCCTTGACGTCGATCTCGTCACCGGCGGCGCCGGCGACAAGACCATGGCGGCGCTTCTTTCCGGCAGCGCAGATATCGTGCTGGCCGGTCCTGAGACCGCCATCTACGTGCTCAACAGCGACTCCACGACCAAGGCGCGCATCTTCTGCGGCCTGACCTCGACCGACGGCTTTATGCTCATGGGCCGCACCAAGGTCGACAAATTCGACTGGAGCGCGCTCAAGGGCAAGAACATCCTCGGCTTCCGCCCTGGCAGCACGCCGCTTCTGTTCCTGGAAGAGGCGCTGCGCATGAACGGCATCAACCCGGAGACCGACGTCAATCTCGTCAACAATACCGCGCCGCCGGCGCGGGTCGGTTCCTGGATTGCCGGCCAGAACGACTACGGCATTTTCACCGAGCCCGATCCGGCGCAGCTCGAGCTCGACGGCAAGGCTTATTTCATGGCGTCGGTCGGCGGCACGGTCGGCTTTGCCGATTACACCTCGTTCATGGCGACCGACAAATACATCAAGGACAATCTAGCCGTGGTCCAGACCTGGACCAATGTCATCTATCGCGCGCTCAAGTGGACGGAAACTGCGTCGGCCACCGATATCGTCGCCGCCATCGAAGGCTATTTCCCCGGCGTAAATCGCCAGGCGCTGATCAACGCCACCGCGCGTTACCAGAAGCTCAAGATCTGGAAGACGTCACCGGTGATCGAGCCGAAGGCGATCGAGCGGTTTCAGGACATCCTCGTCCACGGTCACGTGCTCGACGACGCCAAACGGGTGAAGTTCAGCGATCTCGTTCTGCCCGATTTCGCCGACAAGGCGAAGTAAGCCGTGGCCGCGTCCGTCGGCGCCGATTCGCCGAAGGTCGAGTTGCGCAGTGTCGGCCTGCGTTACTTCGGCTGGGAGGGCGAGACCGAGGCGCTGCAAGATATTTCGCTGTCGGTTGCGCCGGGCGAGTTCGTCGCCGTCATCGGACCGAGCGGCTGCGGCAAAAGCACCTTGCTGTCGCTGATCGCCGGCCTGCTCGCGCCGACCGAAGGTTCGGTGCTGGTCGACGGCCGGCCAGTCGCCGGGCCGAACCGCAAGATCGGCTACATGCTGCAGCAGGATTATCTGTTCGAGTGGAGGACGATCCTGGAGAACGTGGTGCTCGGCGCCGAAATCCAGGGCGCCTCGATGGCGGCAGCCCGCGAGCGGGCGCGCCAGCTCCTGACCCGTTATGGGCTCGGCCAGTTCCTGAACCACGTGCCGCGCCAACTGTCCGGCGGCATGCGCCAGCGTGCGGCGCTCGCCCGCACGCTGTGCACCGAGCCCGAAATCGTGCTGCTCGACGAGCCGTTCTCCGCGCTCGACTCACAGACCCGCCTTGCGCTTGCCGACGAGATCACCGAGATCCTGCGCCGCGAAGCCAAGACCGTGGTCCTCGTCACCCACGATATCGGCGAAGCGATCAGCATGGCGGAGCGCGTCATCGTCATGTCGCGGCGGCCGGGGCGGATCAAATCCAATCACGCGATCCGTTTCGCCACCGCGGACGGCACGCGCCCGGCGCCGCTGAAGGCCCGCAATGCGCCGGAGTTCGGCGGCTATTTCAACAACCTCTGGCAGGAACTCGATGTCCATGTCGAACACTGACCTCACCGTTGCCGGCCCAAGCCCGAAATATCGGCAATGGTTGCGCCGGGAACGCTACGGACGCCTGACAGTGCGGCTCACCCAACTGGCGCTGCTGATGGCCGTCCTCGTGCTATGGGAAATCCTGCCGCGGGCGCAGGTCGTCAATCCGCTGTTCACCAGCTATCCGTCGGCGATTTGGCCGACCTTCCTCGACATGCTCAAGACGACGCCACAGCAGGCGAGCATCCTTCTCCATGCCTGGTCGACGCTCGCCGCTACGGTCGTGGGCTTTACCGTGGCGATGATCGTCGGCACGATCACCGCCGCGGCGTTGTGGTGGTGGGATGGGCTCTATAAGGTGCTTGATCCGTATCTGGTCGTCGCCAATGCGCTGCCGAAGACCGCTTTCGTCCCGATCTTCTACATCTGGCTCGGTCCGTCGCTATCGATCTACGGCATCGCACTCGCAATCTCGCTGTTCGTCACCGTGCTGATGATTTACAGCGGCTTTCAGGCCATCGATCCGAACAAGATCAAGCTGGCGCAGACGTTCGGCGCCAGCAAGGCGCAGATCCTCACCAAGGTCGTGCTGCCGGGCAGCGTGCCGACACTCATCGCCGCGCTGAAGGTCACCGCCGGCCTGTCATTGGTCGGTGTCGTGGTCGGCGAATTCCAGTCGGCGAATTTGGGGCTCGGCTTTCTGATCCAATACGGCAGCCAGATCTTCAAGGTGAATATCGTGATGGCGGCCGTGACTATCCTCGCGATCATCTCGTCGCTGATGTATCTCGCGATCTCATCGCTGGAAGCCGCAGTGATGCGCCGCCGCTGAGCCTCGGCCTCACGCCGACCGGCGCGCCTCGGTCGGCTTGAGCCGCGCGATGGCCTCGTCGGTCGTCATCACGTCGCCGAATACGCACAGAAAGTTGTTCAGTGAGGCAGCGTGCTCTTCGTCGGTCAGCGAGGCGTTGCCATCGGCCACCATGATCACCCGATAATCGAGCATCATCGCGTCGCGCGCGGTGGATTCGCAGCAGACATTGGTTACAGTACCGGTGATGAGCAGGCTTTCGATGCCGCGGCTGCGCAAGCGGGCGTCGATATCGGACGAGCCTTGGATGAAGGCGCTGTACTTGCCTTTCTTGATGCGAAGATCGGCAGCCGACGGCTCCAGCGGGTCATAGAGCGCAAAGCCCTTCGATGCCTCGTCGAGCTGTTCGAGTCGCGTCTTCGACTTCTCCGGCGTGAGCATGCAGTTGTGATGGTTGGCCCAGTGCTCGAGCGCGCCGTTCGACGTTGTCTGCACCCAGACGACGGTGCCGCCGGCCGCGCGCAGCGCCCGCGCCAGGCGGTTGATGTTCGGCACGATCTGCCGCGCTACCGGCACTTCGAGCGGAAAACCCTCGGCGACGAAATAATTCTGCATGTCCACCACCACGAGCGCGGCGCACGCCGCATCGATGGTGTCATGACTGAATAGCTTGCCCTGGCGGCGGATTACACGATCCCTGATGAAGGCGGGAATGCTGTAGGGATGCATGGACCTCTCCGTATCCGGCGCAGCAGGTCGAACAAAGTACGGTGAAGGTCCGGCAGCGTCAAATACATCGAACCGCGTCAGCGCGTTGCGTGCAATGCCGGATTGTGGCTAGGTTCGCTGGACCATGGCGCCAAGGAGGAATAGGTGAGCCGAGTGTTGCGCGTTGGCGGGGCGCAGCTGGGTCCGGTGCAAAGGGCAGAAAGCCGGCAGGCGGTGGTGCGCCGCATGCTCGACCTGCTGGCCCAGGCCAAAGACGCCAAGTGCGATCTCGTGGTCTATCCAGAGCTTGCGCTCACGACCTTTTTCCCGCGCTGGTACATGACCGATCAGAGCGAGGTAGACGCCTGGTTCGAACGCGAAATGCCGAACGCGGCGACGCGCCCCTTGTTCGAGACAGCGGCGCAATACCATATCGGCATTTCATTCGGCTTTGCCGAGCTCACCCCTGACGGGCACCGCTTCAATACCTCTATCTTAGTCGATCGCGAGGGGCGGATCGTCGGCAAGTATCGCAAGGTTCACCTCCCCGGCCATGGCGAATACGATCCGGCGCGCTCGTTCCAGCATTTGGAGAAGCGCTACTTCGAACCCGGTGACCTCGGCTTTCAGGTGTGGCGGACCATGGGCGGCATCGTTGGCATGTGCATTTGCAATGATCGCCGTTGGCCGGAAACCTATCGCGTCATGGGATTGCAAGGCGTCGAGCTGATCGTGCTCGGCTACAACACACCCTCGAGCAATTCACAGAAGAGCGAAGAAGGGGCGCAGAAGCGCTACTTCCATAACCGCTTGTCGGTTCAAGCCGGCGCCTATCAGAACTCCACCTGGGTGGTCGCGGTGGCGAAGGGCGGCAGTGAGGACGGCCACCACATGATCGCCGGCAGTTTGATCGTCAATCCCGACGCCGAGATCGTCGCCGAGGCAAAGACGGAAGACGACGAGCTGATCGTCGCCGACGTCGATCTCGATGCGACAACCTTCGGCAAGGAAACGGTCTTCGATTTCGCCCGTCACCGCCGCATCGAGCACTACGGACGGATTACGGCGCAGGCCGGCATCATCCGGCCGCCGGAGTGATCGATCCGGCGGCGCTGCGGCGTCTCTTACCGACAAGTCGTCTTATTCGGCCGCGACTTGCGGTTTTGGTCCGTACTTCTCGGTCATGACCTTTTCGTAGGCCTCGAGCCAATCGACACCCTTGGCCACGAGCATGTCGCCGCCGGTCGCTTGTTTGGCCAAGCTTGGCTCGTTTAAAACCTGTGGTAGCACGCCCTTGTCCTTGTACTCCTTCACCGCCTCGAGCAAGGCGCGGCGGGTGATCATCACCATGCGGTCGCTGATGCCGAGATGTTCGAGGCTACGATCGATGATCCGGCCCATGCTCTCCTGAATCATCTGGTCTTGCATGGGAATGCCAGGCACGCCGGTATAGCTTTCGCCGCGTTGCTGCTGATCGCGGTCGATCAGATAGTCGTTGGTGAGACTGCGCACCGGGCGCCAACGTCCCATCCAATCGTTGGTCTGCGGCAGATATTCCATGGGACGCGCCAAGCCGGCGACGGGGGTGCCGTCGGCATAGGACATCTGCTTCTGCTTGCCGCTGGCGCGTTGCGTGTCGAGATTGAAGATCATGGTATTTTCGTCGTCGATCGGCACCCAGGCGTTTGCCGACATGTTACGCTCGACGCGATCGCTTGGATAAACGACCCAGAACGGGAAGATGAAGTGGGCGAAGCGATGATGGTCAAATCCCTCCATCGCCGCGCGGGACGCGGCGTACATCGTGCCGTAAGGCGTCTTGCTGACACCGATGTCGGGCGATTTGTTTTTAACCAGGTAAGTATGCGTGTCGTTCGGGTCCATGCGCTCGACGTCGACGCAACCGGCATGCAGGAAGGCCAGATGCGACGTGTCGATGTCGCCTTCGAGTGCTTGCAGCCAATTGCATTCACGGTGGAACAGAGCGTTGTTTCTGTCGTTTGGCTCCCCCATCGCGGCCTCGATCTGCGGCAGTGGTGGCGGTGCGGCCTGGCTTTCGCCCATATAGACGTAGACCAGACCGCCCTGCTCCGCAGTCCGGTACGCAAGCGCCGGCGTTCCCGCCGGGTACTTGCTCTTGTCGGGTAGATTGGGTTGGTCGAGACACTTGCCGTCGACGTCGAATTTCCAGCCGTGATAGACGCAGCGGATGCCGTGTTGCTCGTTGCGCCCGAAGAACAGCGACGCGCATCGATGCGGGCAACGATGGTCGAAGATGCCGACGCGTCCCGCGGTGTCGCGAAATGCGATCAACTTCTCGCCGAGCAGCATCAGGCGAATTGGAGCGCGATCGGCCACCAGCTCCGACGAACGGCATGCCGGTATCCAGAACTGCCGCATGAGTTGGCCCATGGGGGTTCCGCGTCCGACGCGGACGAGGAGTTCGTTATCGCCGGCGCTCATCATTGGTGCTTCTCCACGAGGTGCTTTGCAGTGTCCGTTACTGTTCGACGATGACGCCGGCCTTGGCCATGTTCTTTAGTGAAGCCGCAAGAACAGGTTTGGCACAATCGCTATCGACCATTGGCGTCTCGAGAAACTGGTTCGGCGGATAGAACGACGCGTTGGCGAAAAACGGCCGATACATTTCCCAGCGCGCACGCAACAGCGGGTTGGCCGTTCCGGTGTCCTTCTTCCGCGCTGCCCGCAGCTCTTCCAGATCGATCGGCGCCGAGACGTTGACGGTCTGCTCGTTGCCGTCCTCGTAGGCGAGCGTGCGACCGAGATAGTCGATGATGTGCGAGCGGCCGCCGGGAATTGATCCGTCGAAGGAAAAGCCGATCGAGCCTGCGACATTGGCACTGACGAGATAGACCATGTTCTCAGCGGCCCGCACCACCTTGGCAGCCTCCTGGGCGGGACGGCGCGGCGAATTGGTCGGATGCAGGATCACTTCGGCACCCTGCATCATGTACACGCGAGCGACTTCCGGGACGTTGATCTCGCCGCAGGGGATCATGGCGATGCGGCCCAGTTCGGTATCGGCCACCGGGAAGACCTCGGCCATGGAATGGCGCTCGAGGTAGGCATCCATGAAATCATGGGGCGATGGGAAGGCCGCGGTATTGATGCGCCGGTAGCGCAAGATGACGTCGCCGCTCGGGCCGATCAGGAAGCAAGTGTTGAAATAGCGGCCCGGCCATTCGGGATCGCAGTCGAACTGGTGCCCGGCGATATAGATGCCGCGCTGCTGCGCGAATTCTTGGAACGGTTCGGTGATCGGCCCCGGAATCGTGCAGCAGGCCAGATCGATCCACCCTGCAACCGGCATACCGTGCGGCGGCCCCTGCAAAGCGAATTCGGGCATCACCACCAGTTTGGCCGGCGCGTCCGTTTCAACCGCCTGAGTGATCAGCCCGAGCGCATTGCCGATATTCGCTTCGATGATCGACCATGCCGCCGATCGATTGGCGCCTTTCACCGCAAGTTTGCTTACGGTTTGAATGCAGGTCGCTCTCCACGGCGCAATCGCCATCGCCTGAGGTCCTCTTCTAGTCCCGGCCATCAGTTGCTCCGTTTGAACATGATAATGCACCGTCTGGAGAGTCGAAAATTCAAT
>Ga0210396_10003794_pt1 | contig 14961 bp, 5 predicted proteins | sample IncBWH17OmetaG_FD_155466 | JGI IMG/M metagenome (GOLD analysis project Ga0210396, IMG submission 155466) | Forest soil microbial communities from Barre Woods Harvard Forest LTER site, Petersham, Massachusetts, United States - Inc-BW-H-17-O ... | reverse complement strand
GGACTTTCGCTTCGATTCAAAAGTGACCAACGTCCGAACACCCACCGAAGAGGTCTTTCGAAAACGCCGGGGCGTGTGCCAGGATTTTGCACACTTGCAAATCGCCTGCCTCCGCTCGCTGAACATCGCGGCCCGTTATGTAAGCGGATACCTTCGAACCTATCCACCTCCCGGGCAGCCGAGGTTAGTGGGCGCTGACGCATCTCACGCCTGGGTGTCCGCTTATTGTCCAGGAATCGGATGGCTCGATATGGATCCCACCAACAACGTTGTCCCTTCAAACGGCCATGTGACGCTCGCCTGGGGCCGCGACTACGGGGACGTAAGTCCTCTGCGCGGCCTAATTCTAGGCGGCGGGGCTCACACGCTCAAAGTCGCGGTGGACATGGAGCCACTCGATTCCTAAGTGCCGGCAGCCCACCGACTTCAATCAACAAAGCCGAGTCACTCATTCAGTGAGAAGGCGACGCTTTTTTCCGCAGTCCGAGTGCACCAGCGACTTCATCGCATCTGCATCGCCGCGACAATTGGCGCAGGTCCCTGGGCAACGCTGTCCGCTAAGATGGACTTATGACAGAGAAGGACACTTTGAAGGAGCCAGATCAGCGAGTAGAACCAGACATGTGCGAGCATTGGGAACAAAACCAAGTGAGGGAAGTAGACGTCTCGCACCATCTTGCCGGCCCCAACGCCAGACTCATAGGAAAACCGGGCGGCTTGCGCGAACTGACGACGCCCGCCCTGGTTCTGGATCTGGAGGTCTTCGAGCGAAACATAAGAGCCTATCAGCACCAGATAAACGTCCACGGACTGCAAGCACGCCCTCACGCCAAGAGCCATAAATGCGCAGAGATTGCGCGGAGGCAGATAGCCGCAGGGGCTGTTGGCGTTTGCACCGCATCTCTCCATGAAGCGGAGGCTCTGGTGGAACAGGGCATCAACAATATACTGGTCACGTCGCCGGTCATAGGAGCCGGCAAACTGGATAGTTTGATGCAACTGTTGGAACGCGGAGCTTTGGTCGCGGTTGTTGTGGACGACCAGGAACACACGGCATCAATGGCAGCCGCAGCGCATCGGTCTGGGCACGTTCTCGATGTTCTGATCGATGTGGATCTTGGTATGGGGCGAACAGGCATTAGCAACATTGAATCTGCACTTCAACTGATAAACCTTGTCTGTGATGCAGAAGGAGTTTCGTATCGCGGCATCCAGGCGTACTCCGGACGGGTGCAGCATATCAAGCAGTTTGCCGAGCGCGATCATGTCTATACAGGACAGTTGCACTTCCTCTCGGCGTTGATTGCAGCGCTGGATAAGCGCGGGCTGAAGCCTGCAACCGTGAGCGGTGGAGGCACGGGTACGCTGGCACTCGACTGCCGCGAAGGCATCCTGACAGAGCATCAGGCCGGTAGCTACATCTTCATGGACGTAGAGTATGGTGCCGTCACCTTGCGCGCGAACGATGCCGACGCCGCGTTCGACACGTCGTTGTTCCTCCACTGTACTGTGATCAGTAAGAACGTACCTGGCAGGGTTACGATCGATGCCGGACTGAAGAGCTTTGCTACAGACGGACCTCTACCGCATGTGAGCGCTGGAGCTTCAGTGGGAACAACCTACTCATTTTTCGGGGATGAGCATGGCTGTCTCAACTTTCCAACTCCGACCGATTGTTTGCCGCTTGGCAGCATTGTCGCCTTGGTAACGCCCCACTGCGATCCAACGATAAATCTGCATGACTACTTGCACGTCGTGCGACACGATACGATTGTTGACATATGGCAGATAGTTGGGCGTGGCGTGCTGTAGCGCGGACCCGAATTTGGTGTTCCTATCTTCTCAGCAAGACGCCGCGAATCCTATATGGTAATGGACGGGATCGTCGGTTGGTCTCCAGACACAACAGATGCACCACGAGAGTATCGCTCAACACATCTATGCCTACAACGACGTTTGACTCACGACGCCAAGCGTAGTTGTGGATCGATTGGCCAGGCCCTGAGTGGGGCTTTCAGCCTAGGAAACGTCGCGTTCTGGGTGCAACTCACCCAAAAACCGGTTCAATGATCGCGCTCGCAACCCCTTCCTGCTCGCCGCAGTGATTTTCTGGAACTCCTACACCCTTGAAACCCTCCTGGAGGCAATACGGTTTGCACCCCACCTGTCATGCAGCCCTCGACGATAAGAACCCGGCATTCCCGGAATGAATGATGATATGATCCGGCAAATCTTCTTAATTGTTTGAACAGAATGAAGGAGCAGGCCCGGGCGCTGTCTTGCACGACAGTGTGGACCGGTTCTCAACCGGTGCTGATAAACGCCTAGATAGCATTTTGATGGTGCTGTTGTTACACAATTTGGAAGACGAGGAATCGGTGATGAAGCTGACGCGGCGTGGGTTTAATGGGATGGTTGGGGCGGCTTTGCTGACGGAGACATTCGCGGCGGTCTGGCCCCCCTTGAGCAGAGCGGCGATGACCGCCGCGCCGAAGATTCCTGCGGAGAGCGACAGGCTAGCTTCTTTGAGCCTTACCGAGGTCTCGGGGATGATCCATGCGCGGACGGTGACTTCGACCCAGTTGGTGAAGGCGTTGCTCGATCGGATCAATGTCTACAACCCAAAGATAAATTGCTACATCACGGTGATGGGCAAGGAGGCGCTGGCGCAAGCCGAGGTGCTCGACGCGGAGCAGAAGGCGGGGAAGTTTCGTGGACCGCTGCATGGAATTCCACTCGGGCTGAAAGACAACATCGACACGGCGGGGACGCGGACGACTGCGGCCAGTCCGATGTTCAAAGATCGCGTGCCAACAGAGGATGCTGACATCGTGGTGCGGCTGAAGAGGAGCGGCGCAATCATCTTAGGCAAGCTGAATCTCCATGAGTTTGCGCTCGGATGTACTGGGGACATCTCTTACTTTGGGCCTTCAAGAAATCCGTGGGCGTTGGATCATGTGACGGGTGGATCGTCAGCGGGGTCGGCGGCGGCGCTGTCGGCAGATCTGGTGTACGGTGCGCTTGGAACGGATACGGGCGGCAGCATACGTTGCCCCTCGGCCTGGTGTGGGACAGTTGGGCTCAAGCCAACCATCGGTCTGGTCTCCATTCGAGGCATCATCCCTTGCCGCGCCTCGCTCGATCACTGCGGGCCCATGGCGCGCACCGTCGAAGACTGCGCGCTCATGCTAGGTCAGATGGCCGGTTACGACCCGCTCGATGTCTTCAGCGTCCCGAGCACACCTGTTGACTACGTCAAAGAGATGCATCAATCGGTCAAGGGCTTCTGCCTCGGCACTCCCGCCAGCTTCTACGATCACGTTGAACCCGAGATCGAGAAGGCAGTCAAGGCCGCGCTCGAAGTCCTCATCGGGCTCACCGCTGGTGTTACTTCCAGCGCCCCGCTCTGGGATGGCCTTCCCGGAAATGGTATTGGAGACACCGACTTCTATCACCACGACCTCATCGCGAAGTACGGCCTCAACTATATGCCGCTCGACCGCTCCCGTTTCGCACGGATTGACAACCCACCCGCTGGAACTAAGCCCGCCACAGCCGCCGACGCCGCACGCGACCACCAGCTCCTCGCCACTACTCGGCGCCTCATCGACTCCCACTTCAACGGCTTCGACCTGGTGGTCGTCCCCACCACCCGCCAGAATCCCGCTAAGATCAACGACTCTCTGGCCCGGGAAGCGAAGGCCGGTCCGTCCGGCGAACCAGGCGGTAGCGACAGCAAGGTCTACGATTGGTTCGCGCCCGGCGGTGGCTGCACCAACACCTCGCCCTTCGACGCCTACGGCATCCCCGCGATCTCTGTTCCCTGCGGATTCACCTCTAACGGCATGCCGATCGGGCTCATGATCGCAGGGCCGCACTTCACGGAAGGCAAGGTGCTCGCACTGGCGTACGCGTATCAACAAGCAACGGATTGGCATAAGCGGCAGCCGCCATTGACGCCGGATACGCTGGTGCCGCCCATTGTCGAAGGTAACCCTGATGCTAAGCCGAAAGATGCGAAGGTTCCGGAGGAGAGTAAGGAGAGTGACAAGTAAGAGAGCCGCGGGTGGCTCTGGCGAGAAGCGCAAAATCGCCTCGCGAGATGCGCTGGCTGCGCCGGTGTCCTGCCCGCCGCGGTTTCACAAAATATGACGCGGGTTTGAGAGCTGTTCTCGCAGACGGGCCGAACGAGGATACCAACACCCTTCACTGGCAGCGCGCGCGGGCGGATGCGTAGCGGATCGATTGTGTTAACCACTGGACAGACACGCTGAGCGCGGCTTGGTACAAGACTGTCAGTGTTCGCTCAGCCGAGACTTTGGAGAACTGAGTTCTTGGAGTATCGAGATCTGATAGGTGTAAAGTGCTCTTAGTGAAGCGATGTCTGAGTCTGCCTTTCTTCTGCATGGAGGCCTCGTCCGGGGCCGAGGATCCATGATGAAGCGATTTTTTTGAGACAAAACTGAACATACCGACAACTGGCTTGTGGGTAACTAACTCAGCATCTCTTTCACAGTTCAGCGAAGAGCTTAGTGCTACGACAAATCGCGCAGATCGGCCGACATTCAGTAGGAAAATGCTGCTCAGTAGGCTCTTTTGTGGTCAAAATTAGCGAAAGGAGCCGTCGTCTTCAATTCCCTGAGTTGCAGCAGTAACTGCAGCTGGTGTTGAGTCCGTTCGAATCGTCGGATATTTGATGCCTAGCTGCTCGAGATAGGTTGAGTATTTGGCGGCATCGTAGTAGTACTTCTTCATTTCAAGGCGATACTTATCCATCGTAGCCTTGTTCAACCAGATCGACGGTTTGTCCGTGGGTCGAAGGAAAGGCTGATACTTCATATCCTTCGTCTCAACGTCGTTGAAGTAGGCCTTTGCGCTGATCAAGAGTGCTGGCTTCACCATCAGATCAAAAAGTGTAAGAGCCTGTACCTTTGCGCCCGCAACCGCGCCTTTATGGGCAATCGGAGTGGCCATGGCGATGCCGTTTGCCCAGTTGTGTCCAGGAAGATTAGGAATATTCGAAGGATAGCGGAGAACGATGGTAGGGACATTCCAGGAAATGTCACCAATATCATCCGAGCCGCCGCCATAATACTTTTCCGGATCGTTCGGTATCTTCAACTCGTCGAGCTTCGTGGCCAATCCCTTTTCAGGGACCTTCAGTTCATGCTGCAATGCCTTGGCCAGCGATTGGTCGGCGTCGGACCAAGTGGGAAGGCCAATGACTTTTGCATTTTCTGTGACTTCTTCCGCTATAGGTTTGTTAAAGTATCCCGGCCAGGCTGTGCCGATCAACGTGGAGTCCCACTTCGTGTCGGTCATCGTGGCTGCACCGGTGGCCATATGGTCGCCGATCTCCCACAGCTCTTTGATATGCGGATAGTCGGCCTCCCGGAAGTAATACCAGACTGAGGCGCCCTGTGGCACGACGTTCGGCTGGTCGCCGCCGTTCGAAATCACATAATGGGAGCGCTGCTGAAGACGAAGATGCTCGCGGCGGAAGTTCCAGCCAACGTCCATCAACTCCACGGCATCCAGAGCGCTACGTCCGCGCCACGGAGCAGCCGCTGAATGGGCGCTCTCTCCATGGAAGTTGTACTGAACCGAGACGAGACCATTGTTGGAATATCCGCCATATGAGGCTCCCAGGTTGTCGCCAACATGCGAGAACAACACTGCGTCGACGCCCTTGAAGTAGCCGTCGCGAACGTAATAGGCCTTACTTCCAAGCAATTCTTCCGCGACTCCGGGCCAGATCTTAATGGTTCCCGAGAGGTGATTTTTTATCATGACGTCTTTCACGGCTAAAGCAGCAACAATATTTACGGCCTGGCCGGAGTTGTGCCCTTCGCCGTGACCGGGAGCGCCAGGAATAATAGGATCGTGATAAGCAACGCCGGGTTTCTGCGATGCCTGCGGAATACAGTCCAGATCCGAGCCAAGAGCGATAACCGGCTCCCCATTTCCCCACGTCGCCATCCAGGCAGTGGGGATTCCCGATATCCCGTGTTCGACCTTGAAGCCATTCTTCTCGAGCAGAGTGGTCAGGTACTTCGAGGTCTCGAACTCCTGGAAACCAAGCTCGCCGTAGCTGTAGATGGTGTCGATCATGACTTGTACCAGCTTTGCGTTGCCGTCGACTTCTTTCAAAATCTGTTGTTTCAGTTCGGCCCTCTGTTCCGCGGTGATCGATGGGGGTTGGCTTAGAGCGGGCGCGACGAGCGCTGCGAGCAGTCCGAAAAAAAGGCAAAACCTTCCAGTACGCATGCGGAGCTCCTTGGTGTTCTTGTGTTTCCTTCGCGAGAAGGTAAGGGAACGGCGAGTAGCTAAGTTAAAAAAATGAAGTTTTTGCGGATGTGAGTCGCAGTGTACCGCAATCCCGCGAGATGATCGAGAAAAAGTGGCTTCTGGGCGTCTGCCGCGCAGTATGCAGATACTTCGGCAGGAAAGTAACGCTTACTTGAGAAAGCGGTGAGGTTCCGTTGGTGCCTCGTTTGCCTTACTCGTGGTTGTCAGGGCGAAGCGCTCCGCGGATGCTGCGTAGATGCTGGCGAACGAAGCTGGTGTGCGATCAGCCAACGTAGCTCTTGGAATACCCAGCCATTAGCCAACCAGCGTTAGTAGAAGCTTGCTGCCGCTGACATAGGTACCGCAAGTAACCGTACCACTCAGCAGATTCTGCAAATCTCAGCGGTCTCGATATGCAATTGCTATGTGTGCCAATTTCGGCGATGGTAGAAGTTATAATTGGTTTCGTTGGCACGAAGCAGGAGGGCCACACGACGGTTCGTCACAAGTGGCGCAGCCCCGCTTGATAAGTCCCCAGTAGCCTCAACACTACGTCTTGCCGAGGGCATATGCCACGACGTCCCGCAGCGCGAAGTCTGTGCCTTTGTTCCGGATTGTAGGTATCCAGTGGGGATCGGCGCTGAGGAACGAGTCCTTGTCCCCGAACAACATGCCGAGGAAAACTTCAGCGACGATCCGTCCACCGACAGGGCCCAGTTGCGGCGTCGTGATTTGCTTTCCTCCGATTACCGAGGCCGGTAAGCTCGCCTTAGTCCGAGCGGCTTCGGCAAGGACATAGGTCCAAAGGGGGCACTTGCCGAAGAAGGGGGACAGTTGCGGGAGATCGGATAGTTTGCCGAGAACGTCATCTCCCGACGGCGAATCCACCGCTTTGCCAATCACGATCTCGGAGTCGTCGAGAGGCACAACGCCCATTGCTCGTGCGACGTCTTGCCCGGTAGGCAGGCCGAGTTCGAAGGCGCGAATCAGGTTGCGCTGCGGTAGGGACGGAGGCGGATCCGACACAACAGTGTTGGGCAGTACGGAAAGCGGGGTGACGACGGAGGTATCAATGCGATAGGCGAACTGGAGGCGCCGCTTCATCTCTGCGTCAGCCGGCTTAGTCGTATCGGGATCGCCGCCGTACGCGCGAACGTCGCCTTCGAGATCCATGAAGCGGCCCCAGTCGATCCCGCGGTTTTTCGCCATCTCCTGAAAGCCGGTGAGGCCGTCAGAGATACCTTTCGGGATGGCTGGAATTGTGTTGGGTGGAATGGGGAAAATCGGAAGCAGCGTCGTGTCGTCGTCGTTCAGCCGATAGCCGGGCCGGATCATCGAGTGGCCGAGGCGATAGGCGGCGACCGAGAACTCGACGGGCATGAACGGGTCGTTCTTCCAGTGGAAGAACTTGAGCTTCGTTTTGTCGAACTTACCATTCGTCTTCAACGCATCGAGCACGGGAGCAGAGATGATCTTCGCAAGAAAATCGTGAATTACAACCCACTGATAGTGCCAGCGGACGATTCTCTGCAGCGCAGGAAATTCGAGCTTGTCGTTGTCGTCGACCACGCGGTTGTGAAAACGCAGCATCAAGCCCTGCAGCTGCGAGACGATGCTGTTCTCGTCGTTGCGTGGATCACCGATGAGCGCACGGCGCGGGTTGGCGCTGTTACGCGGCAGATCGCGCGCGCCGTTGTCGAGCTCGTCGCCGAGCAGGAATTTCGGGCCGCCGTTGTCGTACATGTACGGTTGATCGCCGGGACCGCGGCCATACACATTATCAAGATCGAGAGCCGGAGTTCGGAAGTCCGTGAGAGCGTCGGGATCGCTGTGCTGAATCAGCGTCGTCATGGGGTCGAAGGTAATATCGTGATCGACGAACTGGCCGAAGTAGGTATACAGAGCGGGAATGCCGCTCTCTTCCCCGTCGAATCCGTCTTTTGGAGGATCGAAAGACGAAGTCATCGCCGCGCCCAAAGTCATCAATGCCTCGCGGCTCGCAGCGTCGGTCTTACCGTATGTAGCGGCGGGCAGAGAGCGGAACATCCGTCCGAATCGGCCCTGGAAGGAGGACGACTTGGGTGTGGACATCAGACCGCGAAGGGGTTTGCCATGATGAGCAAAGGCGGCGAAGATCGCACGCATGCTCTCCGGATAACGTGAAGCAGGCGCGGAAGCCTGTACCTGATCTTGCTTATTGTCAGTCATCGGTTTATTGCTCCTATGTGCAGGATGGAAAACAGGGCCCACTGTCGTTGACGTTGTGAATCCGCCTGGTCCTAACACCTCAAATCGCCATGGCGAACTCGAGCCTGCCGAACACATTCATTGAGTAGTGAGCGAGCTCAGCCAAGCTCAATGGTTACAGCGAAGTCGCGAACCTCGAGGAAGAACTCTTTGCCGTTCTTTTTGAGAGGGCCGATGACCTCCACATTTGTTCCAGGGGCGTTGCCCTTCACCTGGGCGGACAATCGTTCGTACGCCGTCTCTTCGTCGTGCGACATCGACCGGTTCGCGCGGGTGGCAATATCCCACTGGATCTTGTCCGGTGCCTGCAACGGCGCAAGCACAACCTCCGGTCGTGTCTCGTTCCCTGCGAGGGTCAATAAGCCGGTGGTCTCGGTGACAGCGCCCTCCAGCGTCATTTCGATCCCTCGGAGCACGTAAGATCCGTTTGCGACTTTAGCGAACTCGTCGCGCCACAGGTCGATATCGGGCAGAATGTCGTCCTTCAGATAAACGAACGCAGTGGAGTCCATGCCATCGGGAAGCGGCCGTACGTCTTTGATCCCGCTTAGCTGTTGCAACCCGTCGAAGGCGCCGCCCCAGCAAGCGCCGATCCCATAGGGACAGATGGGAGTTACGCCGATGACCACTGGAGGCTTGCCGGCGTCCTGAGCCATCTTCCGATCGAGCGCGACCGTATCGACGGTCTGAGAAGCCGCGTTTCCCGTAAACAGGGCAAAGGCCGCGTTGTGAACCGGCGCTGCGACCACCTGCGCGGAGATGCGCGCAATGTGGGCGACCGAGGGAACGCCCTCCTTATTCAGCACAAAAAGCATGTAGTGCCCCGACGGGGCGGCGTTGGCGCTGGCCGGCGCCTGGACGGTCAGCTTGCCCGCAACCTGCGTGAAGGTAAGGAAGTTCAACAGCTGGTTTTGATTGCAGGAGTGGGTCACGGAACTGAGCCGAATCCAACTCACCTTCGCGATTCCGTCCGTCTTGCCCACGGTCACATTGAAGCTCTGCCCATAGGAAATTTCGACCGGCGCACCCAGGATTTGTGGACGAGGGCCCTTCATGAGATAAGGCGGCGAATATAACTGTGCGTCTTTGTGCGAGTCGCCGGGAGGATTCGGCTGGTTCGGCAGCGCGGGATTTCCGGGTGCGTACTCTCCGCCACCGGCGCTCCAGACTCGTCCATCCGGCAGCAACAGCGCGGTCGAGTGATAGCAGCGATCGACATCCTCGGCGGCCATCACGGTCCACTTTCCTGTCACCGGATCCCATAGTTCCGCGGCGTGGACCGGCGCGCCGGGCCTGACGTTGTCGAAGCTGAGCCAGGGTGGATTCCCCGGCAACCCCTGCGTGCCGCCCGTCACGAGAACCGTTCCATCCGGAAGGATCGTGGCATTGTGTTGCCGCCGCGCAAAGTGCATGGGTGCGGTCGCCTTCCATTGCGGATTCGCGTCGTTCAGGTCGATGGTCTCGGCCAGATTCGTAGGCAGGTGCGTGACCGGGTCCGATCCGCCGCCGATGAATAGGACTTTGCCGCTGTCGTACATGACCGATGGCGCATAGTCGCGCAAGGCGCCGTCGCGCGCAGGGCCAGGACTCCACGCGCCCGCGCCCGTCGTATCGAGGAAAAATGTATCGCCGCGCGGGCCGGACATGAAGACGCGTCCCAGTTTCGGTTCCAGGTGCAGGCGCGGAAATAGTTGCAGTCCCACAAAATTTATGGTCGGCGTCCACCCCGCACCGCGCCATATCTGTGGGTTCGGATTCGTCGGAAACTGCGTGCCCAGCGGGGGCGGCACTGGATTGTCCGGCGGCGGCTGTGGTCTGCCGTTTGCGAACGAGCCTGAGATCGCCAGAATCCCGCCATCTGCCAGCGTCAGGGCGGTGGGGTACCACCGGCCGTTATTCATCGTTGGCTGCGCCGTCCACAGATCCGTGGCGGGATCATAGATGCAGCTCTGATTGACTCCCTCGCTATCGAATAGATGCCCGCCAATGACCAGCAGTCGGCCATCCGGAAGAAAGCTGTGGCCCGAGCAGAACAGGTTAACGCCCCCGCCGCCGGCGAGCGTTGGCGAATTCTTGGTCTGCACGCTCTGCCCCGTGGCCGGATCCCACAGATACGTCTTGCAGGCATGTTCGTTCAAGGAAGCGAAATTCATGTCGCCCACGACTGACCGCCGGCCCCAGTACAAAACCTTCCCGGTGGGTAGAAGATGCGCGTGGATCGCGACATTCTTCAGATTGAACGGGGGTTCCCACTTGCCCGCGACACTCGGCGAAGCCGCGGCGGTGCTCGCGACAAAGGTTTGCGGAGCCGAGTATGTCACCGTAGCCTTGTAGACTGGATTCAAATTGGTCGCCGGCATACCGCTTGCGGTCAACTGCAGGGTATAGAACCCCTCTGCGGTGGCTTTCGCGTGCAGCGCATCGCCTGCCGGGGAGGTGGACGTGATTGTCAGCGTCGTCTGCGTCTTATCGGGAAAGACAAGCGCCAGGTCGATCTTTGAGGCTGCGGTCCAGCCCTTACGATCGATCGTCGGCACCGCGGTCACTGGCGAATTCGCGGCACACCATATCCTTCCCGCGGTCACGATCTTCCCATCGATTGCTGGAAGTACGTCCAGATCTGCGGCGCCCTCGAAGTCCTGTGTGACCGCATGGCTCGCCACAGGGAGTGCTCTGTCCTGTCCCAACCGGCTATAGCACACGTACCCGAGGCCGTTTACGTTTGCGGGAACGGCGATCGAAACACTTCCACCACCGTCGGTGAAAACATCCGGGCCGTGGCCCGTGTAATCTTTCAAGTGGACCCCCGGGCCGAACCCGGTAGCGACCCGGATCGTATGCGTCCCATTCGGATCATTGTTCAGCGCGACGAGCAGACGCGAGCCACCCGTCCGCTCGTACGCAAAGACGTCGAAATCCTTCCAACGCTGCTCCGTCGGACCCGACGCCAGCACTTCGTGTATCCAGATCAGATTGTCGATCTGGGGCTGCAGCCCGAAGCAGTCGGGATCGGTGCTGTAATCCCTGTAAAAGACACAAGGATATCCTTCCGAGGTCAGGATATAGGCGTATCCCATCATCTTGTTGGTCACGATCTTCTGCGATGCCTGCAGATCGGTATCGTGATTTTCGACGAAGGTGACCGCATTCATTGGCGAAATCCCGATCAGTCCAGCGTGGTCGAGATCCGCCATATTGAAGCGTCCCGGGTTGTTGCACATGCTGGTCAGAAGAAACTTGAGCGGAAAGTCAAATGCGCTGGGGCGTCCCTGCATCCCGTTCTGATTGAAAATCCACTGATTCACCAGTAACCGGTTGCCGTCGAAAAATTCGCCCACGGCGAACTTGCCTGCCATCGCCTTGCTGTTCAAAAAAGGCAGCAGGAAGTCGGTCGACAATCCCTTCACGTTGTCGATACGATAGCCCTGTGCGTCGACCGCACGCGTCAACCAGTCCGAAGCCGCGATCAGATTATCGAAGACATAGCGAGCTGGCTTTGCATTGATCGGCGCCAGCTCCCGAGCGAACGGTCGATCGTCTTTCGGAAGGCCGCCCAGGTGCGGATCTCGCGGAACCTGCGGAAGGAAATTGTCCGGATTCTTGGGAAACCGGCCGGTGCCGGGCGTTCCGTTCGCGCCCAGATACCGAAACACGAAGGCATCCGGCGGTTGGCCTCCATCGCCGGCCCGATGGTGTTCCACCATGTCGAGGTAGATGTCGAGACCGTTCGCTCGAAGAATCGCGGCGCAACGCTGCAACTGTTCACGCGTGCCAAAGCGATTCGGAACGGACCCCTTCTGGTTTTTGGACCCGATGTCGTAGTCGTCGAAGGGTCCATATCCGTCAGCACGCGGCGTCGCACCCGAACTGGTCTTGAGCGCAGGCGGCAGCCAGACCGCGCTGAATCCGGCGAGGCTCAGCGCTTTCGCTTGTGCCGCGAGATGGTCCCACCACCACGGAACCTCCGGTTTGCCATCAGCCGGTGAAGGAACCGCATTGTTTGGCGGCAACTTGAAAAATCCCTGAAGCAGGACACCCATATCTCATCTCCTTAACCGCTAAAAGGCCGTGTAAATGGAGTAGTTGGACAAGAGTCAAACCTGGAGATTTCGCTACAAATTGTGTCGGGCGTCGATGAGGTCGAAAATGACAAAAGCCTCAAGCCAGAAATCGTCACGAGCATCGCGTCCTCTCCTCAAGAAACAGGTAGTCCGCATTCAAGGGTGCGGAATGCGGCGACTTCATACGCGAAGGGCGCACGAAGTCATACGGTGTTTTCCGTGTTTTCGGCAGCTAACTTATGGAAATGGCCCACTCTGCGCGATGTTCCACTATGCCACGAAACGGGAATGTTTTCGGGTAATGGAGACCGTTCGAGGTGTTGACTGCGTTGCTCTGGAGCCTTGACCTAAATTGTGAACGGACCTCAAGCGTCCTTCACGCGTGGTGTCGGGAGTTGTGTGAGCATACTACACCTGAATCTGTATGTAAATGCCGAAACTCCGTAAATTTTCCGCCGCAGCAATTAAGCGTCGATGTCAAGCGTGACCAAATACTGGCGAGTCTTTGCTCGCCCCTCGCCAACCCGAGCGGGTCGATGTTGGTATGCTCTAAGGGCGCAGACAACCCTGCAAGGCAGGATGTCGGTAACCGTGAGTTTAGTTTTCTATCGGCCCTCACGCATACAGAAGCGTGAGCTTACCCACAAGGCGGCTATGCTTTCTCCACGGAATAGATCAGTTAGTTGTATCTCGCAAAACCATCAATCGCGATTTAGGTCCATTCACTTCCACGGGAGTCGTTTCAATATCTATGTGCCATCCTAACGCCATCATCTGCCGCCTCCTCGTTGCGGTCGCATTCCTTTCGACGAGCGGCCTCCTCTCAGCACAATTCGTCGGTAACGATCCCCAGGCGGTGGAGAAGCGTGTTGACGATCTCCTCGCCAAGATGACGCTAGAGGAAAAAATCGATCTCATCGGCGGTGATACTCCCTTCCGGACCCATCCCATTCCCCGGCTCAACATCCCCTTCTTCCAGATGGCCGACGGCCCTGTCGGCGCACACATCCCCGCGCCCACCATCGCCTACGCTGCGGGCATCGGCCTCGCAGCATCCTGGGATACGGAGCTCGCCCTGCATATCGGCCAGCAGCTCGGACGCGACTCACGTTCCCGAGGTGCAGCCTTTCTTCTTGGCCCCGGTGTAAATATCTACCGGGCACCGATGAACGGTCGCAATTTCGAATACTTTGGGGAGGATCCCTTCCTGGCCAGCGGCATCGCCGTCGGGTATATCCGCGGCGTGCAGCAGGAGGGCGTCTCGGCCACTGTCAAACACTTCCTCGGCAACAACTCCGAGTACCTCCGACACGACTCGGATTCCGTCATCGACGAGCGCACCCTCCGCGAGATCTACATGCCCGTCTTTGAAGCCACCGTCAAAACTGCCAAAGTCGGCGCCATCATGGACTCCTACAACATCACCAACGGCGAGCATATGACGCAGAACAAGCCTCTCAACATCGACGTTGCTAAACAACAATGGCACTTCCCCGGCATCATCATGTCCGATTGGGTTGCCACGTACGATACGGCGGCGGCTGCAAACGGCGGCCTCGATCTAGAAATGCCCTACGGTGTCTACTACGCGCCCGAAAAGATCTCCCCCCTCCTGAAGAACGGAACCATCTCGCAAGCCACGCTCGACGACAAGGTCCGGCGGATCCTCCGCGTCGCCGCCGACTTCGGTTGGCTCGATCGGCCCCAGCTAGACACCAACATCCCGCGCTATAACCTCGAAGGCCGCGCCACCTCCCTCCAGGCCGCAATCGAAGGCGCCGTACTTCTCAAGAACGACAACAATGCACTCCCACTCGACAAGACAGCGACCAAGACCATCGCTGTCATCGGGCCCACAGCCACCCAGACCGTCACCACCGGTGGCGGCAGCGGCGAGGTGGTCAGCTTCGCCAGCACCAACCTTCTTGTGGGGGTCAGCAACTACCTCGGCGAACAGGCCAAGGTCCTTTACGCACGCGGCCTCTACAGCATCAACCAGATGTCGCGGCTGACCCATTTCACGACCGACCCCCAAGGCGTGACTGCTGGCGTCACCCACGTCACCTACGCGAAGGCCAACCTCGAAGGCGACGTCACCAGCACTGTCACTGAATCCACCTTAGGCACCGCAGGTTCCACGCGGCGCGAACCCGAGGAGCAAGAGCTCAACGCCCTCACCGCACACAAGAGCGCCAACCCCTACGTCCGCGCCACCAACAGCAGCAAATGGACCGGCTATTACACCCCCTCTGAGGCTGGCAAGTTCGCAGTTTTCATCCAGACCGACAGCAAATACCGCCTCCTCGTCGATGACGCAGTCGTCTTCGACAGCTCAGTCGTCCCGAAATACATCCTCAACCAGACC
>Ga0210396_10003792_pt1 | contig 14975 bp, 8 predicted proteins | sample IncBWH17OmetaG_FD_155466 | JGI IMG/M metagenome (GOLD analysis project Ga0210396, IMG submission 155466) | Forest soil microbial communities from Barre Woods Harvard Forest LTER site, Petersham, Massachusetts, United States - Inc-BW-H-17-O ... | reverse complement strand
GCCCATGGGGAACATGCGGCAGACGTCGTGGTAGTTGTGCATGGCAATGCCGAACTGCTTCAGGTTGTTGCGGCATTGGCTGCGGCGGGCGGCCTCGCGGGCCGCTTGCACGGCCGGAAGCAGCAGGGCGATGAGTGTCGCAATGATTGCGATCACCACCAACAGCTCGATCAGGGTGAAGCCAGCGCGCCGAGCACGCTTCGGCACAAGTCGTGACATCGTAGGCTCCTTTGAAACTGGAACGGCCGGAAAAGCTAGAACACCAAAAGGCAAAAACGCTGAGACAAAAACGCCGAGGCAAAACGTTGAGGCGAAAGCACTTAAGAGACGGCTGAGGAACTACTGAATTTGCTTACACTTGCAGAAAGGATTTACATTGCATACGCGAACCTAAATCTTCAGCTTGAACTAAGCAAATAGGGGAAAACCTGAAAAAGGCATCGGGGAATCCCCGATGCCAGGTCGGACAACACGAAGAAATGCCTGGAATTTGCTGAAAAACTGAACGGCCTTGCCGCGATATTGCGCAAGCATAGTTAAGAATTTATGTGGAAAGCTGAAGAACGTGTCCTCTAAGGAGGGCGTTTCCGACGCGCCGCACGACCCCCATGACCGGGGATTTCGGCGCGGAAAAGACGTCTGGCGCGGCTCAGCCTAGCCCCTCAGTTGGGTCCCGCTGAGCGCTTGCCGACCTCTCAAACTCAACGTTTGCAGGGCAGGCTGTGCCTGCCGTCGGCCCTGGTGACGCGAGACATGGGGCCTCGGACCGTGCCCTCACTGTGCTTTTTGTCAGAGCACTTGCGACGCATTGGACCGTGACTTCGGACGGACGCCAGGGCGTTCAGTTGTTGGCCGCGAGTTCGTTTGGTCGGCATTGCGGGCGGCAGGCAGAGCCTGCCCAACAAGACTGGCTGCGCGAGTCATCGCTGAAGACGCTCTCAAAAAAGTCGCCGAGTTGTTTCCATGCGCATAGAAACGCGGTCTCCGCGCGCGTGGATTGGGCGCGGTAGGCTGCATGAATCCGTCTCGCGCGAGCGGACGACGTTGCGCGTGTCGCTCGCGGTCCGCGCCGCGGGGCGGCAAGTTGACGTAGCGAATGATTTGGCGGAGCGCGGCCGGCGGGACGTCGGTGGTTTCACGGGGGGGTTGGGTCACAATTTTCTACTCATGAAGTGGCCCACCAAATTGTTGACCCGCCCCCACCTGGGACGGGACACGAAAGCACGGGACTCGACGCGACACGTGGAAAGAAAGTTTCCGGTGGGACAAGTGGTCCCGGCGGGTCCTGTAAAAACCGGTCCCGGCGGGACGGGTCCCTCACATTTAACACGGTCCCGCTGGCGGCCTACTCGCTAGGTCTTCCGCGTGGTGTCGATTGCGTCGGGTTCCGACGCGGGCAGCGATATGGCGGGACCGGCGACGGGTTCGGTGCGGGCGGCGCGGCGCAATAGCAGGAAGGCGAGGTAGTCGTATACGCCGTGGGCGATCATGGCCGTGACCAAGTTGGGGGGGTGCGTCGCGTCCAGGAGCAGGCCGAAGTAGCCGCCCATCAAGCCGGCCAGGATGGCGTAGGTCGGCGTTAGGAAGTGCAGCAGGCCGAAAATGACGTTGCTGGCGATCAGGCCGGCAATGCGGCCCCAGCCGCCGAAGTTGAGCCAGCTCTCCAGGAGCCGTTGCAAGAGACCGCGAAAGAGGAGTTCTTCCCCGAAGCCGGCGAGCGCGGCGACGAAGATCAGCTCGTACCACCGGCACGTCTGGAGGGCCGGGCCGAGGATGTCCAAGACGACCCGCTTGATTCGTTCCAAAGCGGAGAACCGGAAGCGATCGGTCGCCAGCACCAACAGAAACGGAGGGAGCGCGGCCGCCAGGCCGAGCGCGACGCCCGTGCCGTCGATGCGGAAGTCGGCGAAGGGGTCGATGCGAAACACGAGCCCCAACCCTAGGGCCACGAAGGCCAGGCCGCCTTCGAAGATGGCGGCCAGTCGCAAGAATTGGGATCGATCGGTCGGCTCGGCCATGGCCGATCCTATCGCGACGGCGCGCAGACTGTCCACAAAACTGGCAAAACCGCTGCCTTGCGAGCGCGGGGGGAAACACTCGAATTCCGGGAGCGGGGCGTCCGATACAAGACGTGGAAAGTGCGAACGAGCAGAGTCAAGGAATCGCCGTCATCGTTCTCCCCTCGGAACGGTGACGGCGATTTCGTTTCGGCGGGGCGCGTTGGTGACTGGCGCGAGTTTGGGACGGCGGCCGAATCTCGTCGGCTTGCCGCGCTGGCCGTTCATTGCGAGCGGCGGCGGGCGCGGTCCTTCGCCTGCTGGAAGACGTCGATGGCCGCCTGGGCCGCCTCAGGCGTGGGCCCGGCGGGCGGAGGCGCGGCAGAGGTCGGCGGTGGCGTCGAAAGTGCCGCGGCTGGGGCTGACGTCGAACGGCCCGAGCGGTTGGCGGCCGGGCGTTGTCCGGCGCGACGTACCGGCAGATCCCACCACTTGCGCGTGGCGGCCGGCCGTGCGGGCTCGAGTCGTGGAGCCGCGGTCTCCCGTTCGGGAATCAATGCCGACACGCGTTGCCAGAGCGAGAGGCGGCGGCCGGCGATTTCCGTCACCAACAGGCCGATCGCCAGGCCCATCAGCCAGGGGATCAGCGAGAGCGAACGGGCGGAGCGCGGCGGATCGGAGAGCACCTCCAGCACGTCGGTGCGGAGCTTGCCGCCGCTGAGCTCGGCCATGCCCTTGAGCGTTTCGGTACCGCTGGGCAGGCCGATGCGTGGGACGAACTCGGGAGAATAGGGGAGCGTGACGGCCGGCCCACGGACGAATTTTCGTTCGCCCGTTTTGACCAGCGTGCGGTACGTGCCGGTGCGGTCCATGCGGAAGCGAGCTTCCAGCGTGTCGGGGCCGGTCCAGGTGAAGTCGGGCGTGAGCGGTTCCTCCCGCTCGGCCCCGGGGGGAACGACGATCAAGGTTGGCGGGCCTTGCCGCGACTTATCGGCGCGATCGGGATCGAGCTCGACGGTGGCGATGGCATCCTCGCCCGCCCGGTCGATCCGCACGAAGACGTCGTCGGGACTGGGGCTGCCCAACAGCCAGCGGACGTGGGTGATCAGAAAATCGTTGGCCTTGTCCCAGTGGCCGAACTGCCCGGCGTACTTGCCGTCGACCTCCAGCGTAAGCGCGGCCACGCGGCCCAGTCCGCGATACCAAAATGCCGACCACGGAGCCTGGTACTCGTCCTGCGAGACGACGGCCGGCGTGGCCTCCGGCTTGAGATAGCAAAGGTTGTAACCATCGACGTTGGGGAACGAGCCGCTGCCCAGCTCGCCCATCAGGCGGGATTGGCCGACGAGCTGTCCGGGAATGCCCTGTGGATGAGTGTCTTCTTTTTTGATGAAGGTGTTGCGGGCGATGTTCATCGTGTCTTGCGTGAACAGCCGCGGCAGCTCGAGCGGATCGTTGGCGAACATGATTTCGCCGCCGCCCCGCTTGGCGATGTCCTTGAGCAGCTCGGAGTCGCTGTCGTGATCGGTGCCCAGGCCAATCACGCTGACGGTGATGCCGCCGTCGGCGAGTTTGCGGATCACGGTCTTGTAGTCGTCGGGCTTTTCGCTGTCGTTGGCGTCGGCGAAGAGGATGATGTGCCGCGTGGAATAATCTTCCGCCTTGGTCAGCTGCTCGCCGGCCGCGACAGAGCGTCGTAGATGTAGATGCCGCCGCCCTGGCTCTCGATCTTGAGCACCTTCGAGCAGATGGCCTCGGTATCTTCGACGGGCCCCATCGGTTGAATGACGTGAGCGACGGTATCGACGGCGAGCACCGACACCATGTCGCCCTCCGACAGCAGGCGGACGCACTCGGCCGTCCCCAGGTCGGCAAGGTCCATCTTGGTTTTGCCCCCTCCGATGGGTACGGCCATGCTTCCCGAACGATCGAGGGCGATGGTAATGGCCACGCGGTTCTTGCGGTGCTCGTGCCTCAGCTCCATCGAAACCGGCAAAAGCGAGTCGAGCGGGCTCTTGAAGTAGCCGCCGACGCCGAAGCTGCGTTCGCCCCCGGTCAGCAAAAAGCCGCCCCCCAAGTCCTCGACATACTGGGCCAGGTGCTCCATCCGCACGCGGCCGAGCGCCGACGCCGGCACGTTCTCGACGACGATGGCCCGGTAGCGATCGAGCACGTCAGGCGACAAGTTCGACTTGCCGGCTGCCTGGAAATCGACGGGAATGTGGGCCGATTGCAGCGCTCGCCCGAGCGTTCCCTCTTTCCCATCGTTATTGACGACCAGCACCCGCGGGCCGGCATCCACGAAGACGACGCCCGCCCCTACGTTGTTTTCCGCGAGTGGATCGCCCGGCACGTCGACCTCGACTTTGTAGGGCTGCATGCCGCCTTGTTCCAGCAGGTCGCGAAACGTGAGCCGGTTGCGACCGGAGACGAAATCCGCCTCCCGCCGCGCGATCAAATTGGAGCCGCGGAAGACGCGAACCTGCCCGTGAGCCTCGCGGTCGGCGTAGATGTCGACCGTGAATTGGAACGGCTCGCGGGGAGTGACCGAATCGGGGAGCTGAATCGACTCGACCGCTACGTCGCCCAGGCGCGGCCGCTCGAACGGCCGATAGTCGATCGGCACGCCTTCCTCGCGGGCACGCCGGGCCGCGGACAGCGGATCGGCTCCGTTGGCTTCGCCGTCGGAAAGGACCAAAAGACGGGCCGGGCGATTCTTGTCGACGAGGTTGAGGGACGTCGCAATGGCGTCGGACAAGTCGCTGCCGTCGGGCTGAATCTCCTTGGTGAAGGCGCCCAGCGACGAGTTGTCGGAAAGCGGGCGCTCGATCTGGGCCTTGCCGCCGAACGTCACCACGGCCACGCGGTCGCCCGTTTTGCGATTGCGTTCCAAATCGTGAATCAGCGCCAGCACGCTGTCCTGAGCGGAGGCGGGCATCGAGCGGGAGCGATCGGCCACGACGACGATGTCGATCCCTTTGCCGCCCACGTCGATCCGCGGACCGGCCAGCGCCGTGATCAGCGCCACCAGGAGCGCGATCCGCAGCCCCGCGGTGATGCCGGTCGCCCGGTTGAGACGCGTGAAGGCAATCCCCGCGGGAATCGCCAACAGCAGCACCTCGGGGTATTGGAACCAGATCATGGAAGCACCCGTCGGGCGCGGGCCTGCCGATCGAGGACGAACCAGTCGGCCAAGAGGGCAACCAGAATGACGGCGATTCCCGCCGCAATCAGCCAGGAAAACGGATCATCGAGACGATAGCTCAAAGCGGGCGGTTCGCTCACGGCGTCGCGCACGCCCGGGCCGAGAGTGCTCAGGTTCGACTCGACCGGATCGTGAAAATTGACCGCGAACCGTCCCAGCGATCGATCGCCTTCGCGGACTTCATAAATGCCCGCCTGCTGCAGCGGAGGGATTTCGACGATCGATCCGCGGGCCAGCGGCACGGTTTTGCTGCCAAAGACCAAGGTCAGCGGATCGCTGCCGCGGTCGCCGGCGTTGGGGCGGAACGTGATCTCTTCGTTGAGGCGATAATTCCAACGCTTGAGCCCGGGGAGCGCGTCGCGGCACAGCTCGACGAGGTTTTTGACCAGGATCGGCCAATCGGGACTTTCGGCAAGGTTCGAGCGGGCAAAATCGAGATTGAGCAGATAGGCAGCCGTTTGCGTGCCGGTCAGCCGGCTCAACAGCAGCTGTTTGCCCGCACTCACCAGCGGCGTGGCCTCGAGTGGTTTTCCTGCGACAGCAACAGGCTGCACACCGCCGAAGACGACGCCTCCCAAGACGACGCCGTCCAACAGCGGGTGCCGCTTCTCGAGCAAGTAGGGGCCGACAAGATCCTTCGACTGTTTGCGGGCCGCCTCGGACCCATCGATTGGACCGATTCCCAGCCAGGTCAGGCCCGTCTGCGACGGCGGCAGCTTGGCGGATTCGCCGATCAGGAGCTGCGCGTCGCCGGGCGAGCCGAACTGCGTCTCCGAGATCCCTGCCAGAGCTCGCTGCACCGGACGTACGGCCGCGTGATCGGCCGGCAGCGAAATCGCGATCGTCACCGTGCGGACCTTGGGCTCGATCAGTGTGACATGGTTGTCGACTTCCAATCCGTCGCCCGGGGAATGCGTGTCGACAGTCAGTTCGCCCAAGCCGCCGCGGACGTCGGTCTCGAGCAAAGCGTCGGCTCCCGGCTGCAGCGACAGCGTCTTCAAAAACAGCTCCTGCTCGCCGTGGCGGCCGCGGACCTGCACGTCGGTTGGGTTTTTGCCCAAATTAGCAATCCGCAGGAAGACGCGGCCTTTGTTGGCCTTGGGATCGAACGTCCAACGGGCCGCGGTGATGGCCGTGTTTTCCAGCGCCTGCCCCAGCGAGACGATCTCCATCGTTTTCGGAGTCGGCGCCGATTTGGGAGGCAGGTGATTCGTCAGAAACACGATCCGCCCACTGCTCTCGGAGAGTTGTGCGGCCAGATCCCAGGCCGGCTCGAAGTCGTGCGCCACGGCTTGCGGGTTCCAACCATCGAGCGCGGCCTGCGCCTTGGCCAGAGGCACCGCAGGCTCGGTGAGCAATTCGGGGCGGCGTCCGGTGACGATCAACGTGGCGACGCTACCCGACGGCAGCCTTTGGAAGCGGCGGACAATTTCCTCGACCGTTTCTTCGCGAAACGACTTTGGTCCCGGCGGACGGGCCTGCATCGACGCCGAGTTGTCCAACACCACGATCACGTGCTCGACGCGGCGCGACTCGGCCCAGCGCGGCTGGGCCAGCACCAGCGACAATACAGCGGCCGCCAGCAACTCCAGCAACAAAGACGCCGTAATCGGCAGACGCTCGCGGCGCCGGCCGGCCTCGCGGACCTGCGTCTGCACGCCCCACAGGTGCAGCCCGCCGATCAACAAAGGCGGAAACCGCCGGTAATACAAATGCAGAATGAGAATCGCCGGGACTGCCATCAGGCCGAGCAATCCCCAGGGGTTGGCAAAGCTCATCGGTGCATCTCGGCGACGGCGAACGGTCGCTTACTGCCTTCAGGCGGCCGGGACGAGCAGTCCGGCCTGGGTCAGATCGTTGCGGCACAAACTCGGCAAACCCCGATCGGCCACCAGCGTTACGAACCGTCCGTGCGCCGCACGGCAGCTGCGCCGCAGCCCCTCCTGCACCCGGCCGAGCCGTTCGCGGTAGGCGGCGATCGTTTTGCGATCCAGAAGCAAGTCGACGCTTCCTTGCGTCTCGACGTCGATCAGGCGCCGTCCTTCGCTGGGGGACGGATCGGCTTCCCACTCGTTCAAAAGCTGCACCAGCCACAAGGCGCCCGCCTCGCGCGACAGCCGGCGGACAAGCGCATCGGGATCATGAGGAAAGAGAAAATCGGAGACGACGATCCGCACCGCCTGCCGTTTGAGCGGCACGACGTTGTCCGCGATCAATTCCTCCAGGGTGGCCGTGCCCGAGAAGGGGAGCGCGGCCAGATTGTCGAGCGCCTCCAGCGACAGGAGCCGCGAAGGACGCGCGTCGTCGAGCAGCACCACGCTGGGGCGGCCGCCGACCCGCGCGGACAACAGGGCAAACATCGCGGCGAGTTGCCGGGCCACGCGGGGCTTGGCATCGCCGCCGGTGGTCATCGAACGGCTGGCATCGAGCAGTATTTCAGTACGGGGGCTGATCTCTTCCCGATAGAGACGGACCATCAAGGAGTCACTGCGGGCATAGGCCGACCAGTCGACGTGCCGAATGTCGTCGCCCGGCAGATACTCGCGATATTCCTGAAATTCAAGCGAGCTGCCCGTGCCGCGGCCGAGCAACTCGCCGGACGAACCTGCCACGGGCAGCCGAGGCGACGCGAGGCGATAGGCGGCCAGGGCCTGCTGAACTTCGGGATCGTGCCGCACGGATTTCATGACTCGATCCGTTTCACGACGTGGCGGCGCCCGGTTCGAGCACCATCCCGGTCAGTGCGGCAGCCTGCGCCTCTTTGCGTCGAGCGACCTCGAGTTCAATCTCACCGCGAACGGGATTGCGCAGGACTTCGCGAAACGCGCGGACCATCGCCCGCCCATTGATGGCGATCGCTAACACCGCGCCGATCGCCCCCTCAATAACCGGAAGGGAGTTATTCGTGTGGTCCTCCATGATGTCGTTGATCGTCACGATGGGAAAGACAATGTCGATCGGCTGGAAGGTGTTGTCGCGAAAGTTCGATAAAAAGTGCCAGAGGAATTCCAGTAGAACCAGCAGCAGATTGATCAAGAGCAAGAGCGCAATGAGATGTCCCGGCGAGAAATTCGTCATCACGGTGCGGAAGAGCCGGGTCAGAAAGGCGCCGGCCCCCATGTAAATTACAGCGTACGCGATCGTGACCTCGGCGGCCGACCATTCCCGCGAGGTCGAATGCAGATGCGTGGTGACCGTCTTGGTTTCCAGATTCATCGCCAATATCGCGAGCACGGTCATGAGGCCAATCGATCCCAATCCGAAGATCAATCCCCGCGTTCCACCCGGCAGGAAGGGAACCCAGACCGCCCGCATCCAGCGCGAACGCGGCAGCCCCCGCGCCACGCGGCGCGAAAGCCCGTCGGCCTCGGCAATGACAAACAGCCCGGCGATGGTGAGGAAAATGCTCGTCAGCGTGACCATCACGTAGATGTTCATGTCGGCGAACGAACTTTTGAACAAGGCGACGTAGCCCAGGATGGCCAGCCAGCCGATCAGCCACTGAGCGGTCACCGTCAGGCGAATTCCCGAGCTGCGGTTGTCCGATTCGAAGGTCAGCTGGGCGATCGCGACCTGCTGACAGAGATACGAACTGGAGAGGGCGAAGAACACGGCGATGCCAATGCCCCACCAGGTGGAGGCTTCGCCCAGCGACAGATTGGCTTGGAAGGTGAACGACGCGAACATGAACAGGCCGATGAACGCCAGGACGATCACACCCAACGAGCCGAAGGCTTGGGAGATTCTGTTCTTCGTTTGCGCTCCGATCGCCAGCCCGACAGACGAGAACGCGAACGACACAACCAAAAGGATCCCCAGGTTGAACATCGTGCGGACGAAGTCGAAGCCGGGCAGCAGCGACGTAAACGCGATGAACGGGGTAATCGCCGAGAAGTAGACCAGTACCTGAACCAGCGCACTGAGCGACTTGCCCCACACGATCTGCCGGGGTGACATCGCGGTGATCTGCACCAGCTCGAGCGTATTCTCGGCCCGCTCTTCGACGATGCTGCGAAACGCCGCAAAGGGGACGATCACGAGCGATGCCACACAGAGGATCAAGAAGAACAGGATGAAGAAGCCCTCGGCCGACGAGCCGTACTCGATCGAATCGCCCGTCATCGTGATGCCGAAGATCGAACCGCCCCAGGCCACCAGCAACAACAGCACGAACGTACCGACGAACTGCCGGCTCTTGAGCGATTGCCGCACTTCTTTCACGACGATGGCGTTGCAGTGATCTCCAAAGCGTTCCAGCCGACGGATCGCGAGCGGCAGGCTGCTCATTGGGTCACCCCCTTGGTGATCGCCAGGAAAGCGTCCTCGAGCGTTTCGCTGCGCCCCCGGAACTCCACGACGTCCAGATTCTCCCGCACCATGAGACGCAGCAAATCGCACAGGCCCGCCTCGTCGCCGGTGAATTCGAACGTCGCCGTCTGGGCCACCACGGTCACGCCGCTGGCCAGGGGCTGTTCCAGGAGCAGGCGCTCGAGTCGCTCGACGTCGCGGAGCACGCGGACGCAGACGGCGGCGCCGGTCGAGCGTCCCTGCGAGGCACGTTGGGCTTGTTGGATCTCGTCGATCGTCCCGCTAGCCAGGATGCGGCCCGCTTCGATAATGGCGGCCGAATCACAGATTTCACCCAGCTCGGTGAGAATGTGCGAGCTGATCAGCACCGTCTTTTTCAGTTCCCGCGCCAACAGCCGCACCAGCTCTCGAAGCTCGATGCGGGCGCGGGGATCGAGACCGGCGGCCGGCTCGTCCAGGATCAACACGGCCGGGTCGTTGATCAACGTGCGGGCCAGCCCAAGACGCTGCGACAGGCCCTTCGACAGTGAAATGACCGGCTTTTCGACAAGGGGTTTCAACTCGGTGAAGACGAGCACCCGCTCGACGGCGTCGCGGCGGGCCGGCGGCGACAGGTTGTAGGCCCGCGCGAAGTAATCGATGTACTCCAGCACGTTCATGTTGGCGTATTTGCCAAAGCTGTCGGGCATGAAGCCGACAATCTTGCGGACTTTGTCGGGATCGTCGATCACCGAGTAGCCGTTGATGAAGGCGTCGCCCGCCGTGGGCACGTCGAGCGTCGCCAGAATTCGCATGGCCGTCGTCTTGCCGGCACCGTTAGGGCCGATGAAGCCAATCACCTGCCCGCGATACGCGCGAAACGAGACATCGTTGACGGCTTTCAGCCGGCCGAAATAGCGGTGCAGATGCCGACACTCGATCGCCGGCGTCGCGTTGCCGTTCGAGGCAACCGCGGGGGCGGGTGGAGTGCTGATTCGGGTTTGGCCGTCGCTCATGGATCGCGCGTGATTGAAGGATTGAGTGAGTCTTGAAATCGAGACATTTCAAAAATATCCGTTCAAAAGATGCAGGCTCATTTCGTCGGTCGTCGCAGGGACGCCCGTTTCCACGCCCGGGTTCTGTCGCAGCACGGCGACGTAGGACCGCGGGGCAAGTCCCTTCTTGCGCGGCAGCTCAATTCGCCAGCGGCCGATGCGGCTTTCCATCAGATTTCCGGAAAAGTCCGTCGTCACGCTGCCGTGCATCATGTAGGCCATCCAGGCGCGGCCGCCGCGAAACGCGCTGGGGGTTGGCTCGACAAAACCGGTCGGCAAAGCGGGAGCATTGCGATTGAGCAGCGTCACGAAGTCCGCCAGGTCGTCGGTCGTGGGCTCGGCGAGCGCGACGGTCGCGCCGGCGGCGACGGACCGACCCACATAGAAGTGCCCCGACTCGTCGCTCGCGACGACCATCTCCAGTTCCCAAGGAAGCCCGTTCGAGAACTCGGCCTTGCCCGCAGTCTTCTTCAGCTCGACGCGCGATCGCTGTTCGGCATTTCGGACGGTGAAGAACTGCGTCCGCGTGCGGGCGGGCAGCCAGCCCGACGTCAGGTTCTGAGTTTCCGACCAATCGACGTAGCCGCTCGCCGGGTCGTTGGTCGTCGGGATCACCGGATAAACGGCCGTTTCGGGAGAAAACCGCATCCCTCCCGAAGGACTGACTCCGGCGAAGAGCGCGAGGCGGGCCATTGTCACGGCTGTGTGGTTTCGCTGGTCGAGCACCGTCAGGCTGCGAATCCGCGATTTGGTCGCAAAGCCATGGGCGGCGACCGAGTAGCCGAGCAGCAGCACGCTGGTGCCGCACGCCAGCGCCGGCACCGTGAACAGCAACAGCCAGAGCATCTTTTTTCGGGACAGGTAAAGGTAGTTCACCGGCCCGATGAGAATGCTGAACAGCGTGATCAACACCAGAAAGGCGATGGTCGGAACGCCATGGATTCCCGGGTTCATGAACTTGAAGAAGTCTTTGGTCCCGATGTGCGGCGAAAAGCCATGACGCACCGTCCAAGACGGCTCTCCACACGATTTGTCGAACCAGAGCCAGTCGTTGATCGTGCCCGGAAAGGGATTACCCGGAAATGCGCAGACAGTACCCAACATCAGCGAGCGCGTGCGAAAGGCATCCTTGCCCCCCGGCCAGGGAGGCTCGGGTGTTTTCGTCTTCGTCGTAGCGGGCTTTGTGGACTTTGGGGCGGAAGATGTCACCGTCGGCATTCCCGGGCCGGTGGAGTAGACCACGCTTGGCGAGCCTTCCTCTGTCACCGTGATCTCGCCGCTGGGTCGGTTGGTCGGCTCAGGGTGCTGCCACGTCGTCGTCGTCGTCGATTCGGGCGCCTCGATCAGTCGATCGAGCCGCGAGAGAACATCCGCGTCTTTGCCGACGTCATAAACCAGCAGGCTGCCCCCGCTTTGCACCCATTTCAGGATGGCCGTCCGCACGGGATGCTCGAGTCGCTCCAACTCATCCCGGGGGATCGCCAGATAGTCGAGACCGCTGTAATCGATCCACGATTCGGGCAACAGGTCCGATGGCACAACGTTGGCCAGCTGGGATGCGTCGATGGTGCCTCGTCCGTAGCCATAGCCGTAACGGGGGGTCGCGCTGGCGCCGGACTTGTGATTCGCCATATCGACAAAGCGGGCGCAGTCGACGGTCACCGGAGAAACGACGAGCATGGCCGGCGGCGAGGGACTCAGATACAACCCCGACGGCACAGAGATCGACCGTTGATGACCGTGAAGCGGACTCGACCCATCGTAGACGTGCAAGGTTCCGTCGCGCGGTTCCACGAGCGGCACCGAGAGCGTGAAGTGCACCGTGGCATTTTGATCGACGCCGATGGCCCGCCGCACCCGCACAGAGTTTCCCTCTCCGTACGATTCGAACTCGAAGGTCAGGTCGCGGGGCTTGCCGTGATTGGTCACGCGGACGCGAATCGGCAGGTAACCCCCCTCCCCTCCTCCGGCCCAGCGCGTGTCGCTACGAATCGTCAGGTCGTCCGCGTTCGTCGTGTGCTCGTTACCCGATCCGAATGCCGGAAGCGGCCCAATGGCCGCCACGAGCACGAGGCCCACCGCGCGCAGGAGGCTCCCGGCGGCGTGCAGGCGAAACCAAAAGTGTGGTCGCTGTGGCTTCACGCCCTGAGATCCCCGGGAAGGGAGCGATCGACTTGAGGCACCGTTTCCAAGAGACGATCGATCAACCGCACGGTGGTCCAACCCTCGAGACGGGCCGCGTAATCGAGCAGGAGCCGGTGCTGCAAGACGCTGGCCGTCACGCGGCGGACGTCGTCGAAGCTGACGTTGGGACGGCCGGCCAGCAGGGCCGATCCGCGGGCCGTCTCCGCCAGCGCGATCGCCGCTCGCGGCGACGCTCCGAACCGCACGAAGCGGCGCACCTCGTCGGGAGCGACCTCCGATTTCGGATGGCTGGCGTGTACGAGTCTCGCGATGTAGTTCGCGACGGCCGTGGGCAAATGGATCATGTCGGTCAATTCAAAGAGCCGGCCCAGCTCGGCGGCGGAGATGGCGACCGAGAGTTGCGGGGCCCGGCCGTGCTTGCGCGTCGAAATGATTTCCTCGAGCGTCGCCGACGAGACCGACTCGACGTTGATCTTGAACGTGAAGCGATCGAGCTGCGCTTCGGGCAGCGGGTAGGTTCCTTCCAGCTCGATCGGGTTCTGCGTCGCGAGGACGAAAAACGGCCGTGGCAGCGCGTGCGATTCGCCCATCACGGTTACCCGGTGCTCTTGCATCGCCTCCAGCAGGGCGGACTGCGTCTTCGGCGTGGCCCGGTTGATTTCGTCAGCCAATACCAAGTTCGCGAAGACGGGCCCACGATGAAACACGAGCTTGCGCGTCCCGCCCTGGTCTTCCAGAATGGGCGAACCGACGATGTCCCCGGGCAACAGGTCAGGTGTGAACTGGACCCGCCGAAACTCCAGCCCCAGCAACGACGCCAGCGCCTTGACGAGTTCGGTCTTGCCCAACCCGGGCAAACCCTCGAGCAGGATGTGCCCGCGGGCCAACAGGCAGATCACGACCAATTCCAGCAGCTCGCGTTGGCCGAGGATGGAAGTGCCCAAACCGTCGAGCAGGCGCTGGACTTGAGTTTGCGCTTCTTGCACTTCCGCCGGGGTCAAAAGCCGCAGTGTGCTCGCAGCGGAAGTCGCTCCGGCGGGTCGCGTCTCGTCAAGGAGTTGGCTCAAGTTCGTCACCGAATCCTGGTTTCGCCGGACAGATTGCTGGTTTCAGGTTGATCGCGGGTGAGGCAACGGGGCAGGCCAGTCGCGCGAGTCGAGTGCGGCCACCTTACCGCAGGGATTGACTCCCGAATCGGTCGGTCGCGCGGCGCGCAAGCGGAAAACGGGCCGAGCCTGCCATGCGAGTTCTCAGCGGTCGTTGCCGGTTGGGGTGCGCGTGTCGAAATAGCGGCGGACTGCGGCACGGTGCCGCGGACTCAGCGTGCGATTCCAGGTTTGGCGACCGCTCTCGGGCCCCGCGGCTCGACCGGCGGTGCGCGGGGCCGAGGAGGCCGGCTCGACCTCCGGGGCGGACGCACTTTGCGAAATGATTTCCTTGTCGGGCTGATCCGGCGTTCCGGGCGGCAATATGATCTCTTTGAACTTGGCACCGTTGGCCTCGGCCTCGTCGCCCCACGTCAGCTTGGCGGCCCCTCCGCCGCGCGTCCCGCCGCGGCCCGCTTTGCCGTCGCGATCCTCTTTGTCGGAGTCGGAATCGTCACCCTCCGAATCGTCGGGGTCGCCCTCTTTATGGCGTGACTTGGCGATTTTCTTGGACTCATCTTTGAGGAATTTCTTGAGGTCGCTCAGCATCTTCTCGCGTTCCTTCGCGTCCTTCGGCAGGCTGAGGTGGTTGTCCTTCATCAGTTGTTGCAGTTTCTTCTGCAGCTCGGGCGACGCCTTACTGAAGCGGCCGCTCTTCGACAGTTTGCGCAGCGATTCAGCCACTTCTTGCTCAAGCTGGTCGCGCCGCTCAGCCGACAGCGACGAGGCGTTTTGCTTCGCGTCCTCGCCCAGGCGATCGAGCGCGTCCTGCGCCTTGGAGGCAGCCATCATTGATTCCTCCGCTCGCACACGCATGGTCTCGCGGAGCGAATCGACGACTTCCCACGATTCGTGGGTGAGCGGCGTGCTCTTCGTCTCGGCTGCCAGTTTGTCGATCGCCTGCTGGAGGTTTTCGGATTCCTTCTGTTCGAGCACTTCGTTGTCCCGCAGCACCTGCAGCGTCTGCGCCAAAGACTCGGCCGCTTGCGTGCCGACGAAGTTCGTCCGCAGGCTCTCGGTTCGGGCCTCGCGGAGCGGCACGCAACAGCAGCCGACGACGAACAGGACCGGCAACCACAGCCGGCGCGCCGCCCGCACCGGCCGCAATCGGGGCAAGCCCGTCCGCCAATCCGGATTCTGG
>Ga0210396_10003788_pt1 | contig 14986 bp, 11 predicted proteins | sample IncBWH17OmetaG_FD_155466 | JGI IMG/M metagenome (GOLD analysis project Ga0210396, IMG submission 155466) | Forest soil microbial communities from Barre Woods Harvard Forest LTER site, Petersham, Massachusetts, United States - Inc-BW-H-17-O ... | reverse complement strand
GGGTCGTGCGCGCCAATGTCGACGGCGCCGTGGATTTCCAGCTGATGACCAGTGTCGAGCCGATCCCGGCGCGCGCCAGCTGGCGGCCGTGGATCGCGCCCAAGGCCGGGCGGCTGATCGCCGGCTTCGCCGCCTATCGGGACCATCTCGTGCGCCAGGAGCGCGAGGATGCTCTCGACCGGGTGGTGGTCACCGATCGCTCCGGCCATGAGCACGTGATCGCCTTCGACGAGAGCGCCTATGCCCTCAATCTTCTCGGTGGCTACGAATACGACACGACGGTCACCCGCTTCGTCTACCAATCGCCGACCACGCCCCGGCAATGGTTCGACTACGACATGGTCACGCACGAGCGGATCCTGCGGAAGACCCAGGAGGTGCCGTCCGGGCATGATTCCTCGGCCTATGAGACGCGGCGGCTGCACGCGACGGCGCCCGATGGCGCCCAGGTCCCGATCACCATCCTGATGAAGAAGGGGACGCCGCTCGACGGCTCGGCGCCGCTGCTGCTCTACGGCTACGGGGCCTACGGGATCCCCGAGACCGCGGCCTTCTCCGTCACGCGGCTGAGCCTGGTCGACCGCGGCTGGATCTGGGCCAGCACCCACATCCGCGGCGGCTCCGACAAGGGATGGGGATGGTTCCTCGATGGGCGCCGCTCGAAGAAGAAGAACACCTTCACCGATTTCATCGCCTGCGCCGAATATTTGATCGGCCAGGGCTATACGCGGGCCGGGCGGATCGCCGCCTATGGCGGTTCTGCCGGCGGCATGCTGATGGGGGCGATCACCAACATGCGCCCGGACCTGTGGGGCGCGATCATCGCCGCGGTGCCCTTCGTGGACGTGCTCAACACGATGAGCGACCTGTCGCTGCCGCTCACGCCGCCGGAATGGCCCGAGTGGGGCAACCCGCTCGAGGACCCGCAGGCCTACGACGAAATCGCCAGCTACAGCCCTTATGAGAATGTCGCCCCCAGGCCATATCCAGCGATCCTGGCGACCGGCGGGCTGTCGGACCCGCGGGTGACCTGGTGGGAGCCGCAGAAGTGGACGGCGCGCCTGCGCGAGGCGACCACAAGCGGGCGCCCCGTTCTGCTCAAGATCAATATGGAGGCCGGGCACGGGGGCGCGTCGGGCCGCTACGAGCACCTGCGCGAGATCGCCCTCGACTACGCGTTCGCTATCTGGGCGATCCAGGGCGAGGGGGCGGCGTGATCCTACGCGAGGCCACGCTCGCGGACGCGCCCGCCATCGCCGCGATCTATGCGCACCATGTCCTGCATGGCTTCGGCACCTTCGAGGAAACGCCCCCCTCGGCCGAGGAAATGGCCCAGCGGATGGCGGAGGTGAGCTTGCGACGCCTGCCGTGGCTGGCGGCGGAGGAGGGCGGCGTCGTGCTCGGCTACGCCTACGCCTCGCCTTTCCGGTTGCGCAGCGCCTACCGCTACACGGTCGAGGACAGCGTCTACGTCGCCGCCGACAGCCAGGGCCGCGGCGTCGGCCGCTCTCTGCTCAGGGAGCTGATCGCGCGATGCGAGGCGCTTGGGGTTCGCCAGATGCTGGCGGTGATCGGCGATTCGGCCAACGCGGCCTCGATCGCCCTGCATGCTGCGGAGGGCTTCGAGATGTCCGGGGTAACCCACGCGGTCGGCTACAAGGCCGGCCGCTGGGTCGACATCGTCTCGATGCAGCGCGAGCTTGGGCTAGGCGCCAGCGCGCCGCCATCGGGGACGGGGATTTTGTGAGACTCGCGAAGCCTCTACACAAGCCGCGACACGATCACGGGGAGAGACGAGCTTGGCCGACGCCCACTGGCTAATGAAATCGGAGCCTGCGAAATACGGCTTCGACGACCTGATCCGCGACGGACGCACGGTCTGGGACGGAGTGCGCAACGCCCAGGCGGCGATCTTCCTCAAGTCCATGCGGGTGGGCGACGAAGCCTTCTTCTACCACTCGGTGACCGGCCTCTGCATTGCCGGCATAGCCCGGGTGACCCGCGAGGCCTTCCCTGACCCCACCGACGCCAGCGGCCGCTATGTCGCCGTCGAGATCGCGCCGGCGCGCGCGCTGGCGCGGCCGGTGACCCTGACCGAACTGAGGGCGGAGCCCGCCCTGGCCGAGATGAGGATGTTCCGCCAGTTCCGCCTTTCGGTCACGCCGATCACGCCCGAAGAGTGGTCGACGATCCTGGCGATGTCGGAGCGCTGAGGCGCCCGCCTCCGCCGTCAGGCGGGCACTCGCCGCTTGGACGCCGCGTGGGCCATCGGATCCTCGTTGGCGACGTCTCGCTGACCGCCAGGGCCCCAGTTGCGGGTAAGGGGTTCGTTGGGGGCGATGTCGCGGCGGGCGATGAGGGCCAGGAGTTCCGGGCTGACCCGGACGTTCGGATTGTCGCTGTGGGCGATGAGGTCCAGGAGAGGATCGAAGAACCGGCGCCCGTCGCCGGTCTCGATCGACCCGGCGCGCGGCGCGAGGATCCAGCGCGGATGATCCAGTCGCAGGATCGGCTCGCCCGCTTCATAGCGTCGTCTCGCGCATAGCCGCTTCCGCGCTGGAGGACGGACGAGGCCAAAGTTTGGAACCAGGCCAATCGGGGCGGCGCATAGCGGCATGAGCCGATGACTATCCCCGCGAGGCGTTACGCCTCAATCCACGTCTTGGCTCCGCCGAATAAAGAACCCGTAAAGCCGAACTCGTATGATCGGAGTTTTCGCCTGGCGACGTCTTATCCATATGGATTTTATATCTGACGTCCGAGTAGACCAGCCTCGACGCCGTACTCGTGGCGTCGCTTGCGGACAATGTCCATGGACGATCCGAGTCCTGAGGTGGCAGAGCCTCCTTTGTTTGATTGCGAACATATTTTGCAACTTCTTGGCGTTCGCCCCGGGCAGGCGGTGAGCGTGGCGGGCTCCGGCAGCCTCGATGTCATGGTCTCCCTCTGTCGGGCGGGGTGGGAGCGGGTGGAATGCGCCCTGCAGGCGACCTGCGCGGGCGCGGATGAGACGAGCGACCTGCTCATCCTCACAGGGCCGCCTGAAGCCCTCGGCGCCCTCACGGCGCGAACGGTCAAGCTCCTGAAGGACGGGGGTGTCCTCGTCGCCGCCCTGGGCCGCGCGGAGGACGACGTTTCGATCCGCGCCGCCCTTCTCGCCAAGGGGATGACACTCCTTCAGACCACGCTGGAGGCCCATAACGGGCCGGTCGTCGCTCATCGCGTGGCGCGCGCCGTGCGTGCGGCGCCTCTGGCCAGGACGGCCTGACTCCGGACGGGCGCCGCTTCGCAGATCGCGTCGCGCGCCCGCCCATTGTTTCAAGTTCATTCCGTATTCATCCCGAAAATTGCACCCTTGATACCTCGGCGGCCGTTGGAAAGGCCGCTGATGGAAACAAAGGAGGCGTTCCGCGATGAATACGCGAAAGTGGTTCGGCGCTTCAGCGGCGCTCGCTCTGGCGCTGGGCATAGGCCCCATGATGACGCCTGCGGCCCACGCCCAGCTGTTCGGAATACAGTTCAGCATCTTTGCCGACACCCCGCCGCCGCCGATACCGTACTATGACCAGCCCGCTATTCCCGCGCCGGGCTACATGTGGACGCCGGGCTACTGGGCGTGGGACGACAGTTACGGCGACTACTACTGGGTCCCGGGGACCTGGGTCCTGCCGCCGGCGCCCGGCCTGCTGTGGACCCCAGGTTTCTGGGGCTGGTCTGCTGGCCGTTACGGTTTCATTCCGGGCTATTGGGGGCCGGTTGTAGGCTTTTACGGCGGCGTCAATTACGGCTTCGGTTATGGTGGTTCCGGGTACGAGGGCGGTTACTGGAGAGGGAACTCCTTCTACTACAACAGTGTGGTGAACAACGTCCGCAACGTGAACATCACCAACGTCTATCAACGACCCGTCCAGGCGCAGGCCGGTCCGCGGGTCGCCTTTAACGGTGGTCCCGGCGGCGTGCAGGCGCGGCCGACGTCCGAGCAGCTCGCCGCGGCGCGCCAGACGCGTATTCCTCCGACGGCCATCCAGACGCAGCACGCGGCGATGGCGCGTCAGGAGCCCAGTCTGCGCGCCAGCGCAAACCAGGGCCGCCCGCCGATCGCAGCCACAGTCCGCCCACGCCAGTTCACTGGACCTGGCGCGGTTCCTGCCGCCCGGGCGGGCGGAGCCTTTCAAGCTCCGCCGCCCCGAGGCCGCCCGCCCGGCGGTCCGGCCGCGCCAGGAAATCGCCCCCCGCCGCAGCCGGGCGCGCAGCCTCCTCGCGGCCAGCAGGGCCAGCCCAGTGAACCCGCGCGGCCGCCCCAGGCCGTCCGGCCACCAGCGGGGCAACCTTCTCGACAGCCGCCGGCGCCCCAGGGCGGCGCACGGCCTCCTGGCCAGCCTCCGGCGGGATACCGACAGCCCGCGCCTGGCGGAGGCCAGCCGCAGCGTCCGCAAGAGCGACCGCCGGCTCAAGCCGCGCCGCCGCGGCCTCCGCCCCAGGCCCAGCACCCCGCACGGCCGCCTGAGAAAGCCCCGCCCGAGAAGGAGCAGCACCCGCCGCCGCAGTAGGGGGCGAGCCGAACTCTCGGCCTCTCACGTTTCGCGCCCTTCGGATTTCCTCCATGCCGCCAAACGTCGTGGGGGAAAATCCGCTCTTCCGTCACTTCGTGTGCGCCGCCAGCCAGGCGTCGATCTCGGGTGTGCGCTCGGCGCGAACGCGGGCGAGATAGCGGATCGCCGCCTCGGTCTTGTGGACGTCCTGCCGCGCGTCGGGGGGGATGTGCGCCTCGGCGAAGGCGTCGAGGCGAGGGATCAGGGCCGGATCGGTGGCGCTGGCCAGGAGGTTCGGGACGGCGCCGGCTAGGGTGGTCGGCTCGAGGAACTTTGAGGCCTGGTCCCAATGGGCGACAGTGAACTCGAAGGCCATCTGCGGATGGCGCTGCGACACCGCGGCGATCATGCCTGGCGCGGTGGTCACTTCCGGCTCGCCGGAGAGGGCCAGGTCCAGGGCGCGCTGGGCGAGGGCGGGGTCCTCCGCCAGGCCCAGCAGGGTGTAATACTCGCGTCGCTCGAGCTGGGTCTTCGCCGTCTGGGCGAGTGTATGTATCTGGCCCCAGGTTGCTTCATCGGCGCGGACGGCGACGATCTCCAGCACGGTGCGCCGGTTCGCAGCGTCCAGGCTCGTCGGATCTGCGAGGAAGGCAGCGAAGCGCCGGCGCGCCTCGGCCACGACGGCTGCGTCGCCGAAGTCGCCCAGGGCGCTGAGCGTCGTCGCTCGCAAAAGGCCGTCGTTGTCGCTCTCTCCCGGTTTCTTGTCCCAACCCAGACGCTGGTAGGTCGGCTGGATGATCTGGCTGGCGAAGGCGCGGAAGCGCGCCTGGCCCGGCAGGCCCAGATAGATGCGGTCCAGGCCCGAGAGGCGGTTCACGATCGCGCTCATCACCACCGGGTCGGGCGAGATCTGACCGAAGCGGACGGTCATCTGCAGGAAGGCTGCGATGGGTTCGCGGCCGACATAGGCGAGCGTAGCCGTGTCGTTATAGACGCCCAACTGGTCATAGGGGCTGAGCTCCGGCAGCCGCCGCGTGAGCGTGCTTAGGCCCTCGGGCGAGTAGGCCGTGCGGAAGTAGCCCGTCTGATCGGCGTTGATGATCGTGGGCCCACAGCCGGCGACGGTCATCGACTGAGGCGACGCGCCTTCGATCACCGCACCGTTTGGGGCGCCCCCAAGTGCAGCCGCGGTGACCGGCACGCGCCATTCGGTCGAGTGGGTCGAGTCCGCATCGATGGCGAAATGGCCTTGGACGAGAGAGAGCCGGGTGCGACCGCCTTCGCAGGCTGAAGCGGCCTCGGTGATCAGGGGCACGCCCGCCTGGAGGGTGAAGTCGTGGGCGATCTGGGTGATCGGCCGCGCCGCGCCCTCATCCATCGCGACCCACAGGTCGTCGGAACTCGAGTTGCCATAGGCGTGGTCGCGAATGTAGCGGCGCACGCCCGAGCGCCAGGCGTCCTCGCCGACATAGGCCTCCAGCATGCGGATCACCGCCTGGCCCTTCGAATAGGTGATGTTGTCGAAGTCGCCGGAGGCCTCGAGGATATCGCGGACGGGAGTGATGATCGGGTGCGTGCCCTCGCGCGCGTCCTGCTGCATCACCCCTTGCTTGGCGATCAGGGACTGCAGCCAGACCTTCCATTCGGGATGGAAGTGGTCAGTGACCTTGACCTCCATCCACGAGGCGAAGCCCTCGTTGAGCCAGAGGTCGTCCCACCAGGCCATGGTGACCAGATCGCCGAACCATTGGTGCGCCATCTCGTGCGCCGTGACGATGTAGACGGCCTGGCGGTCGGCCTCGGTCGATAGGCGCGGGTCGATCAGCAACTCGCGCTCGAAGGAGAAGATCGCGCCCCAGTTCTCCATCGCGCTGAAGAACTGGCTCTGGCCCGGGCCGGCGATCAGGTCGAGCTTGGGCAGGGGAAAGCGAACGCCGAAGTAGTTGTTGTACCAGGGCAGGATCTGCGACTCGACGTCCAGGGCGTACTGCGCCTGGGCGGTGTCGCCGCGCTTGACCACGACCCCGAGATCCACGCCGTCCACCACGCGGTGAATGCGCTCGAAGTCGCCCACCGCGAGGAACAGCAGGTAGGACGACATCTTCGGCGTCGTTTGGAACGTCACGCGCTGGAGACCGTGCGGCAGGGTCTCGGTCGAAGCGACGGGCATGTTGGACACCGCCATCTCGTCCGCCGGGGCGATCACGCTCAGCTCGAAGGTCGCCTTGCGGGCCGGCTCGTCCCAGCTTGGGACGAGGCGGCGGGCGTCGGAGTTCTCGAACTGGGTGAACAGGGCCCGCTTGGGTCCCTGCGGCGTGACGTAGTCGAGGGCGAAGAGGCCGGAGGCCTGCTGATAGATCTTGCCGTGGTAGGTCAGGGTGAGGACGTGCGGGCCGGCCGTGATCGCTCGGCGAAGGGCGAAACTCGCCGTCTGCGCCGCCTGGTCATAGGTGACCCCACGTGGAGGCGCCTCGCCCTCCAGCTTTGCGCTGTCGATCGCGATATCGGCGTCGTTGAGGATGATCGTGTCGGTGGGCGCGCGCACGGTGATGTCGATCTGCGCGCGCCCGGTGAAGGTCAGGGCCTTGGCGTCGGGGGTGATTTCGACGCGGTAGCTATCGGGCGTGACGTTGGCGGGGAGAACGATCCGCCCTTCCGACGACGCTGGTTCCTGCGCCTGCGCGCCTCCAAGGGAGCAGGCGAGCGCGCCGAGGGCGCACAAGGCGATTCGAAGAATGGATGCGGTCAAGACGCCTCCGGAGACATGCTTCGAAGGGGACACCTTAGACACTTGGCGCGAGACGCCAATCAGGGGGCGGGCGCCGTGTCGACGGCGAGGGTCGCTTCGGAGGGCTTCTCCGTAGTTTGCAGCTGACGGGCCACGGCCTGCGCCTCGGACATCACGCGCAGGACGTTGCCGCCGGCGACCTTGGCGAGGTCCTCGTCGCTCCACCCGCGTCGCGCCAATTCGACGAGCACGGCCGGGAACTTGTCCACGCCGTCGAGGCCCTGTGGCGTGTAGTCGATGCCGTCGAAATCAGAGCCCAGGCCCACGTGGTCGACACCGGCGACCTTGCGGATGTGCTCGATGTGGTCGGCGACGTCCGAGACCGTGACCGGCGGGGCGGGATGCGCCTTCAGCCAGGCGTCCATGGCCGCCTGCGCGCGCTCGGGCTGGCCGATGTAGAGGCCCGCATAGGGCGGGCTGTTGTAGCGCGCGCGCTCGGCGGCGCGGTCGGCGTCCCAGGCCGCACGGGCGCCGGTGACATAGCCCGGATTGAAGTTGGCCATGACCACCCCGCCGTTCTTCGCCACCAGGGCAAGCACGTCGTCGGGCACGTCGCGCGGGTGGTCGTCCAGGGCCCGCGCCCCGGAGTGCGAGAAGATCACCGGCGCCTTCGCCACCGCCAGGGCTGCGCGCATGGTGTCGGGCGAGACGTGGCTCAGGTCGACCAGCATGCCCAGCCGGTTCATTTCCAGCACCACGTCCTTTCCGAAGGTCGTGAGGCCGTGATGCGCCGGGTTGTCTGTGGCCGAGTCGGCCCAGGGCGTGTCCAGGGTGTGGGTCAGCGTCATGTAGCGTGCGCCCAACTCGTACATCTGGCGCAAGACCGCCAGGTCGGCGTCGATCTGGTGGCCGCCCTCGATGCCGATCATGCAGGCGATCTTTCCCGCCCGGTGGATCCGTTCGACGTCCTGGGCCGTGTAGGCCATTTCGAAGACGTCCGGATAGGCGGCGGCCATGCGCTTGACGAGGTCGATCTGGTCCGGTCACGTTCGCGGGCAGCCACACCGACCAGAACTGGCCGCCGACATGGCCTGTGCGCAGGCGCGGGATGTCGGTCATCAGGGGAGGGCCGTCAGGGTGGGGCAGGCCCGATGTGTCCCTGGCCAGATCGATCGTCTCGAGCCGTGAGGCGAAGCGGGTGCGGATCTCCCACGGGAGATCGTTGTGCCCGTCGATCAGAGGCGTGCGCGCGAGGACCTTGTCGACCCTCGCCTTCAACGCCGCCTCGTCCGGCGCAGCGTTGGCTGACCCTGCCAGCACCGTGGCGATCAATGCCGCCGCCATCATCCCCGATCGCATGAGCGATTCCCCCTGTTTGATGGAGTGAGGATTAGAGGTCTGAGGCTGGCGCGCAAGGCGGCCGAAGGACGGAGCGTCGCCTGCAGTATTTTCGTGAACTTATACAGTCCTTCTCCCGCGAGGGGTGAAGGGAATAGCTATAGACCTTCAACTTCGATCGGAGAGTCTAAGCGACATCTGACGATTTCGTTGGTTACCCCGTGACCGTCGGTCCCTCCTTACGCCGGCTCTTCGCTGGGTCCCTCGAAGGGGACGACCGGATGTCCGCCGGAAGGCACGAGGGCCGTCGAGCCGGAGGCTTCCGGCCCACGCCGTCCGCCGCGCAGGCGATCGAGGTAGATGTAGATCACCGGGTTGGTGAACAGGGTCAGCACCTGCGAGACCAGCAGACCGCCGACGATGGCGTAGCCGAGGGGCTGGCGGAACTCCGAGCCAGTCCCCTGGAACAGGATCATCGGCACGCCGCCAAGCATGGCCGCGGCGGTGGTCATCAGGATCGGTCGCAACCTCTGGTGCGAGGCCTCGCGCGCCGCCTCCATTGGTCCCATGCCGTGCTCGCGCTCCAGGCGCAGGGCCACGTCGACGATCATGATGCCGTTCTTCTTCACGATCCCGATCAGAAGGATGATGGCGATGATGCCGATGACGTTGAGATCCTGGCCGGCCAGGCGCAGGGCGAGAATCGCCCCCACCCCGGCCGATGGCAGCGTGGAGAGGATGGTCAGGGGGTGGATGTAGCTTTCGTAGAGAATCCCCAGGATCACATAGACGGCGATCAGCGCCGCGCCGATCAGCAGGGGCTCGGTGGAGAGCGACTGCTGGAAGGCCTGGGCGGTGCCCTGGAAGGAGCCGGTGAGCGTCACGGGCGCGCCGAGATTGTCGCGCGCCTTCTGCACCAGTTGGGTGGCCTCGCCGAGAGAGACGCCCGGCCCAAGGTTGAACGACAGCGTCGCCGCGGGAAACTGGCCCTGGTGGCTGACCGTCAGGCTGTTGACGCTGTTGGTGTTCACCTTGACGAACAGCGACAGGGGCACGGTCTTACCGGTGATCGGCGAGAGGATGTAGACCGACTTGAACAGGTTGGGATCGGCCTGCATCGCCGGCGGGGCCTCAAGAACCACGTGGTAGGCATTGAGCTGGGTGAAGTACTGGGTCACCTCGCGCTGGCCGATCGAGTTATAGATCGCGTTGTCGATGTCGGCCGGCATGATTCCGAAACGTGCGGCGGCGTCGCGATCGATCACGAGGTTCACGGCGCCTGCGTTGGATTGCTGGTCGGAACTCACGTCCTTCAGCTGCGGGATCTGCCGTAAAGCCTGCAGCAGCTTCGGCGCCCACGTGTTGAGTTCGGTGAGATCGGAGTCCGAGAGGGTGTACTGGTACTGGGCCTGGCCCGCTCGGCCGCCGACGTTGATGTCCTGGTTGGCCTGGAGGAAGGTCTGCACGCCCACGAGCTGGTTGAGCTTGGGTCGTAGCCGGGCGATGACGCCCGTGGCGTTGGTCTTGCGGCCCTCGTCCTGCGGCTTGAGCGTGATACTGATGTTGGCCTGGTTGGCGCCGCCGTTGCCGGCGAAGAAGGCCACGGCCTCCACGGCGGGGTCGTTGCGGATGACGTCGGCGACTTGCTGCACCTTGGTCCCAAGCTTCGTGATCGAGGCGTCCTGCGAAGTCAGCACGACCCCGCTGAGGAAGCCGGTGTCCTGCTGGGGGAAGAAGCCGGTGGGCGTCGTCGCGTAGAGGTAGACCGCCAGGGCCATTGTGGCGAGGAACACCGCCAGGGTGATGCGCATGTGGCGCAGAACGAAGTCGAGACCCCGCGCATAACCCCGCTCGATGGCGAGGAAGCCGCGCTCCAGCCCCTTGGTGAACGGATCGCGGGGCGGTCCGGGGCGCCGGAGGAACCGGCTGCACAACATCGGAGTGACGGTCAGCGACAGGAAGATCGACAGCACCACCGCCGCGCTAAGGGTGAACGCGAACTCGCTCATCAGACGGCCGACGACACCGCCCATGAACATCAGCGGGGTGAACACCGCCACCAGCGAGATGGAGATCGACAGGATGGTGAAGTTGATTTCGCCGGCGCCGGCGAGGGCGGCCTCGAACGGGGCCATGCCGTGCTCGATCTTCTGCCAGATCACCTCTTCCATCACGATGGCGTCGTCCACCACGAAGCCGACGGCGATCGATAGGGCCATCAGCGAGAGGTTATCGAGGCTGAAGTGCAGGGGCAGCATCACCCCAGCCGTCGCCAGCAGGGCGAGCGGGATGATGACGCTGGGTATGATCGTCGCCCGCAAGTCCCGCAGGAACAGGAAGATCACCCCCACCACCAGGACGATGGTGATGAGGAGGGTGGTCTCGACGTCCTTCACCGCCGCTCGGATGGTCTGGGTCCGGTCGGCGACGATCTGCACGTCGATCGCGGGGGGTATGTTGGCCTTCAGGCCCGGAAGCGCCTTCTTGATGGCGTCCACCGTCTTGATGACGTTGGCGCCCGGCGTCTTGAAGATGATCAGCAGGATGGCCCGCCCGCCGGTGAGGCTCTTGTCGGGATTGGCCCGACCAGGGAAAAGCCACGCGCCGATCTGGTTATTTTCGACGTCGGCCTTCGCGTTACCGACATCCTTCACCGTGATCGCGCCGCCAGTCGTCTTGTTGTAGCCGATGACGAGGTTGTTCCAGATCGACGGGTCGAAGATCTGGTCGTTCGCATAGACGGTGAGGTTCTGGCGCGGCCCGTTGATCGCCCCTTTCGGGGCGTTGACGGTCTGGTTGAGGATTGTGGTGCGGATGTTGTCCATCTGCAGGCCCATCTCGCCGATCTTCTTCGGATCGAGGCGGATGCGGATCGCCGGCTTCTGCTGACCGCCGATGGAGACCAGTCCGACGCCGTCGATCGTCGTCAGGTGCTGCGAGAGGATGTTGTCTGCGTAGTCGTTGACGGTCTGGATCGGCAAGGTGTCCGACCGCAGAGAGATGATCATGATCGGCGCGTCGGCCGGGTTTACTTTGCGGATGAAGGGCGGAGCCGGAAGGTTGGTCGGCAACTGGCCGCCGGCGGCGTTGATCGCCGCCAGGACGTCCTGGCCGGCCGCGTCGATGTTGCGACTCAGCTGGAATTGCAGGGTGATGCTGGTCGAGCCCAGGGAACTGACCGAGGTCATCTGGCTCAGGCCCTGGACGGTGGCGAACTGGCGTTCCAGCGGGGTCGCCACATTGGAGGCCATGGTTTCGGGACTGGCCCCCGGCAGGCCGACGGTGATCTGCAGGGTCGGGAAGTCGACCTGCGGCAGGGCGGCGACGGGCAGGCCGATGTAGGCGACGATTCCCACCAGCAGGAACCCGATGGCGATCAGGGAAGTCGCCACCGGCCGGCGGATGAACGGCGCTGAGATACTCACGGCCATCTGGAATCGTCCGCCGTCAGCTCGTCGGGTTGGTGGGAGCCGCCGACGCCGGCGGGGCCTTGCTCGCCGGCAGGATGTGCACCTGCGAACCGTTTCGCAGGGTCATCTGGCCGTCCGTGACGACGGTTTCCCCTGGTTGGAGACCGCTCTGAACGACGGCGACGGCGCCCTGCGTGGTGAGGATCTTCACAGGGCGAAGCACAGCCTTGCCGTTCTGGACAACGTAGACATACGGCCCCTGCGGCCCTTGGTTGATCGCCGAGGCCGGGACGCTCGGGACGTGCGGCAGGGTCTGCAGGGTCAGCTTCACATCCACGTACTGGCCCGGCCAGATCCGTTCATCCGCGTTGGGGAACTTGGCCTTGAGCTGGACCGTGCCGGTGCTGGGATCGACCTTGTTGTCGGCGATCTGCAGCTCTCCGCTGCCCAGCGGCTGATTGGTTTCCTGCGTGAAGGCCTGGGTCGACAGCGCCTTGCGCAAGCCGTTGGTCACCTGCATCAGGTTCGCGAAGTCCTGCTGGGGAACCGTGAAGGTGATGGCGATCGGCTGCAGCTGATTGACCACGGCGATGCCCGAACCGCCGGTGGTGCCACCGGTGATGCTGCCGGTCGTTCCGGCCGCGCTGCTGGTCCCGCCGGCGGTGGACCCTGCCGTGGTGCTGGCGCTCGAGGCTGCGCCGTTGGTGCTGCTGGTTGACGTGCCTGAGCCGACCAGGTTGCCCGGGTCCACCAGGCGCACACCGACGCGGCCGGAGATCGGCGAGGTGATCCGGCAACGCGTGAGGTTTACCTGGGCGGCGGCCACGGCGCCTTGGTCGAGCTGAACGATCCCTTCGTCCTGCTTCACCACCGCCTGCTGGTCTTCATAGGTCTGGCGGGCAATCGAGTTCTGGGCCGCCAGGACCTGGTAGCGGGCGAGATCCATCTTGGCCTCCGCCAGCAGGGCCTCGTCACGCCGCAGGGATCCCTGCGTCTGGGTTAGGGCCGCCTGATAGGGCGCCGGGTCGACCTGGGCCAGCAGCTGGCCCGCGCGGACATGATCACCTTCCTTGAAAGGCGTGCGCAGGATCAGGCCGGAGACCTGGGCGACGATGGTGTCGCTATACCAGGCCTGGGCGGCGCCCAGGGCGTTGATGCTGACCGGCACGTCCTGCACGATCACCTGAGCCACGTTCACCGGCACGCGCGGCGGCGGCGGGGGCGGAGCCTTCTTCTTATGGAAGATGGCGAACAGCGCCAGGGCGATCGCGAGGACGCCAAGCACGAGGAAGGTCCAGCGAAACCGCCGACGTGCGGCCATCGGGTCGAGTGCCCCTTGAAGAATCGTTTCGAATGTCTCGCAGGTGCGAAACGGTCCAGTGGCCTACGATCACGCCAAGCGGCGCAGCCGCTCACGGCGCGGGGCCCCCTTAGGCGATCAGGTGGGCCGCCGAATGTCGAAATTGAAACCGCGCGGGTTTAGGTGGCGTCCCGGCCATTGTGCAAGAGGCCATTAGCGTGGCTGCACAAGAAGGAGGTTGGTCGGCGCCCATCTATGCGGCAATCTTGGGCGCATGCCCTACGCCCCCATCGCCGACTTGGAGCTCTGGTTCGAGCGCGCGGGGGAGGGTGAGCGGCTGCTTTTCATTTCCGGAACCGGCGGCGATCTGCGCGTGCGGCCAAATGTCCTCGAGGGGCCGTATCCACGCGCGTTCGACCTGCTCGCCTATGACCAGCGCGGCCTGGGACGTTCGTCAAAGCCGGACGTCCCCTATTCGATGGCGCGGTACGCCGACGATGCGGCGGCGCTGCTCGACCATGTCGGATGGCCGACGGCGCGGGTGATCGGGGTCTCCTTCGGAGGGATGGTGGCCCAGGAGCTGGCCCTGCGCCATCCGGGGCGCGTAGAGCGCCTGGTCCTCGCCTGCACCTCGCCAGGCGGCGCAGGCGGCTCCTCCTTTCCCTTCCACGAGATCGGTCACCTCGAGGGCGAGGCGCGCGCCCGTCATCTGATTCCGTTTTCGGACACCCGGCGCGACACGGCGTGGGCGGCCGCCAATCCCGCCCTGTACGCCGAGATGCTCGCCATGAGTTCGGTCGATCCGTATGCGGACGAGCCGGGTCACCGGGAAGGCGCGCACCGTCAGATCGAGGCGCGGGCGAAGCACGACACATGGAACAGGCTCGACGCAATCGCATGCCCGGTCCTGATCGCCGCTGGCCGCTATGACGGTGTCGCCCTGCCGGCCTCCCAGGAGAAGATGGCTGGGCGCATTCCGGGCGCGCAGCTTCGCTTCTTCGAAGGCGGCCACATGTTCATGCTGCAGGACCGCGAGGCCAATCGCGCGATCATCGAGTTCCTGAAGGCCTGAGCCGGCGCTATCGTTGCCCGAAAGAGGGAGAGAGACGCGCCATGGACATCGGCGAGTGGACGGCCACGCCCGACCTGAACGACATCTATCGCGAGGTGCGCGCGCGAGGCCTCGAGACGAACCTGGCTGAACTGGAAGCCTTTGGCTTCACCGTCATCGAAGGCGCCCTGACTCCCCGCCAGACGGCTGCGGCGCGCAACGCCATACTGGAGATCTCCGAGCAGAGACTCGGGCGCCGGCTCGATCTCGAGAACGAGACCGACTACGCCGACCTGCAGTTCATCCCCTTCCTGCTGTTCAAGGACCCGATCTTCCGCGAGGTCCTGATGTCGCCCGGCCCGCTGGCCCTGATCACCTATCTGCTGGGGAACCACTGCATCCTCTCGAGCCTCGGCTCGCACCTGAAGGGTCCCGGCGGCAATGGGCTGCTGCTGCACAGCGACACGGCCAACGGCGCGCCCGATCCCTTCACGCCCTACGCCCAGGTGGCCAACTGCAACTTCGCCCTGACCGACTACACCGAGGAGAAGGGCGCCCTGGCCATGGTGCCGGGCAGCCACCGGCATGCGCGCCAGCCCACGCGTTGGGAGGTCGGGCTCGACGGCG
>Ga0210396_10003786_pt1 | contig 14987 bp, 14 predicted proteins | sample IncBWH17OmetaG_FD_155466 | JGI IMG/M metagenome (GOLD analysis project Ga0210396, IMG submission 155466) | Forest soil microbial communities from Barre Woods Harvard Forest LTER site, Petersham, Massachusetts, United States - Inc-BW-H-17-O ... | reverse complement strand
CTACCCGGACCAGGGCGGCTACCCCGACCAGCGCGGGGGCTACCCCGACCAGGGCGGCTACCCCGACCAGCGCGGGGGCTACCCCGACCAGGGCGGCTACCCCGACCAGCGCGGGGGATACCCCGACCAGCGCGGGGGATACCCCGACCAACGTGGCGGCTACCCCGACCAACGCGGGGGATACCCCGACCAGGGCGGCTACCCGCAGTATGAACAGCGGCCGGCCGGCGATTATGGCGGCGGCCAGGGTTACGACGCCGGCTACCGCCAGGGCGGCCCCGGCCAGCCCGGTGGCCAGGGTTACGGCGAGTACGCCGACTATGGGCGCGGACCTGCCCGCCCCGATGAGGGCGGCTATCCCGCACCCGACCAACGGGCACCCCACCCCGAGCAGGGTGGCGGCTACGACCAGGGCTACGGGCGTCAGGACTACGGCCAACAGCCCGACTACGGCCGTTACGGCGAGGCGCCCGCTCCGACATACGGCGGTGGGTACGGCGAGCCGGCGGGGCGTGACTACGAGTATGGTCAGCCCGCCGAGGGCGGCGGCTACGGCGGCGGCTACGGGCAGGGCGGCTACCCGTCCTCGGGGACCGCGGTCACTTTGCAGCTCGACGACGGCAGCGGGCGCACCTACCAGTTGCGCGACGGCGCCAACATCATCGGTCGCGGCCAGGATGCCCAGTTCCGGCTGCCGGACACCGGTGTGTCGCGCCGCCACCTGGAGATCCGTTGGGACGGCCATGTCGCGCTACTGTCGGATCTCAACTCCACCAACGGCACCACCGTCAACAACGCGCCTGTGCAGGAGTGGCAGTTGGCAGACGGTGACGTGATCCGGCTGGGCCACTCGGAGATCGTCGTCCACATCCATTGAGCCCGTGGGTGTCGAAGCTATCCAGCTTCAGCCCGCATCGACCGCCGTCCAAGTATCGTGACGTTGCTATATCCGGGCACCCGGAGCGGGCGGCGCCAGGACGGAGAGGACGTCAGATGCAGGGACTAGTACTGCAACTGACGCGTGCCGGTTTCTTGATGCTGTTATGGCTGTTCATCTGGTCGGTGTTGAGAATCTTGCGGACTGACATCTATGCCCCAACCGGCGCGGTCATGGTGCGACGCGGCTTGACGTTGCGGGGCACGTTATTACCGTCGCGCCAACGCCTCACCGCGGCGCGCTACCTGGTGGTGACCGAGGGCGCATTGGTGGGTGCCCGTATCACCCTCAGCAGCCAGCCGGTGTTGATCGGACGCGCCGACGACTCCACTCTGGTGCTGACCGATGACTACGCCTCGACGCGGCACGCCCGGCTTTCCCAGCGCGGCTCGGAATGGTACGTCGAAGATCTAGGATCGACCAACGGCACATACCTTGACAGGGCGAAGGTGACGACGGCGGTACGGGTTCCCATTGGCACGCCGGTTCATATCGGCAAGACGGTAATCGAGCTGCGCCCGTGACTTTGGTCTTGCGCTATGCAGCCCGTAGCGATGTCGGCTTGGTGCGTTCCAACAACGAAGACTCGGTGTACGCCGGCGCGCGGTTACTCGCGCTTGCCGATGGCATGGGTGGGCACGCGGCCGGTGAAGTCGCTTCTCAGTTGGTAATTGCCGCGCTGGCCCACCTCGACGACGACGAACCCGGTGGCGATCTGCTCGCCAAACTCGACGCCGCGGTGCACTCCGGCAATTCGGCCATCGCCGCGCAGGTCGAGATGGAACCCGACCTCGAGGGGATGGGCACCACCCTCACCGCAATTCTGTTCGCGGGCAACCGTCTTGGGCTGGTGCACATCGGCGACTCGCGCGGCTATCTGCTGCGCGACGGCGAGCTGAGCCAGATCACCAAGGACGACACGTTCGTCCAAACCTTGGTTGACGAAGGCCGGATCACCCGGGAAGAGGCACACAGCCACCCGCAGCGCTCGCTGATCATGCGGGCGCTGACCGGTCATGAGGTTGAGCCCACGCTGACCATGCGGGAAGTACACATCGGGGACCGCTACCTACTGTGCTCGGACGGGCTCTCCGACCCGGTCAGCGACGAGACCATCCTCGACGCCCTGCAGATTCCCGATGTCACCGACAGCGCAGACCGCCTCATCGAATTGGCGCTGCGCGGCGGCGGTCCCGACAACGTCACGGTGGTCGTCGCCGACGTCGTCGACTACGACTACGGCCCGACCCAGCCGATCCTCGCGGGCGCGGTATCAGGCGACTCGGACCATGAGGACCACCTGACCCGGCCCAACACCTCAGCGGGCCGGGCCTCTGCGATCAACCCGCGCAAAAATGTGGTCAAACGCGTTCTGCCGCAAGTCGATGCCTTTACCCGGCCGCGGCGGTCGCGACGGCGAATCGCGATCGGTGCCGCGTTGGTCGTGTTGCTGGTGCTTGCGGCGCTGGCGATCGGCCGCACTGTCATCCGCAATTACTACTATGTCGCCGAATACGGCGGCGCGGTGTCCATCATGCAAGGCATCCAGGTGTCGATCCTGGGCGTGCAGCTGCATCAGCCCTACTCGCAAGGCTGCCTGAACAGCCGCAACCAGTTGTCGGTGATCCGCTACGGCCAAGCCGTCAGTAACCGCGACTGCCAACCCATGAAGCTGTCCGATCTGGCCGAGTCGGCTCGCGCCCAAGTGGCCGCCGGACTTCCGGCGGGCACGCTGGAACAGGCCAACGCACAGCTACGCAGATTGTCGACCGAGTCGCTGCTACCGCTCTGCCCGCCCGCGCGCGCCCAATCGCCCCCGACGTCGACGCCGCCCACCGCAGCCACGCCAAGCCAGCCAGCAGAACCCGGCGCGAGTACCCCAGACCAGCCGCCGGCAAGTCCCTCACCGACACCGGCCGCGCCTACCGTCACAGCGCTCTCTCCGCCGCCGCCCCAGCCCGGCACCGACTGCCGGGCGCCGACATGACCACGCAGCCGCAGCCGCCGGTCGCGGTAACACCTCCGCTGCCGAATCGACGCAACGCCGAGCTGCTGCTGCTGTGCTTCGCCACCGTGATCACCGTGGCGGCCTTCGCGATCGTGCAGGCCGATCAGGAACGCGGCGTGAACTGGCAGCTGATCACCTACGCCGCAGGGTTTTTGGCGGTGTTCGCGTGCGCCCACCTGGCGATCAGACGCTTCGCGCCGTACGCGGACCCGTTGCTGCTGCCGATAGTGGCGCTGCTCAACGGTCTGGGGCTGGTGATGATTCACCGGCTCGACATCGACGACCGCCTCAGCGGGGCCAGCGCACGCGCAAACCCGCAAATCCTTTGGACGCTGGTGGGTGTGGGGGCGTTTGCGTTCGTGGTGATCTGGCTCAAGGACCATCGCCAGCTCGCCCGCTACGGCTACATCTGTGGGCTGACCGGACTAGTCATCCTCGCGATCCCGGCGCTGCTGCCACGGTCGTTATCCGAGCAGAACGGCGCAAAAATCTGGATCAAGCTGCCGGGATTTTCGATTCAGCCGGCGGAGTTCTCGAAAATCCTTCTGCTCGTTTTCTTTTCGGCGATCCTGGTTGCCAAGCGCGGTCTGTTCACCAGTGCCGGCAAGCACGTCCTGGGCATGGACCTGCCGCGGCCACGCGATCTGGCTCCGTTGCTGGCGGCGTGGGTGACGTCGGTCGGCGTGATGGTCTTCGAAAAGGACCTCGGGACTTCGCTACTGCTCTACGCGTCGTTTCTGGTGGTCGTTTACCTTGCCACCCAGCGGTTCAGTTGGGTGGTCATCGGCTTGACCTTGTTCGCGCTGGGAAGTGTTGCGGCGTACTTCATTTTCAGCCATGTTCGGGTTCGCGTGCAGACCTGGCTAGACCCGTTCGCCGACCCGGACGGTGCCGGCTACCAGATCGTGCAGTCGCTGTTCAGCTTCGCCACCGGCGGCGTGTTCGGCACCGGCCTCGGCAACGGCCAGCCGGGCACCGTGCCGGCCGCGTCGACCGATTTCATCGTAGCCGCGTTCGGCGAAGAACTCGGTCTGGTCGGATTGGCCGGCCTGTTGATGCTCTACACCATCGTGATCATCCGCGGCATGCGGACCGCGATCGCGGTACGTGACAGCTTCGGCAAGCTGCTGGCCGCGGGACTGGCCTCGGCGCTGGCCATCCAGCTGTTCATCGTCGTCGGCGGCGTGACCAACCTGATTCCGCTGACCGGGCTGACCACACCCTGGATGTCGTACGGGGGCTCGTCGCTGGTGGCCAACTACGTGTTGCTGGCCATCTTGGTGCGCATCTCACATTCGGCCCGTCGTCCGTTCCGTACCCGGCCGCGCGATACGTCGCCGATCGCGGGTGCCAACACCGAGGTGATCGAGCGAGTATGAACACCTCCCTGCGCCGGATCTCGGTGACCGTGATGGCGCTGATCGTGCTGCTGCTGTTCAACGCCACGCTCACTCAGGTGTTCACCGCCGACGGGTTGCGCGCCGACCCGCGCAACCAACGGGTTCTGCTCGACGAGTACTCGCGTCAGCGCGGCCAGATCACTGCGAGCGGCCAGCTGCTGGCGTATTCGGTCGCCACCGACAGCCGCTTCCGTTTCCTGCGGGTCTATCCCAATGCCGCGGTGTACGCGCCGGTTACCGGCTTCTATTCGTTGCGCTATTCCAGCAGCGGGCTGGAACGGGCCGAGGATCCACTGCTCAACGGATCCGACCAACGGTTGTTCGGTCGGCGGCTTGCCGACTTCTTCACCGGACGCGACCCGCGCGGCGGCAACGTGGATACCACCATCAACCCGCGCATCCAGCAGGCCGCGTGGGATGGCATGCAGCAGGGCTGCAACGGCGGGTGCCGGGGCGCGGTCGTCGCGCTGGAGCCGTCGACCGGCAAAATCCTGGCCCTGGTGTCCGCACCGTCCTACGACCCCAACCTGCTCGCGTCGCACGACCCCGAACAGCAGTCGCAAACCTGGCAGCAACTTCGCGACGACCCGCATTCGCCGATGACCAACCGCGCCATCTCCGAGACCTATCCGCCCGGTTCGACGTTCAAGGTGATCACCACCGCGGCCGCGCTACAGAACGGCGCGACCGAAGACGAGCAGCTCACCGCGGCGGCCAAGATTCCGCTGCCGGACAGCACCGCCACCCTGGAGAACTACGGCGGCGCCCCCTGCATCAACGCCGAAACCGTCTCGCTGCGTGAGGCGTTCGCCAAGTCGTGCAACACGGCGTTCGTCCAATTGGGCCTGCTCACGGGCACCGACGCCCTGCGCAGCACCGCGCAGTCGTTCGGTCTGGATAACGTGCCCGATCCGATTCCGCTGCAGGTCGCCGAGTCCACCGCAGGCCCGATCCCGGACGCCGCGGCGCTGGGAATGTCGAGTATCGGCCAGAAGGACGTCGCGGTGACGCCACTGGAGAACGCGCTGGTTGCCGCTACCATCGCCAATGCCGGCGTAACCATGCAGCCGTACTTGGTCAACAGCCTGCAAGGGCCCGACCTGGCTAACATCGGCACCACCGCGCCGCATCAACAGCGCCGTGCAGTCTCCCCAGAGGTCGCAGCTAAGCTAACGGAGTTGATGGTCGGCGCCGAGAATGGAACACAGCAGAAAGGGGCGATCCCCGGCGTGCAGATCGCATCCAAGACAGGTACCGCAGAGCACGGCACCGACCCGCGCAACACGCCACCACACGCGTGGTACATCGCCTTTGCGCCCGCACAGTCCCCGAAGGTGGCCGTTGCGGTGGTCGTGGAGGACGGCGCCGACCGGTTGTCGGCCACCGGCGGTGCGCTGGCCGCACCGATCGGGCGGGCCGTCATCGAGGCCGCGCTGCAGGGAGGACCATGAGCCCGCGAGTAGGTGTGACGCTGTCTGGCCGCTACCGGCTGCAGCGCCTCATCGCCACCGGCGGCATGGGCCAGGTGTGGGAGGCGGTGGACAGCCGGCTGGGGCGGCGTGTCGCGGTCAAGGTGCTCAAAAGCGAATTCTCCTCTGACCCTGAGTTCATCGAGCGTTTTCGAGTCGAGGCGCGCACCACCGCGATGCTCAATCATCCCGGGATCGCTAGCGTTCACGACTACGGCGAGACCAACATGGACGGCGAGGGCCGCACCGCCTACCTGGTGATGGAGTTGGTCAACGGTGAGCCGCTCAACTCGGTGCTCAAGCGCACCGGCCGGCTCTCGTTGCGGCACGTGCTGGACATGCTCGAGCAGACCGGGCGGGCACTCCAGGTTGCGCACGCCGCCGGTCTGGTGCATCGCGACGTCAAGCCCGGCAACATCCTGATCACCCCCACCGGTCAGGTGAAGATCACCGACTTCGGTATCGCCAAGGCCGTCGACGCCGCTCCGGTGACCCAGACCGGCATGGTGATGGGCACCGCGCAGTACATTGCGCCCGAGCAGGCCCTCGGCCACGACGCGTCTCCGGCCAGCGATGTCTATTCGCTGGGAGTGGTTGGCTACGAAGCGGTTTCGGGTAAGCGCCCGTTCACCGGTGATGGCGCGTTGACGGTGGCGATGAAGCACATCAAAGAGCCGCCCCCGCCGTTGCCGCCCGACTTGCCGCCCAACGTGCGCGAGCTCATCGAGCTCACCCTGGTCAAAAACCCCGGCATGCGCTACCGCAGCGGGGGACCGTTCGCCGACGCCGTCGCCGCCGTCCGCGCCGGTCGCAGACCGCCGCGACCCAGCGGGGGGGCACCCGCCGGCCGCGCCACCCCGGCCGCCATCCCGTCGGGCGCGCAGGCACGCGCTGCGGCCAGTCCGACCGGCCGCGCTCCCGCCGCCCGTCGCACCACCGCCGGCCACCGCACGCCGCCGCCGCGGCGCACGTTCTCCTCCGGCCAGCGTGCCCTGCTGTGGGCCGCCGGAGTGCTGGGCGCGCTGGCGATCATCATTGCGGTCCTGATCGTCGTCAACTCGCACGACAGCGGCTCCCAACAGCAACCGTCCGCACCGACCGTGACCGACACTGGGCAGCCGCCCAGCAAGTCGGGACCGGCTCCGGCGCATCCGACAAATTGGACGGATCGAGGGGTAACAGGTAATGCTGGACGGCAATGCAACCCGCCTCAACACAAGTGGGCGGTCGCGCTGAGCCGACACGCGTTACCGCCCCGACACGAAATACCGCAATGACGACCCCGCAACACCTGTCCGACCGCTACGAACTGGGTGAAATCCTTGGCTTCGGAGGCATGTCCGAAGTCCATTTGGCCCGGGATGTCCGGCTACACCGGGACGTAGCGGTCAAGGTGCTGCGCGCCGACCTGGCTCGCGACCCGAGCTTCTACCTGCGCTTCCGGCGCGAGGCGCAAAACGCCGCCGCGCTCAACCACCCGGCGATCGTCGCGGTCTATGACACCGGCGAGGCCGAGACCGCCGCCGGACCGCTGCCCTACATCGTGATGGAGTACGTCAACGGTGTCACGCTGCGCGACATCGTCCACACCGACGGACCGCTGCCGCCCACGCGCGCCATCGAGGTCATCGCCGACGCCTGCCAGGCGCTGAACTTCTCCCATCAACACGGCATCATCCACCGCGACGTCAAGCCGGCCAACATCATGATCAGCACCACCAACGCGGTCAAGGTGATGGACTTCGGCATCGCTCGGGCGCTCTCCGACGGCGGAGTCAGCGTCACCCAGACCGCGGCGGTGATCGGTACCGCGCAATACCTTTCACCCGAGCAAGCTCGGGGCGATTCGGTCGATGCCCGCTCCGACGTCTACTCGCTGGGCTGCGTTCTCTACGAAATGCTCACCGGCGAACCCCCTTTCGTCGGCGACTCACCGGTCGCGGTGGCCTACCAGCACGTCCGTGAGGATCCTGTCCCGCCGTCGCAGCGGCATGAGGGCATCTCCGCCGACCTCGACGCCGTGGTGCTCAAGGCGCTGGCCAAGAACCCCGAGAACCGCTATCAGACCGCCGCTGAGATGCGCACCGACCTGGTTCGGGTACACAACGGCGAGCCGCCGGAGGCGCCCAAAGTCCTCACCGACGCCGAGCGCTCGTCGCTGCTGGCCTCGCCGCATCCCGGGGGATCGGGTGGACCGCAGACCGATCCGCTGCCCCGGCAAGAACCCGACTTCACCCGGGAGCGCGGACCCGGTTCGATCAGTCGCTGGGTTGTCGCGGTCGCGGCGCTGGCGGTGCTGACCGTGATCGTCACCATCCTGATCAACACCTTCGGCGGCGGTCTGCGCAACGTCTCCGTGCCCGACGTGCGGGGCCAGGCGTCCGCCGACGCGATCGCCGCGCTGCAGAATCACGGCTTCAAGACGCGCACGCAGCAGAAACCGGATTCGACCGTCCCGCCCGATCACGTCATCGGCACCGACCCGGCCAGCGACGCCAAAGTGGGGGCCGGCGACCTGATCACGATCAACGTGTCTACCGGACCCGAGCAGCGCGAGGTGCCGGACGTGTCGTCGCTCAGCTATGCCTCCGCGGTGAAGAAGCTGAAATCCGCCGGCTTCGGCCGCTTCAAGGAGGTCCCCTCGCCTTCCACCCCGGAAATGAAAGACAAGGTGCTCGGGACCAATCCACCGGCCAACCAGACGTCGGCGATCACCAACGAGATCTCGATCATCATCGGTTCGGGTCCGTCGACCAAGCAGGTTCCCGACGTAGCGGGGCAGACCGTCGACAGCGCGCAGAAGAACCTCACGGTCTATGGGTTCAGCAAATTCAGCCAAGCCGCCGTCGACAGCTCGCGCCCGGCCGGCGACGTGCTCGGCACCAATCCACCTGCGGGAGCGACTGTTCCGGTCGATTCGGTGATCGAGATACAGGTCTCCAAGGGCAACCAGTTCGTCATGCCGGACTTGTCGGGTCTGTTCTGGACCGACGCCGAGCCGCAGCTGCGTGCGCTCGGATGGATCGGCGTGCTGGTCAAAGGCGCCGACGTCGACGCGGGCGGCTCGCAGCACAACCGGATCGTGTTCCAGAGCCCGTCCGCGGGTCAGGGCGAGAACAAAGACGGGCCGGTCACGCTGAAGTTCGGTCAGTAGCCGAGTCGTAGCGCCGCACGGTGGCCAAGCTGCTCACGACCTCGCTTTCCAGCCGCCGCACCAACGCGTCGTCCCGGGCCTGGCCGCAGTAGGCCAACCAGTTGGCCAGCATTCGATGGCCGCCCTCGGTGAGGATCGATTCCGGATGGAACTGAACCCCGTGGATCGGCAGATCGGTGTGCCGCACAGCCATGATCACCCCGCTACGGGTGCGTGCGGTCACCTCCAGCTCGGCGGGCAGCGTTTCCGGCAGGATGGTCAGCGAGTGATACCGGGTCGCCGTGAAGGGATCTGGAAGTCCTTGCAGCACACCGGTATTCGTGTGAAAGACCTTGCTGGTTTTGCCGTGCAGCAACTCGGGGGCCCGATCCACAGTGGCCCCGAACGCGACGCCGATGGCCTGATGGCCCAGGCACACTCCCAGCAGTGGGGTGCGGGCCGCGGCGCAGGCGCGCACCAAGTCGATCGACGCCCCGGCCCGTTCCGGGGTGCCCGGTCCCGGGCTGAGCAGAACCCCGTCGACCTCGGCAACGATTGCGGCGGGGTCGGACAGCCGGGCATCGTCGTTGCGCCACACCTGTGCCTCGACGCCGAGCTGCCCGAGGTACTGCACCAGGTTGAAGACGAAACTGTCGTAGTTGTCGACGACCAAGATCCGCATCATGTCAGGTTACCGTCGAGATCGCAGGCAGGCCGGTTCAGTAGCTGACCGGGCCGGCCGGCTGGGCGGAGTGCATCCGCACCGGTTCGCTGTACCCGGCGACCCGCACATCGGGTGTGGCCTGTTCGGTGTAGCCGAGGCCGAACCGCACCACGTACTGCTTGTAGAGGATCACCAGCGGAGCGGTGGCCAATGCGGACTGCATGGCCGTGGCGTCGCCGATCGCGGTGATCGTGTACGGCGGGCTGTATGTCCGCCCGTTGAGCAGCAACGTATTGCCGACGCAGCGAGGGGCCGACGTGGCGATGATGCGCTGATCCTGCATCTGGATCGCCTCCGCGCCCGCACTCCACAACGCGTTGAGCACGGCCTGAATGTCCTGCTGGTGCACGACGAGGTCATCCGGGGAGGCGTCGCGCGGGAAGCGGCCGTTGGCGTCGCGCTGTGCGTCGTTCAGGGTCACGATCAGGCCCGGCCCGTGCACGGGGTCCAGGCCGGCGTCACCGGCCAGCTCGTCGGAGCGCCGCAGCATGGCTGCCAGCGCCTTGTCCGACGACCTGCCATGGGTCGCGTCGAGGGTGCCGGCCAATCGATCCCGGTCGGCATTCAACCGGTCGACCTCGGACTGCTCCATGCGGACCAGGTCGACCAGCCGCGGCGCGTCACTGCGGCGGATCTCGCCGCCGCGGGAGACTCCGTGCGTCGCGCCGAGCAGCAACCCGGCCAGGAGGCAGACCAGCGGAACACCCACCCGCCATGGCGAGGGGTGCGGCGCCTGGCGACCATGCGGGCCGTCCAACGGCCCGCGGAGGAGCCGGCCGATTGATGTAGCCGCCCGGAGCGACCCCGCCCGGAGCGCTGCGAGCAGCCGGGCGGTCCATTTGGCCATCGGCTCTCCGTTCACCGCTGGTACGTGCGTTAGGCTCGTCGTTGCACTTCCCCTTCAATACCGTAGCTCCGAGGCACCCCCGAGGTAGAGATGCCCAAGTCCAAGGTTCGCAAGAAAACCGATTTCACCGTCAGCGCCGTCAGCCGTACGCCGGTCAAGGTGAAGGCCGGCCCGTCCAGCGTGTGGTTCGTTGTGTTGTTCTGCGGCCTGATGCTGTTCGGCCTGGTCTGGCTGATGGTGTTCCAGCTCGCTGCCACCGGCCCGGACGCGCCGTCGATGCTGACTTGGATGGCCAACCTCGGCCCGTGGAACTACGCCGTCGCGTTTGCTTTCATGATCACCGGCTTGTTGCTCACAATGCGGTGGCGGTAAGCATTGACGCGGACGTAATGAATTCATTTTCGGTCTGCGTCGTTACTGGGCTGGCAACCTCGGACCTGCTAGATCACACGCGTGTTATTCATCCCCATTGTGCATAGCGCTTGTGGATAACCTCATCGGCAGTGGTAGGCCCGCGTAGGAACCCGGTGCAGCAAACACAGTGGTCGCCGTCACCGACTGGAGTCGCAGCTTGCGGCATCGTCGGCATTATGATGGCTATCGCCTGTGTGACTGTCGTCACAGACCCCCCGGGCCGGTTACTGCTCGGTATTTCCGCAGCCGGTCTGATCTTGTTTGCAAGCGGGACGTGGCGCGCGCGCCCGAAGCTGGCAATCACGCCCGACGGTCTGCAAGTACGCGGGTGGTGGCGGACGCAGCTATTGCGGCGCCCCGACGTCAAGATCATCCGGATCACCGAATTCCGGCGCATCGGCCGCAAAATGCGGCTGCTCGAAATCGACGCGGTGGACGGCCGGCTGCTGATCTTCTCGCGTTGGGACCTCGGCACCGATCCGCTGGACGTGCTCGACGCGTTGACCGCCGAGGGTTACGCCGGGTCCTGATCCGCTGCGCGTGCCGGCCGGTTCAGGAGATCGTGATCGACTCGATGACGACGGGTTCGGTCGGCCGGTCACCGTGATCGGTGGCGGTGGTGGCGATGTCATCGACGACTTTCTGCGAATCCGCGTCGGCGACCTCGCCGAAGATGGTGTGCCGCCGGTTCAGGTGCGGCGTCTGGCCAACCGTGATGAAGAACTGCGACCCGTTGGTTCCCGGGCCCGCGTTGGCCATCGCCAGCAGGTACGGCTTGTCGAACTGCAGCTCGGGGTGAAACTCGTCGGCGAACTTGTAGCCCGGGCCGCCGCGACCGGTCCCGGTCGGGTCGCCGCCCTGGATCATGAAGCCGCTGATCACCCGGTGAAAGACGGCGCCATCGTAGAACGGGCCGGAGCTACCCCCGGAGGCGTTCTCGGTCGAATACTCCTTGGTGCCTTGGGCCAGGCCGACGAAGTTGGCGACGGTCTTGGGAGCGTGGTTTCCGAACAGCGCGATCTTGATGTCGCCGCGGTTGGTGTGCAGTGTGGCAGTGGCAGTCTGAATCGGGCTGGTAGTCACGGCATCACAGTCTGCCATCACCGGTTCGCCCGCCGGGCAACCGGTGCCCTTACCCGCAGACACTCATCGGGCTGCCGGTAGTTACAGTCGGGAAGTATCGGAGCACGGCCATGCTACAGCGGCCGGGAAAGGCGAGAAATGAGCGCTAAGAACCACACCCGGCTGAGCCCGCGGCAGCGGCTGTCCCGCGGCCTGACCTACACGGCGGTCGGGCCGGTGGACGTTACCCGCGGCATCGTCGGGCTGGGCGCTCACTCGGCGCAGGCCGGCGCGTCGAGTCTGCGTCGCCGTTACCAGGAGGGCCGGCTGGCCCGGGATTTGCAGACCGCCCAGGAGACCCTCGCCCAAGAGCTGGCGGCCGCGCAGGAGGTGGTCAGCGGTCTGCCGGAAGCGCTTCAACAGGCCCGGCGATCCCACCGGCGCGGTCGGCGGCCATTAGTCCTCGCGGGCGTGGCCGTGGCGGTCCTCGCCGGTGGCGCTGCGGCGTTCTCGATCGTCCGGCGCTCAATGCGCCGAGAACCGTCGTCGCTGCCGCCGAGCGTCGACGTCCAGCCCCGCCCCTAGCGGAGCCAAACCGTGCAATCGACCGCTCCCTGGGATTAGGCTGCGGCACATGCGCGATCGGGAAACGATCGACTCCGAGCTACGGCGGCTGGCAGCGGGGCGGCGTTCGACGCACGAGCCCGGTGGCGAGCTGTCCAGTCGTCGGATCGACGAACTTCTCGACGAGCGCCTGGGTCACCGCGTCGAGACGACCCCAGCCGCGTCGGTCGACACCCGGCCGCAGCGCAACAAAACCAACGCGGTTGCGCCGCAACGACGTAAGGGTCGGCGGCGCCGACTCCGTGTCCCCGCGGCGTTGCCGCTGTCGCTGGTCGCCGCCGGCGCCGCGTTCGCGGTGATGTTCGCGGTCCACAAGCCACATCCCGCCGCGCAGCAGGCCGAAGTCCCGCCCGCAAGTGAGCAACCCAGCCCGGCCGCGCCGAAACCACCCGCTCCGCCGGTCAGCCACGCTCCGTCGCTTCCCATCCTCGACCGGGCCTTCATCGATACGTTGAAGCAGGAGGGCGTGCCCGTTCCCAGCCCCGACTACGTGCTGGCACAGGGGCACGCCGTCTGCGACTTCCTCGCGCGGCAATCCGACTTCGGGGCGGCCGTGCGCTTTGTCCAGCAATCGTCGATATGGGATGCGAACCAAAGCACCGACGTTACTGCCGGTGCCATCGTCTCGTACTGCCCTCAGTACCAACCGACGAGCTATCAACCGGCAATCCCGGACCAGCTGCAGCAGGCATTCCAGAAAGCTCAGTCTGATCTGCAAGCCATCGAGGGTGATCTGCAAGGCATCCGCGATGGTTTGCCCGGCCGCGAGCCGTGACGATCTGCATGCGCCGTCTCAACCAGTGGAGCCTACCTACGGGCTGTGTTACTCCGTCGATAGCGGCTTGGGTGGTCGCGTGGGATGTGTGACCAACTAGCCGCCAATTCGGTCCTTATATTGCGGGCAGTATGTGCCCACGGCTGATCCGACGAGGGTGCGGTTGTGCTCGCTGAGGTCTGCCGGGGTGTACAGGCCGTTTTCATCCTCGGCGGGGTTCTTACCGTGGCTCATGTCATCGCAGATCAGGTGGCCAAGTTTGATGAGTCCGTCTCGCGGGGCGCGATCGGCGATGCCCTGGCCCTCATCCGTGAGCAGTTGGATGTAGCGGTCATCGGTGCTGTCGGCTCTCGCCACCGGCACTTGGACGGCCGCCGCGATCATCAACCCACACCCCACATATATCGCGAGCGTGGCTTTGGCCATCTTATCGATCACGGCGCCGATTGCCGCGCCTGCGAGGACATTCGTCACTGTCTTCTCCATCTCTTATGGCACATTCCTGGGCGGAGATTTAGACCGAAGCCCGTTCAACTAAACATAAGTCTTCGTGAATAACACGCACGCACAATAAGATTCGACATGCGCGCAATAAAAAGTCTCTTCGAATTTCCCTGCAGTCGCCTCAGGCATGGCTCCATATACACCGACCATGGTGGCACTGATTCTCGCGCGGCATCCGGTCCATGGCATCCGGTGCATGAGGAGGTGCAGCATGAGATATCGCTTGCTTGGCTTGCACTGTGCCGCAACGATATTCGATGCGTGTTACTTGAGGACTTGAGGAGCGAAACCGTATGTGCTGCAAGATAATTCAACCACCTTGACTTACCTTCGCGCCATCGGTGCGTCGAGCGCCCACCGGATCAATACGGTCCTGACCAGGGGCTCTGTTTTTTGGCAAAACCCTTCCGCTCGACTGCACGGCAAGAAGTGTTTCCGGCCGACAGGTTCGGCGGATTTTTTGGTACGAGCGTTTTGTTTTTTTGCCAGCGAGATACGTGCTGTCGTGAGGCTAGGGATTCAGAAGCCAGCAACACCAAACAGGGAGTCGAAGAAAACGTCGACGGGACCTTCTGGCGCGAAAGCCATACTGATCGACTGGTACAACCCATCAAGCATTTGGTCGGCCAGCGTGCCTTCGCCAGTGAGCAAGTCGGAGAACTGGTCGGCCGTCACCATATTGCCGGTGGCTTCGGGAGAGAAGAAGTTAGCGATCCCCTGATAGAAATTGTCGACCGCTTGGTCCGCCAAGTTGCCTTCCCCGGTCGACATACCCAAGAGGTCAGCCGTGGCAGCGTTGCCCGCCGCCTCCGGAGAGAAGAAGTTAGCGATCCCCTGATAGAAATTGTCGACCGCTTGGTCGGCCTGCGTGCCTTCCCCGGTCAACAGATCCGAGAACTGGTCAGCCGTCACCATGTTGCCGGTGGCTTCGGGAGAGAAGAAGTTAGCGATCCCCTGATAGAGATTGTCGACCGCTTGGTCGGCCTGCGTGCCTTCCCCGGTCAACAGATCCGAGAACTGGTCAGCCGTCACCATGTTGCCGGTGGCTTCGGGAGAGAAGAAGTTAGCGATCCCCTGATAGAGATTGTCG
>Ga0210396_10003784_pt1 | contig 14992 bp, 9 predicted proteins | sample IncBWH17OmetaG_FD_155466 | JGI IMG/M metagenome (GOLD analysis project Ga0210396, IMG submission 155466) | Forest soil microbial communities from Barre Woods Harvard Forest LTER site, Petersham, Massachusetts, United States - Inc-BW-H-17-O ... | reverse complement strand
TTGAAGCTTGTCGTTGAGCGGCAGCGCGAAATCTGTCCCCGGCACAATGAGATGCCTGTCGGAGTTCAGCGTCACCTCAAAGATATTCATCGGCGGTTCGCCGAGAAAGCCGGCCACAAATTCGTTGGCCGGATGATTGAAGACCTCCAGCGGGGTATCGAACTGTTGCAGTTTCCCGTCATTGAGGACCGCGATCCGATTCGCCAACGCCATAGCTTCCAGCTGATCGTGCGTGACGATGATCGTCGTGAATCGCTGCTCTGCGTGCAGACGCTTGATTTCCGTCCGCATCTGCACACGAAGTCGAGCATCGAGATGGCTGAGTGGTTCATCCAGCAACAGTACCGCCGGCCGCCGGATCATGGCTCGAGCCATGTTTACGCGTTGCTTCTGACCGCTACTGAGCGCCGCCGGCTTCAGGTCAAGCAAATCCCCGATGTGAAGATATTGCGCAATTTCGGCGACCCGCCTATCGATTTCCTGGCCGCTGACCCCGTGCGCCTTGAGATTGAATGCCAGATTATCCCGCACCCTGAGCGGCGGATAGAGCGCATAGTTTTCGAAGGCCAAACCTACGCCGCGATCTTTCGGGTGGGTTTGGTTGACGACCTTTTTCCCGATGACGATTTCGCCCGAGGTCACTGTTTCCAGGCCGGCCACCATTCGGAGCGTGGTCGATTTGCCGCATCCGGAAGGGCCTAGAAGCGCAATAAACTCTCCGTCTCGTATCTCCAGGTTCAGCTCCGCCACCGCTGCCGGGGTTCCCGCGTTGTAAATTTTTGTCAGCGCCCGCAGGGTTAATTCAGCCATCCCTTGCCTCCTCCCCTTTCAACTTCGACTTCGCGAGGAACCTTCCGCGCTCTACATCGAAGAACACCAGCGAGTAGGGATCGATTCTGAATTGAATGCGCCGATCGACATCGAACGTGCGGTGCCCATCGAGTAAAGCACGAATCCGAGTGCCATCGACCGCATCGATCGTCAGAACCGATTTTGTTCCCAACGGTTCGAAGCTATAGACCAGCCCGTGGAAGTTCGCCGCGCTATTAGTTTCTACGACGTCGATGTCCGATGGGCGCACTCCAACCTTCACGGTTTCCGCGCCATTCAGCACCACATCCGCCGGAACGCCAACCGGTACGTTTTCTCCCAGAACCTGGAGTCCGCGCAGACCGCCCGGTTTAGACTTAACCCTGGCGTCGATCACGTTTATCTCTGGATCTCCAAAGAGTTGAGCGACTTCGACCGAGGCAGGCATGAAATAGACTTCTTTGGGAGTACCGACCTGTTGGATGCGACCCTGATTGATCACGGCGATCCGGTCGCCAAGGCTCATCGCTTCCAGGTAGTCGTGCGTCACGTAAACTGTCGTGGTCCCGAGTTGGGATCGCATTTCTTTCAGCTCGGCTCGCATGGAGTGCCTGAGCTTCGCGTCGAGGTGACTCAGCGGTTCGTCCAGCAAAAACAGATCGGGTTGCCGAACCAGTGCGCGGCCGAGCGCCGTCCTCTGACGCTGCCCATTGCTGAGCGCCTGGATTGAACGCTCCAGCAGGTGATCGATCTTCATCACCTTCGCGTAACGTCTCACTCTCTCATCCAATTCACTTGCCGATGTGCGGTGTTTCGGGCTCCGCAGCGGGAAGGCCATGTTCTCAAAAACGGTCATCTGCGGATAGAGCGCATAACTCTCAAAAACCATCGCGACGTTCCGGTCCGCCGGTTCGAGGCCATCGACATCTCGCCCACCGATTCTGATTCCGCCGCCGTTCGGCGCCACGATTCCGGCGATCAGGTTTAGAGTCGTGGTTTTGCCGGCGCCAGCCGGACCAAAAATCGTAATAAACTCCTGATCGGCAATGTCCAGCGTAACGTCTTCGATCCCTCGCCGCTTCCCGTACCATTTGGTCAGACCGTGGAGTTGAACGCTTGCCATATCCTTTTACCCTTTGACGGCGCCGAACGAGAGTCCCCGGACCAGATGCTTTTGAATCAGAAGAGCCAAAATCACCTCCGGCAGGGCCGAAATTGTCGCAGCCGCGGCGACCTGTCCGTAGTGGACGGTGTCAGAAGCAAGGAAACGGAGTGCGACGACAGTTGAAGTTTGCGCCCTTGCATCCGAAAGCAGCAGAGGGAATGTGAAAGCGTTCCAGGCGAAGATAAAACAGAGCAATCCTGCCGCGACCAGCCCTGGCTTTACTAAGGGCAGCAACACCTTTAGAAATACCTGCCACCAACTGTAGCCGTCCAGTTGGGCCGCCGCTTCGATGTCCGGTGAAATATCTTCAAAATAGCCACGCAATATCCAGATCAGTAGCGGCAAGGTGATCAGCTGGTAGACCCAGATTAACCCGAAGTAGGTATCATATAGCCCCGTCTTCTGGTAAATCAGGAAGAGCGGTAAAATCACCAGGATTTCCGGCGCGAAACGGAACGACAAAATCGTAAAGGCAATGTCTTCCTTCAGCTTAAATTGAAACCGGGCCAGGGCATACGCGGCCGGAACCCCTACCACCAGGGAGAGAAGGACTGCAGAGACGCTGACGATCAGGTTGTTGAAAAAAAAGTGTGAATAGTCGGATCGCAGAAAGACCGCGCCGTAATTTTCCATCGTCGGGGAAAAGATGAACGTGGTGGTGAACATCTGGCTGTCAGGCTTGAGCGACATGATGATCATCCACAGGAGCGGGAAAAGGGCGAACAGCGCGTAGACCAGGAGCAGCACCGTTTTGGAAACGCGCCCCACGAGTCCAAAGAAAGAGACACTTTCGTTCATAGGCTTAAGCGACGCCCGAAGCGCGCTGCTGAGCTTTGCGCCAGAATCCGATCAAGATGAAGCTGATTAGATATACAATGGCCCAGAGAAACAACATGATCGGAATCGCTTCCGCGACACCGTAGAATGGAAATCCCCGGTTGTAAGCGAGCAGCGAGAGACTCATCGTCGTATCTCCCGGTCCCCCTTCGGTGAGAGCAAAGATGATGCTGAACTCCTGCAGCGAAAGCATCAGGCGGAAGACCAGGGTAATCAGCAATACTGGCGCCAACATTGGCAATGTTAGATTCTTAAACACGAACCAGGCCGACCCGCCGTCGATCATGGCGGCTTCGTATGGTGACCGCGGGAGCGATCGCAGCCCGGCTAAAACCAGAATAATGACAAAGGGCGTATAAACCCACGCGTCAATCAGGACGAGCGAGAACATCGCAGTGTCTGGCGACGCACCCCACTTAAACTCACCCAGGCCAATCCAGCTCATCGGCGTGCGCAGGATGCCAACCGATGGGTTGGTCATCAGCTTCCAGATCAGCGTACCGATGACCGGAGCGATCATCAGAGGAAAAATCAGGACGATGCGCAGGAATTTGGAGATCGGGTTTTCTTCGTTGAGCAGAAGTGCCACGCCGATCCCCAGGAGCATCTCAACCGTCGTGCACAGGAACGCATATTGGAGAGTGACGATGAGCGAATGCCAAAAATCTGGGTTCTGCAGCATCGACACATAATTGTCAAATCCGATAAAGGAATAGTCCGAGCTTCTTAGGGTGAAGTCCGTGAAGGAAAGGTAAATTGCAGCGAAAAATGGAATCAGAATGCCGATTGTCAGCAACAGCGTCGGCGTCAGGATCAAATAGGGGCGCAGGGCTTTGCGTTTGGCATATTTTGCCGCAGATTTCGATAATTCTGTCCGCGCCGGCTCAATGGTTGGCCCTTCCGGGGGAAGAACGACGGTGGTGCTCATCCGGATACTTTTCCTGGCTCTAACAAGTCCTGGCGTTCATGAAGGAGACTGGACAACCTCGATTTAGGGCTGGGGCGCGGTTAACGCCCCAACGCTAAAACAGGAGATTTTACCGCTAGGCACCCGGTTTCTTCTCAGGCACCTCCAACTTAAGCTTGGAGGTGTTACGGGTGATACTCTTTGCCAACTCGGTCATCGCAGATTTCGGGTCCGCTCCTTGCAACACGATCTTCTGCAGGGTGGCCGCCCAGTTGGTGGTCGATTCGTCAAAGTATGGCTGAGGCGTAAATTTCACCGAGGTGTGTTCAATGATGGTATTGAAAGTATCGAGATACCCCGGCGCCTTCTCCATCACCGCCTTAAAGTCCGCGTTATCCCACACCGATTTGCGAGGCGGATCGACGACACTCGCATTGATCGCTGCCCAGGTTCCGTGTTCTTTTCCGGTAAAGTATTGCATGAAAAGCCACGCCGCTTTTTTTTGCTTTGAGGATTTGTTGATCGCGATCTGCCAGATCCATTCGTTGGCACCGGCTGGATCACCCTCTTTCATGACCGGTGGCGGAGCGAAAGCAATGTTGCCAGCCTGATCAGAGCCTTTTTTCCCGTCGGGCGAAACGACGTTTTGGAAATACCCGAGAATATCAGCGTCAAATAATATCGCGGCTTTTCCAGCGCCAAAGTCCGCGCCGCACTGGTACCAGGTATAGTTCGACCAAGCCGGCGGTCCTCCATCCCTGACCAATTCAGCCCATTTTTTGGTGATCTCGATCGCCAACGGCTGGTCGAGCGCAGAAACCAATTTACCGTCTTTGATTTCAAAATCTTTGGCGCCAGCATTTGTAAATGTCGTCATATAGCCTGGGTGAATCGTCGCCCAGTTCCGAGTGCCGCGCACCGCTACACCATAGGATCCAGGTCCGTTCCAATTTTTCAGCTGTTTCGCCAACGTAGACAGTTCGTCGAAAGTCTTCGGTACCTTGAGGCCCTTCTCGTCGAAGTACTTTTTATTGTATGCAAGAATGTTCGTCTCGAACCCGAGCGGAAGCGCCCATTGCGATCCGGTTCCGGTCTGGTGTCCTGGCACCAGATCCCATTTTCCGCCGCTCAAGACTCCCTCAAAAATGTCTTTGATGTCGTACCCCTCATTGGTTTGCGAAGGATCATTCAAATACCCGTCCAGGGGTTCCATATAACCTGCACTGGCGTAATCCCAGAGCTGATAGGTGCCCGTCATGAACACATCGGGATTCCCATTTTTCGAGGCCAGGGCGGTCGTCAATTTATCGAAATAGTTTTCCTCCGGGGTCTCCGTATAGTCGACATCGACGCCGGTTAATTCCTTGAACTCAGGTAACCTCTTGATAATCGCATCTGCGTAAGGATGCTTATTCAACATGACCACCAGTTTGGTGCCCGCAGCTTGTTTCCAATCGAACTTGCTGTCCTCAGCTCTGGTGGAACCCGGGGATCCGGCCAGAAACATCGCGGCTCCGAGAGATGCCGCGACAAATGCATATTTGGGGGAACGAATTCTCATATTCGACTCGAATCTAACCCAGAACCATTTCCTCTCAAGAGCGATCCATCCTCCTGGCCTCCAAGCGTGCGTAGAGTCTTGCCAGCTTCCTTGGCTAATGATCTTAGGGGGAAAGATCAGTGGATTCTGGCAACTAAAAAACCCATTGTCCAAGCTTTCAAAGCCGATGCCTTCTTTGGTCTCCGGCGCATTTGATGGGCACGCAGGTCTTTGGATTCCTTACGCTCAAAGTGAAACAGAGGGATGGCTTGCTGCGCGGCGAAGCCCTTAATTTCAGCAACGAATTTTCCGGTGTCTGCCCCAGGAGCGCAGGCGAGGCGATCGGCTGTCCACGGCGCCGGCAAAGGAATCCGATCAATCCGGGGCCATGTTGGAGCTGAGGCACGTAACCGTTTTAGGTAGAGTCGATCGATCGAATCCAGTTCCAGAGTGACAGGTTTCCAGCCTGTGTCCCGCGATGGCGGGTGCCGATTATTGTTTTGGACGGCGCCATCTTCTGTTTTGATATCGTTCTTATGGAAAGCATCGATTCCCTCTCGATCAATACAATCCGAACGCTTTGTATGGACGCTGTTCAACAGGCCAACTCCGGTCACCCCGGAACTCCGATGGCCATGGCGCCCGTCGTATATCTGCTGTGGCAGGAGTATTTGCGGTTTGATCCCGAAGATCCGATTTGGCCGGATCGTGACAGATTTATCCTCTCGGCCGGCCATGCTTCCACGTTATTGTATTCCGTGCTTCATCTGGCAGGTGTCAAGGCGGTGAATCGAAAATATGAACGCCTGGGTGAGGTTTCCGTTTCGCTGGAGGATTTGAAAAATTTCCGGCAGCTGGAGAGTAAATGTCCCGGACATCCGGAATATCGCTGGACTTCCGGGATTGAGACGACCACCGGCCCTCTTGGTCAAGGTGTTGCGACCAGCGTGGGGATGGCAATCGCGAGCAAATGGCTCGCCGAGCGATACAACCGGCCAAACTTTCGCCTGTTCGATTTCGATGTGTACGCCTTGGCCGGTGACGGGTGCATGATGGAAGGCATCAGCAGCGAAGCCGCCTCGCTCGCCGGCCACCTCGGACTGTCAAATCTGTGCTGGATCTACGACAACAACCATATCACGATCGAAGGCCACACCAGCCTGGCTTTTTCCGAGGATGTGGCGGGACGGTTTCTTGCCTATCGATGGAACGTTCAACGAGTGTCGAACGCCAACGATCTGGATCTGCTGCGGGAGGCTTTCGATCATTTCAAGAAGACGACAGACCGGCCGACCTTGATCATTGTCGACAGCCATATCGGGTACGGTGCGCCGACCAAACAGGATACCAGCGCGGCACACGGCGAACCGCTCGGCGCGGACGAGATCCGGGCGACAAAAAGACGCTACGGCTGGCCGGAAGACGCCAAATTTTTGGTTCCTCCGGAAGTACTCGAACATTTCAAGAGCCAACTTGGACAACGAGGGGCAAAACTGCGGAGCGACTGGATGAATTTGTTTGCCGGGTATGAGAAAGAGTTTCCGGAATTGGCGGCCGAAACTCTCGCCATTCAACGGCGCGAACCGCCGAAAGGCTGGGACGCCGAAATTCCGACCTTCCCGGCGGACGCGAAAGGAATCGCCAGTCGAGATTCTTCGGGCAAAGTCTTGAACGCAATCGCCAAGCATCATCCGTGGTTGATCGGCGGTTCTGCGGATCTCTCGCCGTCCACGAAGACACGGCTGACCTTTGCAGGTGCCGGCGAGATCGAACGCGACTCGCTGGGCGGCAGAAATATTCATTTTGGGATTCGCGAACACGCGATGGGAGCGATTCTGAACGGATTGGCACTGGCCAAGCTGAGAGTTTTCGGCTCCGGTTTTTTGATCTTCAGCGACTACGGGAGAGGTTCACTGCGTCTCGGAGCCATCATGGAAATCCCGGTCATTTACATTTTCACGCATGATTCGATCGGCGTCGGAGAAGACGGTCCCACGCACCAACCGGTGGAGCAGCTGCCCTCCTTGCGAGCTATCCCCGGTCTGACCGACCTTCGTCCGTGCGACGCGAATGAAGTCGCCGAAGCCTGGCGTGCAATCATGGAGATGAAGCATGAGCCGGTCGTGCTGATTCTCAGTCGCCAGGCACTTCCGACGTTGGACCGGTCAAAGTTTGCCCCGGCCTCAGGGCTTCGGCGAGGCGGTTACATTCTTTCAGAGGCGGCCAATGGGAAACCGGACGTTCTGCTCATCGGAACCGGAAGCGAAGTCTCCCTTTGTTTGGGTGCGCAGGAAACGCTCAAAAAACAAGGGATCGAAGCGCGCGTGATCAGCATGCCCTCGTGGAAGTTGTTTGAGGACCAGGACGAGGCCTATCGCGATTCGGTGCTTCCTTCCAACGTCAGAGCCCGAGTCTCCGTGGAACAATCCGCAAGATTCGGCTGGGAACGGTACGTCGGACTTGACGGTGCGCGGATCGGCATGAGGACCTTTGGAGAGTCGGCACCGCTTCAAAAACTCGTCATGAAGTTTGGGTTCACGGTTGAGGCGGTTGTTTCCGCGGCCGCTGAACTAGCAAAAAAGGCAAAGTCATAGACTAATCCGTGCGCCGGAAAGCGTCAGATCCGCTTAGCGGGCCTTGGTTGTCCTGACCTTTCCGGCGAGATGGAGCATAATGTCTGTCTTTGAAATGCTGCCGATCAAGCGTTGTGAATCCAGGCTGTCGACGACCGGCAGGCGCTCGGCGTCCACTTCCGAAAATTTTTCCAATGCGTCAGCCATGGGTTGCTGCGGAGAGATCCTTGGGAAGTCCTCTTTCATGATATCCGCGGCAATCACCATGTTACCGAGTTCCGGCTGATCGAGGAATTCTTTGATGTCGTGCAAGGAGACGGCGCCAAGAAACGCCATTTCTTTCCCGACGATGTAGATGTGCTGGTACCGGTTCTGCAGGAATGACTTTTCGATCTCGGCGAAGATCGCGTTTGGAGGGAGCGTGATCGGATCTCGACGAATCAGATCCACAATCTTCGCGGCGGCCAATTGGCGATTGAAGAAAGCGGCGCCTTTGCGTTCCAGCGATTCTCCGTAAATGAACTGCTTTTCGAAGATGCTGCTGCAATAGTAGGCGACCACGCAATTGACCATGAGAAGCGGCGCAATCGTGTAATCAAGAGTCAGCTCGAATCCCAACAGAATCGACATTAACGGCGCTCCGGTCGTCGCCGCGATAAAAGAGCCCATGCCGACGACGGCGTACATGGCGGGGTTTGGATGAAGTATTGGAAAGGCATAGAGAATTCCCCGGCCATACAACATTCCTATTGCCGCGCCGACGAAAAGCGTCGGTGTGAACACGCCGCCCACAGCTCCCGATCCGAACGTTGCCGCCGTCGCCACTAGTTTGAGCAGCAAGATGGCCAGAACCTCATCCGAGTACCAATTCCCATGGAACAGGATCGATAGCAGTCCTTGGCCATTCCCGCACACGTCGGGACTGATGATTGCCAGCACCCCGACGATCGCGCCACCGAGCGCAATTTTCGCCGGAACCGGCAGGGTGACCTTCGAAAACAAGCGCTGCACCGTGCGCAGGAACCAGAGATAGATCGGGGCGAGGAACCCGGACAAGACCCCCAGGCAGCTCAGCGGAATGAGCTCTAATGGCGTTTGCAGCATGAATCCAGGCGACTTGTAAATCGGACCGCCTCCGTGCAGCAGCTGCGCGGTAAAAGTCGCCACGACCGCGGCGAGGATCAAGGGCCCGAGTGCCTCGACCACAACTGTCCCAAGAATGATTTCTGCAACGAAAAAAGAACCGGCGATCGGAGCGTTGTAGGCGCTGGCAATTCCAGCGGCGGCCCCGCACGCCACCAATTGACGGCGTTGGGCGACCGGTAGTTTCCGCAACTGTGCGACCTGTGAAGCCACCAGGGAAGAGAGCTGGACGAGTGGTCCTTCCCTTCCGATTGAAGCGCCGGTGCTGATCGAAAAGAGGGCGGACAATGATTTGACTATACTTGCCGGGACCGATATGGAGCCGCTGCCCACCACGATCGCTTCCATGTAATCGGTCGTTGTTTTCTGGCGAAGGCGGCTGGTTAGGCGATTGCCGATCCACAGGGTCAAGCCGGCCAGCAGGCCGCCCGCCGTCGGCACGGCAACTCTTTGCCAAAATGGCAAGCGAGCAAAAGAGGAAATGATTTCCGAGTCGCTGCCGGTCGCCAGGTGATGGAGGATATCCGTCGCTCTGCGAAAGACCTCCGCGGCAAGCGCGCCGAGAAAACCGATCAGCGCGGCCCACACGAGCATGAACTGGCGTTCGCCGATCCGGAAACGGTCGACCACCCAGAGCTTCAATTTCAGGAACTGACGGAGCAAGTCGGAAGGGTGTCGTTGCGGTGGCGATTCTCCGGTGTTCTCCATACGTCTTTCAGCGAACAAGTCGGTCTATCCGGGCAAAGAAATTTTTTATAACAGAAACGATATAAGAAATCGAGAGCTACATTTCGTCTGGGTTTTTACCGAGCGCCAAAGTCCGTCCGATTGGGGTCAGCAGGGACTCCAAGATCGATCCTTCGTTGGACAAGGACCATCTAACGAGCAAATGGTGGGCGCCGGAGATTGAACCCCGGCGCCTGGCGCTCGTTTAATCTTTCGGTAGGTCGACCAACGGAGTTTTGCGGACTTCGATCGGACGGTCAGTTTGGATTCTCTGCACTTGTTGCAGGGCACTGTCGACGGCCGATTTATCTGCCAGAAACGTTTAATCGTGCAAAACGACAGGCGCGCGCATCATTGATAACTTAAGAGGTGCGTATTCTTACCATTTGCACTCAATTCAAACCGTGAATCTTTAGTTTGCCCTTGGTGGGCTTTGCCTCCTGTACTCCTGTATATGATTAACTGGAAGTTCCTGCCCTTGCTTGCTTGTGCAGCCAGCTTGTTAGCTCCTCTGCCAACCCTCGCGCAGAGGAAACCGAAGATAATAATGGTGACTCACGGTCAGGCAGCCGATTCATTTTGGCTGATCGTGCGAAACGGCGCCGAAGCGGCTGCTGGGGAAACTGACAGTGACCTGGAATATCGTTCCCCCGAAAAATTCGACTTGGCGGTCATGTCGCGGATGATCGACGAGGCAGTTGCCTCCAAACCGGACGCTCTGATCGTATCGATCCCGGACGCCGTGGTGTTGGGCCCATCGATTCGGGCAGCGGTAGCGGCGAAAATCCCCGTGATTTCAATCAATTCGGGATTGGAAGTGTCAAGTCAGCTCGGATGCCTGATGCACATCGGCCAACAGGATGAATCGGCCGGGAAAAAAGCCGGGGAACGCATGAAGGCGTCCGGAGTGAAGAACGCCCTCATCCTGAACCAGGAAGTTGGAAATCTGGGCCTGGAACAGCGAATCAAAGGCTTTAGGGAAGGTTTCGAGGGTCCGTTTCATCATGTCCAGATCCTTCCGATCTCCATGGACTTCAAAGAGTGCCAGGAGGTTGTCGCCGATTATATAAACAAATATCCCAGCTTGGATGGAATAGTCGCCCTGGGTCCGATTGTCGCCGAACCAACCCTGCAAGCAGTCGAGCAGGCCGGGAAGATAGGTCAAATCAAACTTTGCACCTTCGACATTTCGCCCGTGGTCGTCGAAGCGCTGGTGAAAAAACAAATTGAGTTCGCAATCGATCAACAAGAGTGGCTTCAGGGTTATCTGCCAGTCGTCTTTTTGGCGAACTACATTAGATATGGCTCCATGCTGCAGAACAATTTGATCCTGACCGGCCCGAGTTTCGTGACTCCCGAAAACGCTCAGAAAGTGGTGAATCTCCTTAGCCTTGGATTCCATTGAGTACGGTGAAAACGTATCGGCGGGTCGGCGTGATAGAGAGCGCTGGGAAAGGCACCTCTCCGCCCCTGCGGATTCAGGCCGCTGAAACCGCGAATGACGACACGTCCCCTGGCGCGCGGCGAAAAGTTGTCTAGATTAACTTTCTCGCCATGGATAGCCTCCCTTCTGAAGCCGAGCAGCATGAACGCATCCGAACGACCGTATTTCAAAGCCCCGATGAGGCTGTTCGCCTGGTGGCGGCTTCTCTTGCTCGGCTGATTCGTCGGCGCCAGGACGAGAGTCGAACAGCCGTTCTCGGCCTCGCCACCGGTTCGACCCCAGTCAAGCTTTATAGAGAATTGATCAGATTGCACCGAGACGAGCGGCTTTCATTCCGGAACGTTGTGACGTTCAATCTCGATGAATACTATGGGCTGCCGCCGCATCATCCGGAGAGTTACCGGCATTTCATGGAAGTGCAGCTTTTCAGTCACATTGATGTTCCGTTGGACAATGTTCACGTGCCGGACGGTCTTATCCCGCGCTCGGAGGTGTTTGCCTACTGTCAGGAGTACGAGCGCAAGATGCTGGCTGCCGGAGGGATTGATGTCCAGATTCTCGGCATCGGCCGAACCGGACACATCGGATTCAACGAACCCGGCTCCGGGATTGATTCCCGAACCAGAATGGTAGCGCTCGACCGTTTGACTCGGCGTGATGCAGCTCGGGATTTTCGCGGTGAAGCGAATGTTCCTGCCTACGCGATCACCATGGGCGTGGGAACGATTCTACGAGCCAAGGAACTCGTGTTGCTTGCCTGGGGTGAATCCAAGGCCGCGATTCTTCGTGAGGCGATCGAAGGTCCTCAGACTGACACTGTCCCGGCCAGTTTCCTGCAGCGCCATGCAAGTTGCCGATGTTACGTCGACGAAGCTGCCGCAAGTGAACTGACGCGATTTCGGTTCCCCTGGAAGGTCGGTCCCGTCGAGTGGACTCCCGAGCTCATTCGCAAAGCGGTCGTTTCTCTAGCCAGCGATTTGAAAAAACCTGTGCTGCGGTTGCGGGACGAAGACTACGCTGAAAATGGTTTGGCCGCCTTACTTGTCGAAACAGGTTCGGCGTACAGCCTCAATATTCGCATCTTCAACGAGCTGCAACACACCATTACCGGTTGGCCAGGTGGAAAGCCGAATGCCGACGACTCCAACCGGCCGGTTCCGGCGAACCCCGCCCAAAAACGCGTCCTGGTTTTCGGGCCGGAACCGCTGGATGCCGAGTTGGGTATGGCCGGGACACTCCATCGGCTGCGCCGTCACCAGCACGAGGTGACCTTCGCTTACCTGACTTCCGGGAATCTCGGCGTGCCCGACAACGAAGCCCGGATGGCGATCAGTCTTCTGAACGAGTTGAGTGTTGATCGTCCAGCGGATACCCAGGGAAAAGATCGACTGGACCAACTTTCGGACGAACTTGAAAAAAAGGCGCCGTTTGACGAGGACAGTCCCATGCTCCGCCAGTTCAAGGGACTGATTCGAAAGGCGGAAGCGCGCGCTTCCTGCCAGGTACTCGGTCTCGACCTCGAAAAGGTGCTCTTCCAAGATCTTCCGTTTTACGAAAAAGGTCGCTATCGGCAGTTCAAGTCCACAGATGAGGATGTGACCGCGATCCGGGAATTGTGCCGACGAATCCGGCCCGATCAGATCTACATCACAGGATCCGGGGCAGAGCCAGGCAGTGTCTCCGGGATTTCATACCGCCTGGTGACCTCAGCTCTGGAGGAGTGCGGCGCCGAACCCTGGATGAAAGCTTGCCAGGTCTGGCTGTATGCATCCAGCGAACGTCCCTGGTCTCCTCATGAAATCAACATGGCCGTACCTCTCAGCCCGGCGGAGTTGGCGGTGAAGTTGGATTGTCTCTTTCACCATCGGTCCCAGAGAAGCCAAACTCCATTCCTTGGGACTCAATCCGGCGAAAGCTGGCAACAAGCGGAAAACAATAATCGGGCCACCGCTCAACGCTACGATCGCCTCGGTTTGGCAGAGTACGAAGCAATCGAGTCGTTCCGACGACAGAAAGAATCAGAGGCGCGCACGGGCCTGTGATGCCTCCCACTTATGTGACGATGCACTAGCAGCTAGTACATCGTCTCGAGGACGCTAGGAAATCTCGCGAGCAGAAACGCTCTCGAAATTTCCAGGTTCTAACCTGTCAAAGCTGTCCAGGAACTTTACCCGGAAAGTTCCGGCGCCTTCCGTTCGCGCCTGTTCCGCCGCCCATTCCCCGGCAAGACCGATAAACGCCATCGCGTGAACCGCGGCAGCCAGCGGAATCGGCTGCACAGCAAGAAATGCCGCCACGATCGACGTGGCGACACAACCCATTCCCGTGACGCGTGTCATCAGCGAGTGGCCGTTTGCAATGGAGAAAATCCGCTCTCCGTCTGAGGCGTAGTCGGTCTTTCCTGTGCCGACCACGCCGCAGCCTATCTTCCGGGCCGCCTTGCGCACGATTTCTCCCGGGTCCTTCAGATCGACGCCCGCGTCGACACCTTTGCCTCCCCACTCCATGCCGGCAAAAACCGAAATCTCGGCCAGATTTCCCCGAATGATCGTCGGTGTGCCGGATCGCAAGAGATCTTCGATCAGTTTTCTACGCAGATTCGTGGCGCCAATCGCAACCGGGTCCAGCGCCACCGGTTTCCCGAGCCCCTGAGCTGTCTTGATCGCTTTTAGCATCGTCGCGATCGAGTGGGAATTCGGTGTGCCGATGTTAATGTTAAGCGCGTTCGATACCGCGACCAGTTCCTCCGTCTCGTCAATGGAATCCGACATGATCGGCGAGGCGCCCAACGCAAGAAGGGCGTTGGCCGTGAAATCCTGTACCACGGAGTTCGTGATGTTGTACACTAGCGGATTGGTCGAGCGAATCCTCTGCAGATCCGCCCAGATGGAGTAGGCTGAAATTTCTATGTCGGTTGCCATCGCACGTAGCCTTCACCCGGTTGACATGCATGTCCATGTTTTAGGTAACGGAAAGTCAGGTTCCGGTTGCCGAATAGCGTTGCGCTGGTGGCAGCGACCTTTCATCGATTTGATGGCCGCCAGTATCGGTCTCAAGATCTCTCCGGGAGACCCGGCGCTAGATCAACGATATATCGAACGATTGCTGGACTGGGTCAAAGAATCGACGCTTGAGCGAGCAGTGATTCTTGCTTGCGATGATCTCTATGATGAAACAGGTCATCGGTTTCCCGGTCTGTCGGGACTCTTTGTGCCGAATGATTACGTCCTGGAGCTTTCAAGAAATCATCCGGAATTCCTGCCGGCAGTCTCAATTCACCCGGCGCGGCACGACGCCATCGCCGAGCTGGAGCGTTGCGCTGAAGCCGGTGCCGTTCTTCTCAAACTTCTGCCCTGCGTGCAAGTCGTCGACTGTAACCGGCAGATTTACCAAACGTTCTGGCAGCGCATGGCTCGTTTGGGTCTCCCGCTGCTGGCCCACACCGGGGGCGAGTTTTCTCTGCCCACCCACCGCCGGGATCTCCAAAGCGTCGAAACTCTTCGTTTGCCCCTCCAATGCGGAGTCAACGTCGTCGCCGCTCATTGTGGGACCCCAGCGTTGCCGTGGGATCATGATTATCTCGATCAGTTCGACCAGATGCGACAGTCTTATCCAAACCTTTACGGAGATCTCTCCGCTCTTTCACAGATCACCCATCTCCGAACGCTCGATCGGCTTCGAAAAGATCCACGCCGAATCCTCTACGGGAGCGATTATCCCGTGCTAACGACTGCCTTTTGGTCCCGGGTGAAAGGTTGGATCGACGGGCCGACCTACCACCGAATCCGTTCCATCCGCAATCCGCTGGAGAAAAAATTGCAGCTCACGATGGCTCTCGGGTTTCCGG
>Ga0210396_10003783_pt1 | contig 14992 bp, 18 predicted proteins | sample IncBWH17OmetaG_FD_155466 | JGI IMG/M metagenome (GOLD analysis project Ga0210396, IMG submission 155466) | Forest soil microbial communities from Barre Woods Harvard Forest LTER site, Petersham, Massachusetts, United States - Inc-BW-H-17-O ... | reverse complement strand
GCGACCTCACGGCGATGCAGCTGTACGCGATCCGAATGGCCCGGCTCATCGATGAGGGCAAGGTCGAAGAAACGATGGCCGCGCTCGCCAAGTACTACTGCACCGTCAAGGGTCGAAACGTGTGTCGACTGGCCCGCGACGTCTTAGGGGGCAACGGTATCTTGCTCGACTTCCATGTCATGCGGCACCTGTGCGACATGGAAGCACTGGTCACCTACGAAGGAACTGCTGAAATCCAGTCCCTCATCGTCGGCCGGCACATCACCGGGCAGAGCGCGTTCGCCTGACCGACCCAGTATCGCTCGGTTGGCAGAGGATTCCTCGGTAGCAGTAGAGTATTCCTCGTGCCGAAGTCCAGCGCCGTCGATGCGCGGGCGCGATTGATGCAGACCGCCCGCCGCCGGTTCGCGGCCGACGGCGCGATCGCCGCGACACTTGAAGAGATCCGGCGCGATGCCGACGTCAGCGTCGGGGCGCTGTACCACCATTTCCCGGACAAGCCGGCGCTCGCCGCTGCCGTCTACGCCCAGGTGATGAGCGAATACCAGGCGGGCTTCGTCGCGATGTTGCGTACACACGCCACCGCCGCGGGCGGCGTTCGCGGCGGGGTGGCGCATCACCTGCGCTGGGTGGTCGCCAACCGCAGTGAGGCGGCGTTGCTGCTGGGTGATCGGCTGGACAGCGCGGAGCTGCGTGACTCCAACCGGGAGTTCTTCGCCGCCGTCCGCGACTGGTGGCGTCCGCACCACACCTACGGCGCCCTGCGGCCGATGCAGGCCGGAACCACGGCCGCGTTGTGGTTCGGTCCGGCGCAGGAATTCAGCCGGTACTGGATTGCCGGTGACGAACCCAAAATGCCGCGCGGGGTGGTCAAGATCTTGGCCGACGCCGCGTGGAAGGCATTGCGGGCCAACGATATCGAAAAGGATGAGTGATGAGCGCAGCAGAATCGCTGTATCAGAGCATGGTCGCCGACGGCGATCACCCCGAGGCGCCGTGCCGGATCCGCGTCGAGCATCGCGGTGACCGGGCGGTCGTGACCCTCGATGAACCCGACCGCCTCAACGTGCTTTCCGCGCCGTTGGTGCGGCAGCTGCGCCGCGCGCTCGATGCCCTCGTTGCCGATACCGAAATTCGCAGTGTCGTGCTCACCGGTGCCGACCCGGGCTTCAGCGCCGGCGGTGACTTGAGGATGATGCGGGCGGCGACCGAACAGCTGACCCAACCGGAGGGTGCGGCCGACGTCTGGCGCTGGATCCGCCGCGAGTTCGGGGGTATTGCCCGGCTGATCGCCGGTTCGGACACCATCTTTGTGGCCGCGCTGAACGGCGCGGCGGCCGGAGTCGGCCTGGCGTGGGCGCTGACGTGTGACCTCACCATCGCCAGTGAGCGTGCGGTGATCGTGCCCGCGTTCGGTCGTCTGGGTCTGATTCCCGAAGTCGGCACCAGCTGGGCGTTGACCCGTCGCCTCGGCTACCAGGGTGCGCTCGCCTACTACCTGCGCGGGGAGCACATCGATGCCCACACCGCACAACGGCTGGGGCTCGTGCAGCAGGTCGTCGCACACGACGCGCTGCTCGCTACCGCCGACGAATGGTGTGCGCGCGTCGCGGCCATGCCGGCACACGCCGTCGCGATGACCAAGCCACTGCTGCGGGCCGCGGCCGACGCCAGTTGGAACGACGCGGTCACCCTGGAGGAGTTCGCCGAACCGACCTGCTTCACCACGGCCGCATTCGCCGACAGCGTGCGCACCATGCTCGGCGGACATTGATTCGCTACGACCGGGCGGGACGAACGTATTCGCTGACCCGCCAACCCGATCCACGCATTCGCGCCGTCATCGAACATGCGCTGCACGGTATGGCAACGGTCGCGAACATCGGCGCCGGGACCGGTTCCTACGAACCGTCGAACACTGTCATCGCGGTCGAACCCAGCCACGTCATGATCACCCAGCGTCGGGCCGAAGCCGCCCCCGCGGTGCGGGCCGTTGCCGAACACCTGCCCATCGGCACAGATGCCGTCGACGCCTCCATCGCGCTGCTGACCGTGCATCACTGGTCGGACCTTGACGCCGGCGTCGCCGAGATGATTCGCGTCGCGCGTCGCCGTGTCGTGATCCTTACCTGGGATGACACTGTCTTTCGCCAATTCTGGCTGTTGCGAGAGTATTTGCCCGCAGCCGCAGAGACCGACGCGCGCCTGGCTGTGCCGATCGCCAAACTGGTTTCGCTGCTGGGCACGGTGTCGATCCAGACGGTGCCCGTACCGCACGATTGTGTCGACGGATTCGGCGGAGCCTACTGGCGGCGCCCGCAGGCTTACCTCGACGAGACCGTACGAGCCGGAATCTCGATGCTCGCGCTGACGCCGAAACCCTTGCTAGCTAAGGGATTAGAGCGCCTGAAGGTCGAGCTTACCAATGGCGCCTGGGCGCGTCGCCATGCCGATCTTCTCGACGTGTCGCAGCTTGATCTCGGATATCGGCTTCTGGTCTCGGATTTCGATTGCCCCTAAACCTGGAGCTCCGTGGTCACCGCATTTGTCAGCCGGACCAGATCCGCGGGCGCGACCGCGACGTCCCATCCGCGCCGGCCCGCACTGCAGTACACCCGATCCCACGCGAGTGCGCTGGAGTCGACGACGGTCGGTAGCAGCGCCCGCTGTCCAAACGGTGAAACAGCGCCGAGCACATAGCCAGTGGCCCGCTGGGCGGCAGCGGGTTCGGCCATGCCGGCTTTGGCCACGCCCAGCGCGGCGGCCGCCGCCTTCAGCGACAATGTCGACGACGCCGGCAGGATCGCGACGGCGAACCCATTGGGCACGGCGATGATCAGGGTCTTCAAAATCTGCTCTGCCACGATGTCGCCGGCCGCGGTCAGCGCGTGAACGGCTTCGACGCCGAAGGAACGCGCCCGCGAATCGTGCTCGAACTTCACGACCTCATGCGGCACGCCGGCGGCGATCAGGGCCGCGAGAGCCGGAGTCGCGGCGGCCACGACCTCTACTGCTGGTCGTGACCCGCTGCGCCCGGCTTCGCCGCGCTTGCGATCACGACGAAGCCTGCTTGTACCCCGGCGGGTTGACGCCGTCCACCCAGAAGTCGACGCCGAGCTTCCCGCCCGGCACGCAGTCATACACCGACAAGTCTTTGACGCCGGATTCCAGCAGCACGTCTTCGCACAGCGCCGTGTTGCCGGTGTACTCACGGGACGGCTTGTTGAGGATGACGTAAGCCGCGTCGGAGTACACCTCCGGCTTGCGTGCGCGGGCCATCGCCTCCTCACCGCCGAGCAGGTTCTGCACCGCGGCGGTAGCCACCAGCGTGCGCGGCCACAGGGTGTTCGACGCGATGCCCTCGTCGCGCAGCTCCTCGGCCATGCCCAGCGCGCAGAGCGTCATACCGAACTTGGCCATCATGTACGCAGTCGGCTTCAACCATTCTTTTCCGAGCAGCACCGGCGGAGACAACGTCAGGATGTGCGGGTTCTCCCGGCCCTTCAGATGCGGGATACACGCCTGAGACACCGCATAGGTGCCGCGCACCTGGATGCCGTTCATCAGGTCGAACCGCTTCATCGGCACCTCGGAGATCGATCCCAGGTTGATCGCCGAAGCGTTGTTCACGCAGATGTCGATGCCACCGAACTGCTCGACCGTCTTGGCGACCGCGGCCTCGACCGAATCCGGGTCGCGGACGTCCCCGACGATCGGCAGCGCCTGACCGCCGGCTTCTTCGAGCTCTTTCGCGGCGGTGAACACCGTGCCCGGCAGCTTGGGATGCGGCTCGGCGGTCTTGGCGATCAGCGCGATGTTGGCGCCGTCCTGGGCGGCCCGCTTGGCGATGGCCAGGCCGATTCCGCGGCTGGCACCCGAGATGAACATGGTCTTGGCTTTCAGCGACATGAGCGTCACAGTAACGCTGCTCACAACGGGCCTGAATCGGCGGCCCGGATTGCGTCGCCGCCGCCGGTGGAAATGAACCGGAAATAGCGCGGCGATTCTTGCTGTTGAGTGATGCGAAGCAGACACTGTCGGTCGCAGCCTTTAGATTGGAGAAAGGGGGAGTCGGGTGTCAACGGCGACGAGCCTTATCGGCAAAGAGCAGTTGGCCGGGTGCCAGAAGGGTCCGGTGCTGATGGACCTGTTCACCGGCATCGCGACAGAAGGGACTGCGTTACTCAACATGGCCGATATTGATAGCGCGACGGAGTCGGAGACGGCGGACGTCTCGGATACTGCGCGCAGCCGCTCGGCGGAGACCGACGCGGAGCTCACCGCGCGCTTCGAGCGCGACGCGATTCCGCTGCTGGATCAGCTCTACGGCGGCGCGCTGCGGATGACCCGCAATCCAGCCGATGCCGAGGACTTGCTGCAGGAAACCATGGTCAAGGCCTACGCGGGGTTCCGCTCGTTCAAAGAGGGCACAAATCTCAAGGCGTGGCTCTACCGCATCCTGACCAACACCTACATCAACAGTTACCGCAAGAAGCAGCGGCAACCGGCGCAATATCCGACCGACGAGATCACCGACTGGCAGTTGGCGGCGACCGCTGAGCACTCCTCGACTGGGCTGCGGTCTGCCGAGGTCGAGGCGCTCGAGGCGTTGCCCGACACCGAAATCAAAGAGGCGCTGCAGGCATTACCCGAAGAGTTTCGGATGGCGGTGTACTACGCGGACGTCGAGGGTTTCCCGTACAAGGAGATCGCCGAGATCATGGATACACCGATCGGGACCGTCATGTCGCGACTGCATCGCGGCCGGCGGCAACTGCGTGAGTTGCTGACCGATGTGGCCAGGGATCGCGGCTTCATCCGCGGTGATCAGGCACCCGAGGAGGTGTCGTCGTGACCGAGTTCTCGCCCACGTCGGGCCACAACGATTCTGGCGACCGCTCGGCCCCTGCAGCCCCGCAGATCAAGGCCGAGTGCGCCGAAGTGATCGCCGAAGTTTGGACACTGCTCGACGGTGAATGCACTGCCGAGACTCGAGAGAAGCTGCGTAAGCACCTCGAGGAATGCCCGCCGTGTTTCCAGCTCTATGGCCTCGAGGAGCGAATCAAGGCGGTGATCGCTACCAAGTGCCGTGGCGAGAGAGCTCCGGAGGGCCTTCGGGAGCGGCTACGGCTGGAGATCAGTCGTACTACGATCATCCGCCGGTAGCCGCCCCCACCCGGCTACGCGTTGGGGCGTTTGCCGTGGTTGGCCTTGTTGTACTTCCGGTCCTTCTTCTTGCGGCCACGCTTGGCCATAACTGATCTCCTCCTGGCAGATGTATCTGCAGGTCAGTCTTCCATGCGCCGGGTGTTGCGTAGCCCGGGGGCTACGCAATCGACCCGGAGCCGACTGGCACGATCGCGGTAGGCTGCCCCGGCGTCCCTACCCCTGCTGTCTGTCCCGGCAGGCCACCTGGCATCTGACCCGGCAGCGCCGGCGTCTGTCCGGGGAAGCCACTGGGCTGGCCGGGCAGTCCGCCGGGAAAGCCCGGGTTCTGGCCGGGCAGCCCACCCGGGATTTGTCCCGGCAGACCGCCGGGCATCTGTCCCGGGAGGCCGCCGGGGTAGCCGGGCGTCTGGCCGGGCAGCCCACCTGGGAGGCCGCCAGGCATGCCGGGCACTCCGCCTGGTAGGCCGCCGGGGTAGCCGGGCGTCTGGCCGGGCAGTCCGCCCGGGAGCCCGCCTGGGAGGCCGCCGGGATAACCCCCACCGGGCATGCCGGGCACTCCGCCCGGGAGCCCACCCGGCATGCCGGGCACTCCGCCCGGGAGCCCACCCGGCATGCCGGGCACTCCGCCCGGGAGTCCGCCGGGCATTCCTCCGCCGAGGCCTCCGGACGACAAGGCGCTGCTGGCAGGCATCAACAGGTCCCCGGCGCCCGGGATGACGTTGTTCATCAGTCCGCTCAGCGAACCGAAGAGCGAATTGGCGATGTTCACCGCGCCGCCTGCCCCGCCGATGCCCCCCACGCCTGGAACAGGCAGTGGATCGTCAGCAAGGAATGGTTGCTGGGGAGCGGCCGAGGCAATGCCGGCGCCAACCGCGAAAGTGGCGATTGCTGCCAGCGCAGCCCCGATGCCGACCTTGACTCTGGTCATTGGGCGTCGAGCTGTCGGATTCGCAAAGATGTTCTCGGACAACGGAATTCCCCTCGGATTCGGATGATTCACATACTGTGCATCAGACACTCCAATCACTCTGGACACTTTGCTGCTCAAATGTCACAGGAACAACACGACACGATCACAGGCGGGACTCTATAGGTTCGCTTAGTAATCTTGGAGTTTGCTTACTGAGACCTCCGCGATATCAGCCACGCCTATTCTTGGCGCGCAATTGGGGGGCCGACCTGCGTCGTTGCCCCCGGCACGACCCGCCGCTAGGACTCACTCCCTCGCGCCCGGGGCAACTGACTGTGGTTCGATAGAGCAACAGAATTTCCCAACAGCGGCTGGGTAACGAACGGGGTGATGATGGCCGAGGACGTCCGCGCAGAGATCGTGGCCAGCGTGCTCGAAGTCGTCGTCAGCGAGGGCGACCAGATCGGCGAGGGCGACACCCTGGTGCTGCTGGAATCGATGAAGATGGAGATCCCCGTCCTGGCCGAGGTTGCCGGCACAGTCAGCAAGGTCAGCGTTTCGGTGGGAGACGTCATCCAGGCCGGCGACCTTATCGCCGTGATCAGCTAGCCATTGGCTCGCCTCTACCTCATGGCGGGAGTCGCCGATGTCCACTCTCGGTGACCTGCTCGCCGAACACACCATGCTGCCGGGTCATGCCGTCGACCATCTGCACGCGGTAGTCGGCGAGTGGCAGCTGCTCGCCGACCTCTCATTCGCCGACTACCTGATGTGGGTCCGCCGCGACGACGGTTCGCTGGTGTGCGTTGCCCAGTGCCGGCCGAATACCTCCCCCACAGTTCTGCTGCGCGACGTGGTCGGCAGCGTGCTGGATGCCGACACCCTGCCGCTGATCGCCGCGGCGTTCGAATCCGGCACCATCGGACTGGAAAGCGATGCGGGCCAACCGTATTCGTGGCAGCAGACCGGCGTGAACATCGAAGCCGTGCCGGTGCGACACGGCGACATGGTGGTCGCGGTGCTGACACATCAGAAGGCCCTCGCGGACACCCATAAATCCAGCCCACTGGAGACCGCCTACATCGACTGCGCCGCGGACCTCGTCACCATGCTCTCCGAGGGCACCTTTCCCAACGTGGGAGACGTGGCGATGTCGCGCTCCAGCCCGCGCGCCGGTGACGGCTTCATTCGACTCGACGTCAATGGCGTCGTCTCCTACGCCAGCCCGAACGCGCTATCGGCCTACCACCGGATGGGCCTGACCTCGGAGCTGGAGGGCCACAACCTGATCGCCGTCACGCGCCCGCTGATCTCCGATCCGTTCGAGGCCCGTGAACTCGCCGAGCACGTGCTCGACTCCTTGGCCGGTGGTGCCAGCATGCGCATCGAGGTCGACGCCGGCGGCGCTACCGTGCTGCTACGGACGCTGCCGCTGGTGGTTCAGGGCTTGGCAGCCGGCGCTGCGGTGCTGGTTCGCGACGTCACCGAAATCAAACGCCGGGACCGCGCGCTGATCTCCAAGGACGCCACTATCCGGGAAATTCACCACCGGGTGAAGAACAACCTTCAGACCGTTGCGGCGCTGCTGCGCCTGCAGGCCCGCCGGACCACCAACGCCGAGGGTCGCGAGGCGCTCATCGAGTCGGTGCGGCGGGTGTCGTCGATCGCGCTGGTCCACGATGCCCTGTCGATGTCGGTGGACGAGGAAGTCAACCTTGACGAGGTGATCGACCGGATCCTGCCGATCATGAATGACGTGGCGACGGTGGACACCCCGATCCGGATCAATCGCACGGGCATGCTTGGGGTCCTGGACTCCGACCGGGCGACGGCGCTGATCATGGTGATCACCGAACTCGTGCAAAACGCCATCGAGCATGCGTTTGACCCGCCAGAAAGCCAACCCGGAGCCGGGGGTGGCTCGGTGACGATTCGAGCGGAGCGGTCGGCGCGTTGGCTCGACGTGGTAGTTCACGACAACGGCCGCGGCCTACCCGAGGGCTTCAGCGTCGAGAAGTCCGACCGGTTGGGTCTGCAGATCGTGCGAACACTGGTATCCGCGGAGCTGGACGGCTCGCTGGACATGCACAACGCCCCCGAAGGCGGAACTGACGTGGTGTTGCGGGTACCGATCGGCCGTCGCGTCCGGGCCGCGGTGTAGCGCTGCAGACAACGGTGCGGCCCCGACTTCTCGTCGGGGCCGCACCGTTGACGCGACTTAAACCCGGGTCAGACTCCGCTGCGGGCCTTCGTCCGGGCGTTGCGGCGCTTCAGCGCGCGCCGCTCGTCTTCGCTCATGCCGCCCCATACCCCGGAGTCCTGGCCGGTGTTGAGTGCCCAGGAGAGGCACTCGGTGGTCACCGCACAGCGGTTACAGACCAGTTTCGCGTCAGCGATCTGCGCGAGGGCCGGTCCGCTGTTCCCGACGGGGAAGAACAGCTCCGGGTCCTCGTCGCGACAGACCGCGTTGTGGCGCCAATCCATAAGTCGTTACTCCTCACTGTGTGCGCAGCAGGGCGCACTAATGATTTTCTTCGGCTGTTAACGCAGGCACAAGATATGTTTCCGTACCGTTGCATGTGATCATTCGATCGTTTCACAGGCTCAACAGATGTCAATAGCGGCTCGTTGGTCCGTGGGCAATCTCACTTTGGCGATCTGTTACCAAATCCCTTAATCGTTTGTACTACAGTCCGACCCATCTGACCAGCCTTTTTGCGCTCATCCCGCGCTTACCGCAGGTCAGGGCCTTAACTTGGCCTTATCTTGGCGGGCGGTGCGACGACGTCCAGCGCGTTGGGAACCGCCCGGAACGTCATCTGCTCCCGCACGCCGAGGTAGTCACCGTCGAACTGGCTGGCAATCGGAGCCCCGGCGCAGCTGACCCGCACACAGGCGGCATCGTCGTCGCGGACCACCTGGCTGCCCTCGATCTTGGGCTGCTTGGAAAAGAACTGCCTGACCAGTCTCAGGCTCGGGATCACCTTCAACCGGGTGACGCCGAACACGCCCAGCCCCGACTCGAAGGTGGTGCCGGGGTTGGTGTACATCGGCCGGTCGTTGGCATAGGTCCATGGGCTGGAGTTGGACACGAAGACGAAGTGGACCCCGGAGATCGGCTCGCGCCCGGGCAACTCGACAGTCAGCCTCGGTTCGCGACGGGAATAGGCCAACGCGGCCCGCGTCGCGGCGGTGATGTACAGCGTCGGGGTGACCTTGATGCCCTTCTCTCGTTTCGCCTCCACCTTGGCCACCGCCTCGGCGTCGACCCCCATGCCGGCATTCAGTATCGCCCAGTGCTCGCCGCAGTCGATCAGCCCGATGCGGCGCCACTTCTTTTCCTGCCCATACCGGTCGAGCAGCCAGACGAGCTGGTTGGTGGCGTCGATCGGGCCTGGTGGGATGCCCAGTGACCGCGCCGTCACGTTCGCCGAGCCACCCGGGACGATCGCCAGCGCCGGGACGTGCCCGGTGGGCACGTCGCCGGGGCGGCCGAGCAGGCCGTTGACAACGTTGCTGACAGTGCCGTCGCCGCCGTGCACGACGACGAGATCTGCCCCGTCCTTGACGGCGGCCTGCGCGATTTCGCCGCCGTGGCCGCGGTGTCGCGTGTGCTCGACGGTCAGATCCAGGCGGCTTTTCAGCGCGTGCGCCAGCAGGTCGCGCGCCGCGGTGGTGGTCGACGTCGCAGTGGGGTTGACGATCAGCACGGCGCGCATGACGCCAAAGCCTACGGGAATGAAGTGGCTACGCTGACGCTGTGAGTAGTCAGCCGGCGGCACCGCTAAGCGTGCGTGGCGCCGGCGCGATCGTTGCTGTGCAGGGCGCGACGGGGCTGGTTCTGGCTGCTGTTCTGCTGATCCGGGGACTCGGCGGCGCAGACCAACGGGTCGTCAACGGCTTCGGCACCGCAGCATGGTTCGCTCTCGTCGGTGCGGCTGTGCTCGCTGCCGGCTGCGCATTGCTGCTCGGTAGGCACTGGGGTCGCGGGCTGGCGGTATTCGCCGAGTTATTGTTGCTGCCCGTCGCGTGGTACCTGGCGGTGGGTTCGCACCGCGCTCTGGTCGGAATCCCGGTGGGCGTCATTGCGCTGACCGTGTTGGCGTTGCTGTTCAGCCCGCCCGCCGTGCGCTGGGTCTCCAGCGGGGAATAAGCGGATCAGCGCGGACCGGCCAGTTCCGCCAACTCCAGGCCGGACAACCGATAGGTGGTCCACTCGCCCTGTGGCTGAGCGCTGAGGGACTCATACAGGGCGATCGCATCGGTGTTCCAGTTCAGCACCGCCCAGGACAGCCGGGTGTAGCCGTTGTCCACGCATTCCCTGGCCAGCGCTGTGAGCAACCCGCGGGCCAGCCCGAGCCGGCGAAACCGTGGACGCACATACAGGTCCTCCAAGTAGACGCCCTCGACGCCGTCCCAGGTCGAGAAGTTGAGAAACCACAGCGCCATCGCAGCGACTTCGCCGTCCACCTCGCCGACGTGGGCTCGCAGCGTTGTGGGTTCGGTGAAAAGTGCTGTGCTGATTTGTTTTTCGTTGACGGTGCATTGTTCGGCCGCGCGTTCGAAGTCGGCCAGCCCGTGGATCATCGCGGTGATCGCCGCGGCGTCGGCAGGTGTGGCCCGCCGGATGTGCGTGCTCATAATGGAACTCCGAGCGCGGTCAGGATAGTGACGAATTTTGTTGTGGTCTCTGCGACTTCGTCATCAGGATCGGACTCAGCGACGATCCCGCCGCCGGCGTGGGCGAGTGCGGTACGGCGGTCGGCCGAAAGCTGCGCGCAGCGGATCGACACCACCCACCGTCCGTCGCCGCGCGCGTCGCACCAGCCGACAGCGCCGGCATAGAAGCCGCGATCGCCCTCGAGTTCGGTGATCAGGTCGGCGGCGGCGCCGGCCGGCACGCCTCCGACCGCCGGCGTGGGGTGCAGCGCCAGCGTCAAATCCATTGCGGTCGTGGAGGTGTCGCGTAGCCGTCCGGTGATCGGTGTGCTGAGATGCCATAGCGCCGTGGTGCGGCTCAGTTCCGGTGTCGGCGCGATTGTCAGCTCGCTGCACAACGGACGCAGGGCGTCGGCCATGGTGTCGATGACCAGTTGGTGCTCGTGGCGATCCTTGGCGGACGCGGCCAGCGCGGCGCCGGCATCGGTGTCGAGGCCGGGGTCGGCGGCGCGCGGCGCGGAACCGGCGAAGGGCCGACACGTCACCCGGTCACCGTCGCGCGCAACCAGCAGCTCGGGGCTGGCGCCCACCAAGGCCATGTCCGAATACTCTCCGCCCGCCGCTGACAGATCGACCAGATAGCAGTAGGCGGCGGGGTCCTGCGCGACCAGTCGACGCAGGATGATTCTGGCGTCCAGCGGAGCGTCGGCGGTCAGCTGCAGCGCGCGGGCCAGCACTACTTTCTGCAGAGTGCTGCCCGGAGCGGTCAGCTGCTCGCGCGCACGTCGAACCCGGGCACGGTGTTCTCCTGGCGAGGGAACCGCCTCGACCACCCGCACTGCCGGCAGCGGATCAGTCGGCCAGTCCGGCAGTCCGGCCGTGCGCCGAACGGAACGCGGCGCCATCAACGCGGCGGGACTGTCGACGTCAAAAGCTAATGCGCCCAGCACTATTGGCACTTCACCCGAACGCAATGCCGATTGCGCGTCGGTGACGTTGCAAAAGCGGGCCTGCGTGCCGTCGGCGACGAGGGTACCGGTCGGCCCGCACAGCGCGAACGGTGGCTCAGCCGTCATTCGGATGCGGGAGGCCGAGCGCACTTAGCTGGCGGACCCCGTGTTCGAAGCCGCCGACCGCGACGGAGGCGGGGGCCATGCTGAAGCGACTGCCTTCGATCAGCGGCAGCTGTACCCAGCGGGTGATCACGGCGCGAGAAAAATGGCCATGACCCACGAACACCACGTCGCGCGTCGCCATCAGTCCCAGAGCCAGCGCAACGGCCCGGTCGGCGCGGTCGCTGACTTGCGCGACGCTTTCACCGTCTGGACAACCGTCCGTCCAGATCGACCAATCGGGTTGTGTTCGGTGGATCTGCGCGGTCGTCAAGCCTTCGTAAGATCCGTAATCCCATTCACCAAGCAGCTCGGATTTCTCGTCGACGGTCAGGCCGGCGAGTTCGGCGGTCTCCACCGCACGCCGACGCGGGCTGCTGATCACCTTCGGGTTGTCCAGCCGCAGGTCGGTCAGTGCGGGGCCGGCTGCGGCGGCTTGAGCGCGTCCGTTGTCGGTGAGGTCGAGATCTGTGCGCCCGGTGTGCTGGCCCGACTTGGACCACTCGGTCTCGCCGTGTCGCAGCAACACAAGCCGGTGGCTCTCGACGCCCATGCCGTCCGATTCTGCCTGAGACTCATGGCCATCCGCGCGCGGGCACCAAGGGGTTGGTGCCAGGATGGCACTAGCGCCGCGACGATGCAGAGCGAAGCGATGAGGAGGAGCGGCGCCAAATGACCCCGCCACCAAAACAATGAGGAGGAATGGCGCTTGTGACTAACACCCGGGTGCTGGCAGTGGCCAACCAGAAGGGCGGGGTGGCCAAAACGACGACGGTGGCCTCGCTGGGTGCGGCGATGGTGGACGCGGGGCGGCGAGTGCTGCTCGTCGACCTGGACCCGCAGGGCTGTCTGACTTTTTCGCTCGGCCACGACCCGGACAAGTTGGCAGTGTCGGTGCACGACGTGTTGCTCGGTGATGTGGAGCCGGACGCCGCCCTGGTCGACACCGACGAGGGGATGACGCTGCTGCCGGCCAACATCGACCTGGCGGGCGCCGAAGCGATGCTGCTGATGCGGGCCGGCCGCGAATACGCGCTTAAACGCGCGCTGGACAAGCTCGGCGACCGTTTCGACGTGGTCGTCATCGACTGCCCGCCGTCGCTGGGTGTGCTCACTCTCAATGGGCTGACGGCCGCCGACGAGGTCATCGTGCCGTTGCAGTGCGAAACCCTGGCGCATCGCGGCGTCGGCCAATTCCTGCGCACAGTGGCCGATGTCCAGCAGATCACCAACCCACGCCTGCGGTTACTCGGCGCGCTGCCGACACTGTATGACCCGCGCACCACGCATACCCGCGACGTGCTGCTCGATGTCGCCGACCGCTACGACCTGCCGGTGCTGGCGCCGCCCATTCCGCGCACCGTGCGGTTCGCCGAAGCCAGCGCGTCTGGCTCGTCGGTGATGGCCGCGCGCAAGAACAAGGGCGCGTCCGCCTACCGAGAGTTGGCGGAGACGCTGCTCAAACACTGGAAGTCCGGCAAAGCGCTGCCGACGTTCACCATCGACGCCTAGTCACCCCAGCGCGACGAGGGTGTTGCCCCGCTGCTCGAGGATCTGTGAACCCGCAACGGTCGGGATCACCGGGGAGCTGCCCGGCGGCCGGGCCACCGGCAGGAAGCCTGCACCGTCGCCGGTGACAGGATCACAAACGGCGATGCCGTCGGTGACGGGGACCAGCAACTTGCCGGCCATGATCGTTGCCGGCCCCACCGGAACGGAAGGCCCTGCGGGCGCAATGGAATAGCGGTAGGTCAGGGTTGCGCCGTCGAACACCATCACCGCGTCGCCGGTCCACCACGTCACCAGATTGCCGGGCCGCGAAACCACGCTCGACGTCGTCGGCGGCCTGGGCAGCAGCGTGCTGGCCACCTTGACGCCGCTCTCGTCGACCACGTCCACTCTGGGCTGCGGCGCCGGGAGGTAGATGAGGGTTTTCGTCTCGGCCACCGCCAGGACCCGGGCACCGGAACCCACGCCGATCCCCGGCTCGGGCACGTCGCGCAGCTCCGGTTCGTCTTCTTCCTTGCTGGGGCGCAGCAGGGTGAGCCGCAGATCCGCCTGGCTGCCACACGCGCCGAGCACCGAAACCGCCGCCGAGCTGGCCGCCGCCGAAACCAATCGGCAGCCGGTGTGCAGTCCCTTCGAGGAGGGCTTCACCCTGGCGTCGATCTCGCCGTAGGACAGCATCCGGACCATGTCGGAGCGCCACAGTTCCAACCTGGTGTCGCCGGCCGACAACACCGTGGTGCCATCGGAGGACAGGCTGACCCGCTTGTCGGCGTAGCTGCTTCGCGCGGGTCCGCGGCGACCGGTGGACCCGTCGATCGCGCTGACCTGGCCGCAGCCCCGGTCGTCGCGGTAGACCGCGACCGCGAAACGGTAGACCCCGGCGACCCCGCACAGATCGCTGCCGCGCGAGTAGATCCACCGCACCCGGCCGGTGACAGGATCACGCCCCTGGACGGCACGCCCGTCGGCGGTGACGACGGTTCCGGCGACGACGACAGGCTGGTCGGTCGGCGCATTGGGGGCGGTCCAGAGCTGCTTGAGCGAATCCGGCAGTTCGTGGGCCAGCCGCGGGCTGGGCGCGGGCCCCACCGCGGGCCGGCTGATCGTGGCCCGAGCATCGCTGGTCCACCAGATCAACGCCGCAGTCACTATGACGACCACCGCGATCGCTGCCGCGGCCAATACGTCGGCCTTGGTGCGGCGTTCCGGTTTGACCATCAGACGGCAGGTGACACCGGTTCAGTTGGCATTCGCGGCGACGCCCGCTGACTTGCGGGGGCGGCGACGGCGGCGGCGGCCACTGTGTGCGCCATCGCCGGATTTCGCCTTCGCGCTGTCCGGAGAAGACGCAGAAGACACCGCCGAGGTCGAAGCCGCTGCCTCGCCGTTGGTGGCACCGCCGGCGTCGGGGTGGCCTGTTGCCGATTTGCCTGCGCGGGTGCGCTGCCGCTGCCGGCTGCTGTTGCGCGGACGCGGACCCGATCGGTCACCGTCGCGCTCACCCGAAGTGGCACGCTTAGCCTGCGATTTGCGCGGTGACCCGACGGTGCCGCGGGCCTCGGTGGGGATGTCCATTTCGTCGTACAGGTGCGGCGAACTGGAGTAGGTCTCGGACGGATCCGGGCAGCCCAGG
>Ga0210396_10003781_pt1 | contig 14994 bp, 9 predicted proteins | sample IncBWH17OmetaG_FD_155466 | JGI IMG/M metagenome (GOLD analysis project Ga0210396, IMG submission 155466) | Forest soil microbial communities from Barre Woods Harvard Forest LTER site, Petersham, Massachusetts, United States - Inc-BW-H-17-O ... | reverse complement strand
CCCGGTCGAGTGCCTGGCGGGCCAGGTCGCGTAGTGCCCGCTCGTCACGGCCGGCTCGCGGCAGCGAGAGCAGCGCGGACCAGAATCCGGCCTTGGCCCGGCAGGTCGCCCCGACCATGACGTTCTCCAGAGCGGTCAGCCCGTTGTACAAGCCGACGCCCTGAAGGGTGCGGGCCACGCCGAGCGAGGCGAGGTTGTGCGGCCGGACCTGGTGCTGTCGGCCGCTGAAGTGCACCTCGCCGTCGTCCGGCCGGATGAAGCCGCACAGGACGTTCAGTAGCGTGGTCTTGCCCGCGCCGTTCGGCCCGATCACGCCCATGACGTGCCGAGGCGGCACAGCGAGCGAAACGGCGTCCAGCGCGGTCAACCCGCCGAACCGCACGGTCACGCCCCTGACCTCGAGGACTGAACCAGGATTCATCGGTCTTTGCCCTAGTTAATGTGAACGAGATGTTCCGGCATGAATCCTCATTCAAGGATGGTTTCCGGGGAGCGGGCAAGCCCAATACGGAGTTGGTGCCGATTCGTGGCTGAACCGCAATAAGGATCGGGCGGCGCTAGGCTGGGCCAATCGCGCCGATATCGGGAGCACCCGCGAGTGCGTTGACCTACGCCGAGGCGCAGGAGCGCACCCGGCTGATCGACGTCCGCGGATACGACGTCGACCTTGACCTTAGTGGCGGCCAGGACACGTTCGGCTCGGTCACCGACGTCCGGTTTGGCTGCCGGGAGCCCGGCTCGGCCAGCTTCATTGAACTCAGGCCCGCCCGGCTGCGCCGAGCGGTGCTCAATGGCCAGGAGCTGGATCCGCAGACGTTGCGCGGCAACCGGCTGCCGCTGCCCGGCCTGCAGGACGCCAACGTACTGCGGGTCGAGGCCGACATGGCGTACTCGCGCGACGGCGCCGGCCTGCACCGCTTCACCGACGCCGCCGACGGGGAAACCTACCTCGCCCTGCACGCCGGGCTGGATAACGCACAGCGGGTGTTCGCCGCCTTCGATCAGCCGGACCTGAAGGCGGCCATGACCGCCACCGTCATCGCGTCGGACTCCTGGACCGTGCTCGGCAACGGCGTGGCCCGACCCGCGGGGCCGGCCGGGCCCCAGGGCTGCCTTCGCTGGGACCTGGCGGCCACCCCGCCGATCTCCAGTTATCTGTTCACGCTGGTCGCGGGTCCCTACCACAGCGTCCGCAGCGAGCATCGCGGCATTCCGTTCGGCCTGTACAGCAGGCGATCGCTGGCCGAGGCGCTGGACCGGGACGCAGCGGAGATCCTCGCCATCACCCGGGCCTGCTTCGACCGCTACCTGGAGATCTTCGCCGAGCCGTACCCCTTCGATTCCTACGACCAGGCGTTCGTCCCCGAGCTCGAGGCCGGAGCGGTGGAAAACCCAGGCTGCATCACCTTCCGGGACGAGTTCTTGTTCCCGTCCGCGGTCACCCAGGCCGAACGGCAGACCCGCGGGATGGTCATCGCGCACGAGATGGCCCACATGTGGTTCGGTGACCTGGTCACCATGGCCTGGTGGGACGACGTCTGGCTGAGCGAGTCGTTCGCCACCTACATGGGCTTCCAGGTGCTGTCGGAGGCCACCGCCTTCACCGGCGCCTGGACCGACTTCGCGCTGTCCCGCAAGCCCCGCGGCTACGACGCCGACCAGCGAGCCACCACCCACCCGGTCGCGCCCGGGCCGCGGGAGGTGCCCGACACCGATGCCGCACGGTCTGCCTACGACGAGATCTCCTACGCCAAGGGCGCGTCCGTGCTGCGCCAGCTGGTGGCGTGGACCGGCTGGCCGGCCTTTATCACCGGGATCAACGACTACCTGGCCCGGTACCGGTTCGCCAGCGCGACCCTGGAGGACCTGCTCGACTGCCTGGCCCGCTCGTCCGGTGCCGACCTGCGCGAGTGGGCCGCGCGCTGGCTCCGCACTCCGGGCGTGGACCGCCTCGCGGTCCAGCGCGACGGCCCCTCCTCCGCGGCCGGGACCCTGACCCACGCCGGGAGCAGGCCGCACCGGGTGTGGCTCGGCGTGTACGACCGGGCGCCCGGTGACACGCACGGACTGGTCCTGCGGGCCAGGATCCCGGTTAGCGTCGAGGCCGACGCGGACCAGGTCACGCTGCCCTCGGCCGCCGCCGACCCGCCGCCCGCCCTGCTGCTGCCGAACGACGGCGACTTCGGCTACGCCAAGGTGCGGCTCGACCCGCGCTCCTGGGCCGTCCTGACCTCGGGGCTGAGCCGCCTGCCCGATCCGCTCAGCCGGGCGGTGGCCTGGAACACCGTCCGCGACCTGGTCCGCGACGCGGAGCTGCCCGCGGAGGATTATCTCGAGCTCGCGGCCCGGCACCTGCTGGCCGAGACCGAGACCGTGATCGCCGGGCCGGTGCTGGGCTTCGCCCGCTGGACGATCACCGACCGGTACCTGCCTCCGCCGCGGCGGGAGGCGACGCTGGGCGACCTGGCGGGCCTGTGCCACGTGCTGCTCCGCCAGGCCACCGGGCCCGATGCCAGCGGGATGCGGCTGGTGGCCGCCCGCGGGCTGATCGACAGCGCGTCCCGCCCGGACGAGGTGGCCGAGCTGCGGTCCTGGCTCGAGGCCGGATTTGTGCCCGACGGCCCGGACCTGGACTCGCGCCTGCGCTGGCAGATCCTGCTGCGGCTGACGGTCCTCGGGGCCGTCGGGCAGGCCGAGATCGAGGCCGAAGCCGACCGGGACACCACCGCCCCCGGGCAGCAGAGCGCGGCGCGCTGCCGCGCCGCGCTCCCCGGGCCGGACGCCAAACAAGCCGCCTGGGCCGAGATGTTCGGCCCAGATCCGTCCCGCTACCTGCTGGCCGGGATCGCCGAGGGGTTCTGGCAGGCCGATCAGGCCGACCAGCTGGCCGATTACCTGCCCCGCTACTTCACCGCCCTCGGCGACCTCGCCGCGCGCGACGACCCGGCCACCGCCCGGGTGCTGGTCCGGCACGGGTTCCCGCTGTATGCCGTGGCGCCCGCGATTCTGCGGGCGGGTGAGGACTGCCTGGCCGGCGCCGAGCTCCCCGCCTCGCTGCACCGGCTGCTGGCCGACCAGCTCGATGACCTCCGCCGCGCCCTGCAGGTCCGCTCTAGCGCGGCCTAGCATTCCAGCCGGCTGGGAAGCCGCTCAAGATGGGGGGTCAGCGAGGTTCGAAAAGGGACGGCTCTTGTCCGGTACCCGGGAAGGGATATGACCACAAGCAGCCCGCCGGCCGGTCACCGGCGAGGTAGGCGAGTAGCGGCTCGCGCACCAGACGCTCGGGTATCGCGCCGAGCCTGTCAATCGCGGTGGCCAGCGGCACCATCTCGACGGCCCGGACGTCGCCCTCGGGATCAGGCGAGGATACCGGGCCGGCCCCCAGGGCGGCGGTCACGCCGTCGCCCTGACCGTCGAAGACGTGCACGATCGCGTGCGCGCGGGTCTCGTCCGGCACCAGGTAATGGACGGTGTAAGCGTGCGCCACGTCCCCGGCGTAGGCCAGCCCTGTCTCCTCGCGGAGCTCGCGGGCCAGTGCGCTGTGCACGGTCTCTCCCGGTTCGACCTTGCCGCCGGGCACCGCCCACCGAAGGACGGGGTCGCTGGGCACTGCCTGGCGCACCAAACGAGGCCGGTCCCGCTCTCGTCGCGCACAAGCGCGTTGACAATCACGTATGCCGGCAACAAGCCCGGCAGCTCGCAGGCCTCTTTCTCAATCACGCGGCATGACCCGCCGCCTGCACCGGATCCTCATCCACGACACCCAGCATGGCCCAAGCCCGGCCGCCCGGGCTTGCCAGATCACGAAACCACACCGAGCCAAGTAACAAACTGTCGCTGGAGTGCCAGGACTCCATTTGCGGCTTCCAGTGCCGTAGTCGTTCCGTTATGTCGCGGGAGCGAGCCACCTCGGCAAGGCCTGCTTCACGTGGCGGAGCAGAGGCTCTCAACGGCCGGAACGACCGTAGCTGTCGCGTCCGATTCAGGGTGACGACGGCAAACATGCTGGCCTGCGCTTCGCCAAGTGGACCTGGACACTCAGTCTGTCAACCGTCCAGCTCTATGTGGCGGTTTCATCCTGGCAAAAGCGCGAGACGGTGGGCGGCCAGCTGGCCGTGGGGTGCATCGGGTAATGAGGCCGGCCGCAACTGTTGCTGGCCTGATGCTGCCGGGCTTCGGCCATGCTGTGACGGGGCCGTCTCATCTCACTGCCGTTCTAACCCCAGCCCTTAATTTCCGCCATTATCTGTCAGCATCTTTGCGCAGCCGCCATGTTGTTCCGGGTGGTGAGGGTGTCGGGGTGGTCCGGGCCGAGCACCCGCTCCCGGTCGGGCAGCAGCTCCCGGAACAGGCGCAGCGCCCCCGCCGCGTCGCCGCCGCGGCCGGTCCAGGCCGCGATGTTGTTCCGGGTGGTGAGGGTGTCGGGGTGGTCCGGGCCGAGCACCTGGCGGCCCGGCGGGCCGCCAGGGGCGGGAGTTTCCGGGGGCGGGCCGGTGCCGCCCCCGGGCGGGCTCAGCCGAGGGTGGCGGTGAAGATACCGCCCTTGGCCAGGCTGATCTTGCCGCCGCCGCACAGGTCCGGCACGGTGACCGACCTCTGGTAGACCAGCGGGCTGGACTGGTCGCCGCTGGATACCGCTGGTCGTTGGTGATCTGGTAGGTCTGGGCCGACAGGGGCACGGTCAGCGTGCTATCCGAGGAAGTGGCCTGGACACGCGGCTGACCGCGAAGGTGACCTGGGCGGCCGAGACCGTAGCCGCCGGGGCGGGACTGACACGGCCTCCCGTGCAGGGAAATGCGGTCGGCCCGGTCCTGTGCCCTCGCCGGCGGCCCTGTCCGGGCCGACGTCATGTAGCTGGCGCGGCGGGTGCCCGGCTGGCGGGGCCGGGCACCTGCCTGAGGGTGACGGTCAGCCGGTCATGGCCGGCTGGGCGCAGAGTTCACCTGTGGCACGCCGGTCCCGCGTGCTGGGGGCGGCCTGGGCCGCCCCCAGCACTTTGATGCCAGATCAGCCCAGGGCAGAGCACTGGCCGCTGGACTTCCCGCTGACCTTGTTCGCCTGGCCGTTGTCGACCGGCGGCGGGTTGTTCCCCGAGCAGGCCAGCGACCCGACGATCGTGTTACCCGAGACGACGGACGGGCCGTGGTTGCCGGTCAGCGACACCGAGCCGTTGATCGTCGACCCGGACAGGCCCAGGCTGACCGCGCCGCCGGCGCTAATCCCGCCAGTCAGCGTCGAGCTGACCACCGACAGGCCGCCTCCGGAATTGACGGTGATCGCACCGTTCTGCGACGCGTTCGGGCCGATGCACACGAACTGGCCCTTGCCCACCACGATCTGCCCGGTGTGGCTCCCGGTGATCGACGTGGTGCACCCGCCGACTGTGATCGACAGCTGCGCCGTCGCGGTCTGCCGCGGGCTGGATGAGTCTGCGGCCTGGATCGTGAGCGAGTACGTGCCCGCCTCAGCCGGGGTGCCGGAGATCGTCCCGGATGAGGAGAGCGACAGGCCGGGCGGCAGCGACCCGGCGCTCACCGACCACGAGTACGGCGGGGTGCCGCCGGTGGCGGCCAGTGTCGCCGAGTACGCCGAGCCGAGCGTCGCGCCGGGCAGGCTGGTCGTGGTCACCTCCAGCGGCGCCGGTGTCACCGTCCAGGTGAACGACGCGGACCCGGAGGCGCCGGTGGTGTCGGTAGCGGTGACCGTGATGCTGCTGGTCCCGGCGCTGGTCGGGGTGCCGGAGATCAGGCCGCTGGAGGAACTGATCGACAGCCCGGCCGGCAGCCCGGTCGCCCTGTAGGTCAGGGTCTGCCCGCCGGCCGAGTCGGTGGCCTGGATCTGCAGGCTGACCGCGGTCCCCACGGTGGAGGTCTGGTTGCCGGGGTTAGTCACCGTGACGGTGTTGCTGGAGGTGTAGCTGATCGTCACCAACGGTGTGCCGGTGGTGTCCACGCCGGTACTGCCATCGGGCGCAAGCGACGAGCCGCCCCCGCCGCCGCCGCCACTGGACCTGAAGCCGTCGCCGCCGCCGCCACCACCGTAGTAGCCGCCGCCGCCGCCACCGCCACCACCGTCAAGGTCGGTGCCGCCCGTGCCGCCGGGGCCGCCCTGACCGAACGCGCCGGCCTGACCGCCCGGGCCGCCTGGGCTGCCCGCGCCGCCGGTGCCGCCCTGGGTGGAGGTACCTGCGCCGCCGCCGCTGCCGCCGGCGCCGCCAGAATCGATACCGGTCTGCCCCTGGCCTCCCGGGCTCCCTGCCGGGCCGCCGGGGCCACCGTTGGAGTCTAGGGCGCCGCCCCCGCCGCCGCCGCCGGCGGCGGCCACCAGCCGCGAGTTCAGCGAGTCGGCGCTGCCGCCGGTGACGCAGCTCGACCCGCACGACGTTGTGCGCACGTCCGAGGCGCCGCCCCCGCCGCCGCCGCTGCTATTGTCTGCGGACCCCCCTGCGGCGCCGCCGTTCCAGCCGCCGACCGCACCGTTGCCCGGGCCACCGACCTCGACGTACAAGGTGCTGGCTTGTGGCGTAACGGTGGCGCTCGCCGTGCCCCCCGCTCCCCCGGTCGCCCCGGTGATGGCTGCCGACCCGGCGGCGCCGGTTGCGCCCGGCGCGCCGACCGCGGTGATCTGCACGCTGGAGACCCCCGCTGGCACGGTGAACGTCTGCTCGGCGCCGGTGTAGGCATAGGTGCATGTGACCGTGCTGCCGGACTGGGTGCAGTTCGCGGGGAGCGCGGCTGGTGCGGCGCTGGCCATCCCGGCCGGGATGACGGCCGCGGCCAGGGCCAGCCCGGCCACCGGCGCCGCGCGCGCCAGCCGGCCAGCAGGCCAGGACAAGAAGGTAGATCGGTGCATCGGAGGGCTCCTCCCAGGCGGGACCAGGGCAGGCACGCGGCCAGCATCCCCGGCGGGCCCGGCCAGGACGCCCGCGCGCCCAGGAACTCAGGCCAGCTCCGGCTAGCAGCCGACCGCGGCGCGCCTCCCCCTCGCCGCCATTGCGGACAAAACATGCGGAGCACGGGAATCCCGAGGGGGCCTTCCGTCCCGCCTTAGGGCGCCACACAACCGCCCGCCGGCGCCAGGCCGGGAACGCCTGGCACGGTCCCCACCGCTGCCGCCTGCAGGTCAGGCAGACGCAGCCGGTCATCACCCGCTCCCTGCACTGCCACCATCAGCCCGGACGCGGTGGTTGTACATCATCCTCAGCGGGTGATAACTGCCCCTGCCAGACGAGGCGGCAGGGCACATGCGCGCGGCCCCGGGGCCATCGGCCGGCGGCAGATGAGCTATCGCAGAAAGGCCGGGCGAGTCACGGCCTCGGGAGGGTCACGTTCCCCGCAGCATGGCGAGCGCGTTACCGCAGAAAACGCCCCCGCTTGCTGCGATACGAGTCCCGCTTGACGGCAGCCGGTCAGGGCTCGTCGACGACCTTGACCTTCCAGGCGCACTGCATAACCGGGGCAAACCGGGCCGCTAGCTGAAAATTCAACATCGACTAGAAGCGATCGCAGGTAGCAGCGTCCCGCAGCTTGACATAAGCGGTGTTCCCGGCGTTATCGCCCTCATCCGGCAAGCGAAACGCTAACTCCAGCGAGCGGGCCTGACTGCAAAGATCTGCAGCCTGCCCGCAGGTGCGGCCTGCGCTGCTGCGTCAAAGGCCGAAGCCACTAATCGCCAGTGCGAGGCCGAATGACGGCTTCGGTTAGGTCATTAATTATCCGACCGACACCATCGTCGATCAGCGCCGCTCTAATGCGCCGCCGGAGTGCCTGGAAAGCTAGGTCCGAAGGAAGCTCGACTGCTTGGGCGACGTCCTCGGCGCGCTCGGCTAGGTTCACTAGCTGCTGATGCTCAGGTGAGGTCTGGTCGTACAGAGGTATCGGCAGTTGAAAGATGTACTTATCAAAGTCACGCGGGTTGTGCTCGCCACGTCCTTGCAAGGGTCTGACGAGCTGAGTGAGGACGTCGCTGTTGAGAATCGCCGTCAGGTACCGTGCCTCGTCTATGCCGGAGACGGGGGCCCAATATAGCTTGTGCTCGATGACAGCCCGTGGATCGTTTACCCGTGCTGCGGCGAGATACATGCCGGAGGCCGTGTACACCACACGGTTAACCGGGGCGGGGAATTGGTCCCTCAGTCCGTGCCTGAAGTCGAGCCTTTCAATTAGGGTCAGATCGCTTTTCTTATTTTCTTCCCAAAGCACGTCTGCTTGTTGCCACCAGGCGGCCAGGCCAGGGTGGTAACGGATCTGCTCCTTATCTCCGCCCAGCAAGGTCGTGCCGTCCAACGGGATAACTGCAAGTTTGGGTTCCTGCAAGCGGTAGGGGAGGACCGTCTCCCCAAGGTACAGGGACCGCAGGAACATGGCTTCGACAGTGCTGCTAACAGGCGGCAAGTCACGCCACGGCCGTTTCTCGCTCGCAGTGCGCTGGCTGCGTACTCGCTGCCGTCCCGCACCCGCGCCAAGCTTGGACGTCGGCGCCGCCTCCACCATGAACAGGAAGCGCGGAAATACGGTCGCTCCCGCGGCGAAGCGCGATCGGTACGGCGAGCCGGAGGTGGACTGTGCTGCGGGCTCAGCTACCGCGCGGGTGAGATACTTCGATGCCACCTCGCGTGAAGCGTTCTCGACCGGCAACCGCCCGGACCATATCTCTGCTGGCAGTGTCAGAGGAGTCGCAACGTCGGTCATGCGCTGTCCGAACACGACGGCTGCCGGCACCGGGAAAAACGATGGCTTGATTGCATGCAGGTCCCATGGTCGTTCGAATGCGAGGCGCACCCGCTCAACTGGCGCTGGCTCGGAGGCTCGTGGACCGCGACCGCCCCTGCCAGATCGCAGGCGACGCAAGGCGGGAGTCGCAGAGGGGAAGCTGCCGGAACGGAATCCCTCGAACTGCCGCCGCGATAGGACCGCTAGCGGCATTACGAAGCCAAAGTGTCCTTCATCGCGCAGGTACAGCTCTGTGCAACGCGCCACGAATAGGCCTGAGAGATCTTGATGAGTCGCCACTCCTGGACCCATCCACAGACTCCGGCCCTCACTCATAGCGCGGAAGGAGCGCTGCATTGGTCCAGTCATGTAGCGGTAAGCGAGCCAGGGCGGGTTCCCAATCAGAGTGTCTACGCGATTGTCAACCTGCGATAGCCAAACCGGCCGAACAAGGTTGCGGACGTAGTAGCCCCAAATATGGTCCAACCCTTGGTCGTGCAATCGGCACATCGTCTCGAACGTTTCCTGAAGGACTGCCTGGTCGTCGGGGTGCACGCCGAGGCGGTCGAAGGTCGGGGCTAGCGACGGCATCTCGGCGTCGGGATCATCCCGTTCTGATGCCACGTCGGCCATCTCCGAGACGACCTGGTCGAAACGACCAGCGTCTGCAACCAGCCGATCGGGAAAGTTCAGGTCTTCATGCTCCGCGGGAATGCTCAGCCCGTGAGGAGTGAGGAAAGTCTGTTCTTGTCCCCATTGCACGCTGTCGCCCAAGTAGACGGGCACGGCAAACGGGGGCCTATCGTCGGCCTGGAGGCGTTCCATGCCGATCGCCAGCAGGTAGGTGACGCGGGCAAAGGTGACCGCCACCGGATGTACGTCGACGCCTACCACCGAACGCGTGACGCCCACGATGGCCTCAGCGTTGGTCATGCCCGCCTCGCCCGCGGCGGCCAGGTGGCGGCGGACCGCGTGGAAGATAAAGGTCCCTGACCCGCAGCCTGGATCGAGCACGCGCTGTTTGAGCGGTTCTGTGATGACCGTGGATACGATCTCGTCGGCCAGCCAGTCGGGTGTGTAGTACTCGCCGAGCCTGTGCCGCTGCTCTGTGCTGATCACCGACTCGTATAGGACTTTCATCACGTCATGCTCGACGTGTTCCCAGGCGAACTTGACAAGGTGCCGCGCGAGGGTCCTGACGAACTGCGCGCCCCCAGGCACCTCGACTACCCAGTCAAAGAAGTCTTGTTCGACGACACCAGCAATCTGGGCGTCCCTAAAGAGTCCGCCCCGCACGAGGACCGCCGCGGCCACCGATGGGTCCGTGGGATCGATACCCACCAGAGCATGGCTGATGATCTCGGCGGTCGTTACAAGCAGGGTGTGCTCGATGAACAGCCGGTCCTCGTCAGTGAAAGCAGTACCGAGCGCGGTGGTCAGCAGCTTTGCCCATAGCTGCCGCTTGAGCTTCACCGCCGGCAAGTCGCGGTGCGCCTCGTAAAGGACCGTGAGATCCAGGATGTCCACCGCATGTCCCGGACTATCGGCGCCGAGGCGGGTTCTTATCTCCTGGGGGGTCGGCGTTATCTTCTCGGTTGTGTAGAGCGCGCCTTCCAGCCAGGCACACAAGCCCTCGACGTCGGGTGAGCTGGCGTCAACAAAGAAGCTGGACGCGGGCACCAGGGCCTCACCGGCCAGGTGGTAAAGATGCCACTCCGCGCCATCGGTAAGGACGCCGAGGTAGCGCTGCTGGAGGGTGGCCGCACGTGAGCGGACGTACCCGGCAAGCTGCTCAACGGCCTCAACACGGACATTTCCTACCCGCAGGTCGCGCTTTACCTCGAAAACGGTGAAGCCTACTTCGACGTCGATACGACGCCGCAGCCCGGCAGGCGACTCAAGACGATGTCGTGAAGCTTGTCATCACCGAGATCAAGAGGCCCGGCGGCCAAAAGCATGTGAAGGTCGCTCTGGACGTTCGCCTCTGTCCGTCCGATGCGACGGTCAGCGAGTCGTCGCACCAGTTCACGAACTTCGGAAGTCGGCAGCGGCACAAGTAAGTTTCTATCGGAAAGAGCGGCCGGAGGCACTCGGCCTCGGTGAATTGCCTGCAGCTCTACCGGCTGAGGGCTGCCTCAGCTGGCGGGCTCGGTATCCGCACGCCGGGCCGCTGCGCGGCCAGCCGATCCAGACCTGGCCCGCGGTCACTGTCCGCGGACCGGGGGAAGACGAACATACAGATCGCCCATAGACGGTGTCACGGCCCGTCATTAGACGTCGGCCGACTCGCTACCTTGCACTTGTGACAGCGCCGGGAGTCCGGTGCCATATACGGTTCTGGGGCATGAGGGCACAAGAGGGCACGTTCCGGGGCCTGATGACCCAGGACCGCCAGTTCCGGGTTCCGCTATACCAGCGCCACTATCGCTGGCGCACAGATCAGCAACGCGATCTCTGGGAGGACATCCTCGAGCAGTACCACGCGGTCGCCAGCCCGGACAGCGACGTGCCGCGCCACTTCATCGGCAGCGTGGTGGCTGTCGAGGCCGAGCCCGACCCATTGCATGATTTCCGCGACTTTCGCATCGTGGACGGCCAGCAGCGCCTCACCACCCTTTCGGTCGCCATCGCCGCGCTGCGAGACGTCGCTGCCGAGGACGAGCCCTCGCAGTTCGACCGCCTCAACGCGAAATACCTGGTCAACACCACGGAGCCTAAAGCCTCGAAACGATGGGCCCGGCTGGTGCCAGGTGAGGAGGACGAGCAGGCCTACTGGACCGTGCTGACCGACCCCGCCAACGCCTCCGGGCACACCGCCATCGGCAACGCGTACCGCTTCTTCCTCAAGCACATCACTGCGCTGCGCGACGACGGCGACCTGCAGACAGAGCGCCTGGCCACCACGATCGGCGACCGGCTCTCGCTCGTATTCGTCACCGTCAATGAGGGCGAACGCCCACACAAGATCTTCGAGTCCATCAACGCCACCGGCGTGGGCCTTAGCCAATCCGACCTGCTGCGCAACTATCTCTTCATGGCGCTCGGACAACGCTCGAACAATGTCTACGCACGGTACTGGCGGCCGCTCGAGCGCGCGTTGGGAACCGAGGGCCTGGAAGGGCTCGTCCGTGACGACTTGCAGGCATCGGGCGAGTTCGTCAGGCAAAACGAGGTCTACCGAACTGCGCGGGGCCAGCTCGAACCCAAGGCCAGCGACCTTGACGCACTCGAGCAGCACGTCAAGTCGCTCGCCAGGCGCGGAGAGTACTACGCTCTTTTCCTCCAGCCTTCAGACCCGCACGGCGCCGCGGGGCAGCTAGGGCTTTCCTCCAGAGCCCTGCGCCACCTCGCCTTCCTGCGCGCCTGGGGCGCAAGCACGGCGTACCCGCTACTGCTGCATCTCTACAACGAGGTTGACGCCAGCCGCGCCACCCACCAGCAGGCCGAGTCGTGCCTGGAAGCGATCGAGTCGTTCATCGTTCGCCGCTACCTGGCCGCCGTACCGACCAACGTGCTCAACCGCCTGTTCATCCAGCTGATCACCGCGCTGCCCCGCGGCGAGCCGATCGACGTCGCACTGCGACGCGAACTGTCGCGGGACGATCGATGGCCCGATGACGACCAGGTCCGTGAGGGCGTCGCCACTGTCCACTACTTCGCCCACGGCCGCGCTCACCAGCAGCGTTTGGTCCTGCAGCGCCTCGAGTCCCACCTGCGCGCGGAAGTGGACCTGGACTTCGATAGCGCCAACTTGTCGATCGAGCACATCATGCCCCAAACACTCAGCCCCGAGTGGAAGGAGCAACTGTCCGACAATGGACACGATCCCCAAGAGGTCTTCGACCGGCTCGGACACACGCTCGGCAATCTCACGTTGACGGCCTGGAACTCCAGGCTCTCCAACCTGCTCTTCGAGCGCAAGCAGGAGATCCTCAGCGCCTCCGAGCTCAAGCTCAACGAGGCGCTCGCCAGCGCCACCCAGTGGGACGTCAGGGAGATCGAACAGCGCAGCAGCGCGTTGGCCGACGCCGCCAACGCCCTGTGGTCGGCCCCGATCCCGGGCATCGTCACCCCCCACTACGGGTTCGACTGGGCGCGCGTCGACCAGGCGGTCAACGCCCTGCCGGCGGGCAGCTGGACCTCCTACGGCGACCTCGCCGAGCTCGTTGGCACCGCCGCCCAGCCGACCGCCAACCACGTCGCCAGGGATCCCGATCTGGCGTACGCCTACCGGGCCCTCAACGGGGACGGCTCCGTCAGCTTCAACTTTCACTGGCACGACGACTCCGACACCCGCGACCCGATGGAGGTGCTGATCGGCGAAGGCGTCGAGTTCGACGAGAACGGGTGCGCCAGCCAGGCACAGCGACTCCGCCCCGCCGAACTCGAGGCGCTACTGGACCCAGAACCGCCCGCCGTCAGGGAAACCGGATCGTGAGACGGCTAGGCGGGCCTACCGAAGCTGCGTGAGGCGCTGGCCGCGTGGCCTGGGTCGACATACCGGTTACGTCACACCCACCGGAGTCGTCGACGCAGTCCCACGGCGCCAGCATGTCGAGGATCACCCGGTCGAAGTCCGCCAGCCCGTGATCGTCACGGGGCGGCCGAACTCGCCGACCACCAGTTGCCAGGGGTGCGAGAAGGTGGGCGAGGTCGTCATGCTCAAGGAGGTACTCGCCGACGGCGAGCGCGCCCTGATCATCTCGCAGGCCGACGAGGAGCGCGTGGTCCGGCTGGTCGAGCCGCTGCTGCACCAGCCGGTGCGGGCGACTCGCTGCTGCTGGAGCCCCGGCCCGGGTACGTGTACGAGCGCATCCCAAGGCCGAGATCGAAGAGCTCATCCTGGAGGAAGTGCCGGACATCTCCTACAACGACATCGGCGGCCTTTCCGGGCACATCGAGCAGATAAGGGACGCCATCGAGCTGCCCTACCTGCACGCCGACCTGTTCCAGGATCACGAGCTCAAGCCGCCCAAGGGGGTCCTGCAAGACGCTGATCGCCAAGGCGGTGGCCAACTCGCTGGCCAAGCAGGTCGCGGAGGTCCTGTACTTCAAGGCCTTCAACTCCGGGGCGATGATCGAGAACATTGTTCTCCAGACCCGCCGCGCCGTCGATCTCGCTCAGCAGCTGAGGCACGATCGTGTTCTCCCAGGTCGGAGGACACGCCCGAGCCGCGGGTGCGTAAGATTGAGTGCATCTCGTCGAAGAACACGATGACCGGCATGCCCTCGCTACCCTCCTCCCGGGCTCGCTGGAAGACCAGCCAGATGTGCCGCTCGGCCTCGCCGACGTACTTGTTCAGCAGCTCGCGGCCCTTGATGTTGAGGAATACCTGCTGGTAGAGCCGTCCGGTCGGCAAAACGGTGTCGAAACCGCCTCGGGAGGTTAGGGAAAGCCCGTGTATAGGTAATGTCTTAATAACGGTTAGGAGGAGGTGAGGGTGTGGCTACCAGAGACGACAGCGGGCGTGCTTCACGGCACGACGATGAGGTGAAGAGCCTTACCGCACAGGTCTCCTTCCTCGATGAGGAAATCGCCGTGCTCCGGCGCAGGCTGATCCCCCTCTTGGCCGGGGCGGCGCGGGCCGGGCCTGAAAAGGCCGACGGCCCCCTGTTGGCGCAGGAGGCCGTCGTGGTGGTTAAGACCCTTGGTGGAGGTCCTCGTTGATTACTGTAGTACCCGATCTCGCCGTTCTGATACGGCGCCGTCATCCCAGCCTGGCCCGGGCTCCTCGCCTGAGACCCGCCTGACCAGCGGAGCAGGGGATGCTACCCGGTCCGGGGCCCGCAGGAGTACGGGCCGCCATCGTCGTGCCCGGCCGCCTCCGGCGGCTGCCGAATAGACGCCGGCAGATCCTCAGCGCCGGGCCGGCGGGCTTCATGCCGCAGTCTCCGCACTTCGATGCGGGTCCCGGTGATCGCGGTGGTGCTGTTTGCGCTGTCCGGCGGGCCACGATCACCGCAGCCGATAAGGGGCGTTCAGCGAGGGCGAGATCATGGGCATCGTAGAGACCTTGGCGGGCCTATTCCACAGGAAGCCTGGCAGGGACGGTATGTGGGACTTCCTGGGCAAGTGGGCCATCAGCAGGACCCAGGTAAAACTCGAGCAGGTTCACAACGACGGGACCCAGAAGCTGATCCCTTTGCTCCAGCCCGGCACGGTGGTGATTGAGCGCGGCCGCGGCTGGACCAGGGAGATCCGCGTGTCAGAGGCGTCCCGGCCTGCCACAGAGCTCAATACGGTCATTTTCCAGTCGCCGATCCCGCCGCTACCTGCCGACGG
>Ga0210396_10003780_pt1 | contig 14996 bp, 14 predicted proteins | sample IncBWH17OmetaG_FD_155466 | JGI IMG/M metagenome (GOLD analysis project Ga0210396, IMG submission 155466) | Forest soil microbial communities from Barre Woods Harvard Forest LTER site, Petersham, Massachusetts, United States - Inc-BW-H-17-O ... | reverse complement strand
GCGGTCAAGGTCGATGAAAAATACCTGGCCGATACCAACGCGCCGATGGGCGCCTATCGGCTAGGCTATTATCCGCATAATGTGCACTTCGTGATGGCATCGGCGCAGATGGCTGGCGACGGCCAGACCGTGATCGCCGCTGCGGAGAAGCTGGGCAAGCTCATTCCCGACGAGGCTGCGCGTGGTATTGCGATGGTGCAGCCCGTCAAGGCGGCGCCCTATTTCGCGCACGCGCAGTTCAGTACGCCCGAGACCATCCTGGCACTACCCGATCCCGGTGATGCCATCCCGTATGTCAAGGCGATGTGGCTCTACATGCGCGGTGTAACGCTGGTGGGGCGCCGAGACTTCGTGGGTGCGGCGGCGGCGGCCAATGCAATCGAGAGGCTGGAGCGTAGCCCGGACTTCAAGTTGTTGACCGATTCAAACGTCCCGGCACAGGAGGTGCTTCGTATTGCGCGCACACTGGTCATGGCGCGCGTGGCTCAGGCCAAAGGCGATGCTCGCGCTGCTGTCGCGCGGTTCGAGCGGGCGGCTGCATTGCAGGACGCGTTGCCCTACACCGAGCCGCCATATTGGTACTATCCCATCCGGCAGTCTCTTGCCGCTGCCTTGCTGCAGGCTGGCCGTTACGCCGAGGCAGAGCGCCAGTTCCAACGTGCGCTGAGCCGGGCGCCGTCCAACGGCTGGTCGTACTACGGACTGGCGGAACTACATAAGGCACGTGGCGAAACCGCCGCGGCCCGCAAGGCCGAGACTGACCTTGCCAGAACCTGGATTGGCGACCGCAGGCTTTTGCAGATTTCAAATCTCTAAAGCTCGCGCATCAATATCGCGGCCGCGGCCCAAGCGGAGTAGTGGGCGATTCCTGGCCACTGCGCTTGCGTTACCGATCTGGGCTTACTCGTGGCCGATGCGAAGGAACCGGAGATGGATGTATCTGGACCAGAACGCAGGCTCGCCGCTGTCGTTGCCGCCGACATGGTCGGCTACAGCCGCCTGATGGAGGCCGACGAGACGGGAACCCTCGCGCGTCTCAAGACCCATCGGATAGAGCTCATCGATCCGGTTATCGTGAAGAACCGCGGCCGCATCATCAAGACCACCGGCGACGGCATACTGATGGAGTTCCACAGCGTCGTCGATGCGGTGATGTGCGCTGCCGAGATCCAGCGGCGGATGGCACGACGCAACACCGACGTTTCGCCGGCGCGGTGGATCCAATTCCGCATCGGGATCAATCTCGGCGACGTAATCATCGAGGAAAACGACATCTTCGGCGACGGCGTCAACGTGGCGGCGCGCCTCGAAACGCTCGCCGAGCCCGGCGGCATCTGCGTCTCGGGCGCGGTGCGTGATCAGCTTGGTGACCGGCTGGACGAGATCGAATTTGAGGATCTCGGCGACCAGAGCGTCAAGAACATCGCCCGTCCAATCCGCGTCTTTCGGGTCCGGTTGGAGCGGGACGCAACCACCGCGCCAGAGGGCGCGAAGGACGCGGCGGTGACGGCAACGACTGCGAAGAAACCGTCCATTGCCGTGCTGCCGCTCGTCAACATGAGCGGCGATCCAGAGCAAGAGTTCTTCGCGGACGGCCTCACGGAGGACATCATTACCGAGCTTTCGCGCTTCCACGACCTGCTCGTCATCTCACGCAACTCCACGTTTGTGCACAAGGGCAAGGCGGTCAAGGTGCAGGAAGTCGCGCGCGAATTCGGCGTCGATTACGTCCTCGAGGGGAGTGTGCGAAAAGTGGGCGATCGCATCCGCGTCACCGTGCAGCTGATCGACGCGGAAACCGACCGGCACATTTGGGCCGAACGCTACGACCGCAAGCTTGAGGACATCTTCGCGATCCAGGACGAGATGACGTGCGCTATCACCGCGACGCTCCCCGGCCGCGTCGAGGCCGCCAGGCATGACCGTGCAAAGCGCAAGCCGACCGACAACATGGCGGCTTATGAGTGTGTGCTGACCGCCAAGGTGCTGCACCACCGCTCAATCCGCGAAGACAACGTCGAAGCCCAGCGCCTGCTTGACCGAGCCCTGGTGCTCGACCCGAATTATGCTCACGCTCACGCCTGGAAGGCATGCGTGCTGGGCCAGATGTGGACTTATGGGTGGTGTGCGGATCGCGACGCCACCTTCCAGCAGGTGGCTGCGGAGTTGGAGATCGCGCTGGCGCTCGATGACAACGACAGCGACGTGCACCGGATCCTCGCCGCGCTGAACCTGGCGCGCGAGGATCATGACAAGGCCGCGTACCATCAGGAGCGGGCGCTCGCGCTCAACCCCAACTACGACCTTGTTGTGGTGCAGCAGGGCGAACTTCTAACGTGGCTGGGACGGCCGGAGGAGGGGATCGACTGGATCAAGAAGGCGATGCGCCTCAACCCGTACCACCCGGAGCGCTTCTGGAGCCACCTCGGGCGCGCCTGCTATTGCGCCGAGAAATATGCCGAAGCCGCCGAGGCCTTTTCGCGGATCACACGGCCTGACCACACCCATCATGCCTTCCTCGCAGCCACGTTCGCGCAGATGGGGAATGCGGTCGCGGCTGCAGCGCATGCGGCAGAGGTTCTCAAGCGCGAGCCAGAATTCTCGGTGGCCGGCCACCTCGCCACCCAGCACTACAAGCGCGACGCGGACCGCAAGCGCCACGAGGCTGGCCTCCTCCAGGCAGGCTTGCCAGTCTGACCCGACAAACGGCCGGCGACGGCATTTCGAATAGGCCGCCTCCAACAATGTTTCCGTCACGTGGAATCGTCTTGCTCCACCAGGATGTCTGCAAGCATCGACCGTCGCACATCGGTTCGGGGTCGACCGTGTGTTGTACAATGGCGTACCCAACGCAAACATTGGGACCCGGGCGCCCGTCGAAAAGGAGGCCGAAGTGCGCGCTGCGCTCAAAGGCGTGGACGGATATCAGAATCGGCCGGCGGAGGTGCGCGGTCCTGGTTTGGCGGGACGCTTTCGAGAAACTCGGCAAACTTGATTGGCTTCGGCTTGGCCGTTGTCTCGCGTTGAGTCTCAGTTGAAGGTTCCTCAGTCATTCCGCATTCCACTTACCACGTCGTGTTTTCCTCAATTTCGCAAGACGCCTTCAATCCTCGCCCTGACCACGACGCTGCTGTCTCCATTGATCCAGTGCGCTCAGCTCGGGGGCAACGATATCCGCCGGCTCGAAGCCCGCCGGCGTGAACCGGCGGGGATACGGCCTATCCTAAAGGAGGTACCCCCTTAGTCCCCTTGCCGTCGCCGCGGCTTCGCGCAAGAGTTCGCGGTTGTCCAGCGACGAAAACTGGCGAGGTTTTCGTGAGTAAATGGCTCAGCAACCGCATTGTCGAGGAAGCTGGACGTCGCATATACGAGTCGCAGCAATCAAGGCTTTCGGATCAGACGACCTTCGCCGCAAAACGGGCATGGCGAAGCGCCGACGTGCCGGAAAAATTCTGGGACAGTTATGTCGAGGACGCACGGGCGGCGTTTTCGCTGACTGGCATCGGCATAAGATCCTATGACGAATATCCGTCGCGCGGTGACCGCCGTCTGTGAGGAATTGCGCTGCCACGGATCGAGATCGATACCGCAATCCGCAGCGAAGGCGACGGGATCGAGGCCGGCGATGGAATGGGGCGACGTCATGCCCCTGCTGCCAAGACGATTCGGCTTCCCGAGGATGACCTGTTCGTCACCGTCGTGAACGCGCACGGCTTGCAGGCAGATAACGCGACTCTCTACTGATCGCCAAAAAAACGCAGGGCGAGCGTGTGCGCGGACCTTGGTCTCTGCCGTTTCTCTGCAACGATACGGAAACGATACACATCGCTTCAGAACCTGCGCGAACTTTCCCCGAAATGTTACGCAATAGTAGGGTACCGAGATTGCAACCGAACTGATCGGCCGGGATCGGACAAGCGAGTTGGGGACTCCATTGCCGCCGCCGTGCGCCTCAGACGTCTGAGGGAGGTTGTTGAACATGGCGAAAGTAGTCGGCATCAGCGGATTCGAGAACTCGATTCTCTTCAAGAAGAAGCACTGGCCGGGCCTGGAAGAACGCGAATACCGGATTTCTCAGGGTCACGATTCGGCTGCGGTGCTGGTGGTCGACGGCAAGATTGTCGCTGGAGCCGCCGAAGAGCGCTTCAGCCGCAAAAAGCACACCGGTGACTTCCCGATTGGCGCTATCCGATACTGCCTGGAGACCGCCGGCCTGAAACCCGCGGACATCGACGAAATCTCCCACAGCTTTGACTATTCTCCGTACAAAGCCGCCTTCAGGCTCGACCCGATTTCCGCCAAGCAATACAGGGAAGTTTTCTCGCGCGAAAAACTGCTTTCGCAAGTGAACCAGCACCTGCCGGGATTCCCCGCCGACAAGGTTCACCACGTCAACCATCATTTGTCACACGCCGCCAGCGCCTACTACACCTCCGGATGGGATGAATGCCTGGTCGTGATCCTCGACGGCATGGGCGAAGTTCACGCCGTCACCGTTTATCACGCGCACGACAACAAGATCGACGAGCTCGCCCAAATCACCGCTCAGGATTCCATCGGCATCCTCTATTCTACTCTCACGCTGCACCTTGGCTTCGATTTCAACTCCGACGAGTACAAGATCATGGGACTCGCTCCCTACGGGGATCCTGCTCGCTATCAACATTTCTTCGAGCACGCCGTGGAGCTGCTCGACAACGGCCTGATCAAGATCCCGCTTCTTCGCCTGAACAACGAGCGTCTTGATCACGAAACCTACGGCGCGACGCGCCGCTACCTGGAAGATCACCTCATCCCGGCTCGCGTTCCTGACAGCGACACGAGCGACGATCATCGCGACGTCGCTGCGGCGTTGCAAGAATGCCTCGACAAAGTCATGCTCCATATCTGCGGCCACTTCGGTCGCAAGACTGGCCTGCGCAAGCTCGCCATGGCGGGCGGTGTCGCACTCAACTGCACTGCAAATGGCCGTCTTCTTCAGTCTGGTCTATTCGACGACATCTACGTTCAGCCGGCCGCGGGCGACGACGGCTCCGCCCTTGGCGCCGCGCTGTGGTCGGCATCGCGCAACGGCGGCGTAGAAAACGTCCGGATGCCGGTTCCCTTCCTCGGCCCTGAGCACTCGCAAGCCGAAATCGACAAAGCTCTCGCTGACACCGGCAGCCGCATCGAGATCACACGCTTCCCGAATCTTGAGCAAGCCTGCACAGAAGCAGCCGAGCTCATCAAGGCCGGACGCGTGCTTGGCTGGTATCGCGGGCGCATGGAGTTCGGTCCGCGAGCCTTGGGTCACCGCAGCATCTTGGCCGATCCCGGCCATCCGGAGATGCGTGATCGCATCAACGCGATGGTCAAGATGCGCGAAGCCTTCCGCCCGTTCGCTCCGGCGGTGAGTCTCGAACAGGTACAGGATTGGTTCGAGGTACCGAGGGGCCTCGAACTTCCCTACATGATCATGACCGCCGACGTTCGTCCTGAGCATCGTGCCGCGCTGCCTGCGATTACGCACGTCAACGGCTCGGCTCGCGTGCAGACGATCAACAAGAAGGACAATCCGGAATTCCACGCGCTGGTGCAGGCCGTCGGCAAGGCGACCGGTCGCGAAATGGTGCTGAACACGAGCTTCAACGTGAAGGGTCAGCCGATCGTCAACACCCCGCGCGAAGCCATCGACACGTTCCTCGGGACGGGCATCGAGTTTCTCTTCCTCGAGAACACGCTCGTCCGCCGTGCAGGGTAGAAGTAGTCGGCGTCTCTGCGAGGTGGTTCCAGAACGCGGCTTACAACAATCGACAGGTCTTACTACATCAAGCTGTTGCGCCGTTAGGTATGTTGTGAGGCGACTTCCGGGTCAAAGCTTTCCTCGCGGCAAGTTTGAAGACCTCGCTTGTGTGAGACAGCTCTTCCTGATTGGAAGGAATATCCAGAATGAACATCTCATACCCAGCCGCGACATAGAGCGCAAGTTCATCGGAGACAGTCTCATAGTCACCGACCAGATACGGGCAGAAAGTCTTGTAGTTTTCAAACGGCACTAGCCAGTAGGGTGTTTCATGGCTATTCGCTTCGGCCGCAACCTCGGAAAGTTGTTTGTGCCATGAGGAGTCTGAAACCTTCATGGCCAGCTTGTGCGCTAGCTGTCCCTTTTTGTCCGTTGGGAAACGTTCGTGCGCAATCCGCCAGGCCTCGTCAGCGCTCTCGCGGGTAATGATCCCCACACGCACACCCGAATCCAGACACTCTTCGGAATTCGTCTGCCCATAGTCTCTGGCGGGTTTAGGGTATTTCACAGCCGTCGCACCCAATGCCTTGGCAGCCAAAAGACCGGCCTCGGACGAGCCTGATACGAAGACTCCGGGAAGCAAAGGCGCGGGCAGGGGCGGTGTCATCTTGAGATTCCGAATGGTGTAGAACTCTCCTTCGAAAGTCACCGGGCCAGAGCTTCCCAACAGCTGTTTAATGATGCTGGTGTACTCGATCAGCCGGGCATACCTTTTATCATGTGGCGTCGTATCGTTGAGGGCTGCCAGATCTGTCGTGAACCCACCCGCGACCATGTTCAGGTAGATGCGACGTTCGTACAAATGCGCAAAAGAACTCACCATTTTGGCGACCGCATACGGATGCATGTAGGCCGGCTGAACTGCCACTAGCGGACAAAGTGTCTTGGTGTTTTGCAGAATGACCTGAGAAACAAGCCAGGGATCGACCAGGGAGTTGTCAGTATAGACCAGAATCCCCTTACATCCGCATTCTTCGCTCCAGCGTGCTACGGCCTTCACGTCATCTAGATACTTTTCCCGCAACACCGTGATGGATTGTGGACAGGTGCAGAATACTTCGAGCTGAGCTTCAGATAAGGTTTCAACCATCACATCCTCCTTCTGGAAAACGCCTGTTCGGAAAGGCGCGCCTTTCGAAATGATTGTTCCAGGTCCGCGACGATACCCATCCTGCGCGACTTCATTTGCGGAATGACACTTTCTCCTCATAACCTATTTGCAGCATCGTTCGCCTGCTCTTTGTCTCTAGGCGAGGGAGCACGTCGCGATTTGCTTTGGCGGGCCTTTACCGGATCAGAGTTGTATCGCCGTCCAACGGGCCAGCGTACCATGCGTTCTCGTCTGCGAGGGTCCGATCCAAGGCCTCGTCCGCCGTCTTGTAGATTAGTGGATTAGTTGGGTACGTAGTGACGTATGGCTTCCAACGCATCAGAATCTGCCTGATATTTCCCGGCAGGCCCACCACTTCAAAGAGGTGATCGCCTGAGAAGGCAGCATTCGAATAAGCTGCCTCCAATAACGCTTCCGTCACGCTGGAATCGTCTTGCTCCACCATGATGTCCGCGAGCATCGCCCGTCGCATGCCGGTTTCACGGTCGATCGTGTGTTGCACAATGGCGTAACCCACCAGGCCTTCAAATCGATGGCAGCAGAGCACAGCAGCTGTTGACGGGCTACCTGGGATCGTGAAGTGCCATTTCAGAGAAGCGGGGCTTCGATCCGCCATCAGACGAGGCGTCTCGGTCAATTTGCGCTGCCACAGGGCTTGGAATTCGTCCCCAATGTCTTTCACTTCGAGCTTCGTTATTCCGAATTTATTCGTAAGGGGGCCCCGGGGACCACGGCGAAAGGTATCTGCGCGCAAGACTGACGAGCCGAGCAGGGTCCCAACCGCTACCATTCCGCGCCGCAGGCGGAACTTCGCTGCGAGCGATTTCGCATACTGGTGGACATCAAGGACCCAGAAAAGCCTCTTGTCGAAGTCGGGCTGGGGCGACGCCTTTGCGTGAAGGGCCTTTGCTAGTTCGGTCACAGATGGAATCGCGAACGTCATCAAAAGGAGGTCAACACCCGGTTGGCGGTAGAACGAAGCCATCAGGCCGATACTACGCGCGCGGTATGCTGGTTCGATCGCCAGGCCGGTGGCGACCGCAGCAACCAGCGTTCGGCCTCCAAATTGGTAGAGCAGCGGTATGCTTCCCTGGTATCCAACAATTCCTTGTGCGGTCTCCAGCACCCATCCCATGCTGAGTTGTGATTCGGCAGCGGACATCGCAGGATTTCGCTGCCAGAGCCGGTACCAGTTCTCCTGGTTATCTTTCGGGAGTCCCGCGCGCTCCTTCAGCCTTGCGACATTTTCGAAATCCGAGAATCGGACCTCCCGCTGCTTCACCGGGATTGGTACGTCCTCCGGGCTGATTTGACCGGGTGCCGGGCCATGCCGGCTTCTCATGCGCCGAAGCAAGGTGTCAGCGGCGTAATCCATGGCGCGCGTCATGGATTGGAACCTCGCGTGTTCAAGCAGTCTGCAACCGGTCCCCAGCCTAGAGCCCTTCTCGAGCTCGAACGCATATTCCGTCCCTAAACACCTGTCGCACCAGTATCCATTCGTCTGCGCCCGCCACCTCAACGCCACCTCCGCGCCCGTGGGCCAAAGGTTACTGACGCTTCGTCAATTGCTCCGATACGAATACGCACAAGGGGCCGACAACCGTCATCTTCTCGGGGTCGAGACTCTCAAAATCGATCTCCCCGACGAAGTGCTCACCCGCGGCCATCATCATTTCAACGAAGGCTAGGGAGTCCAGCGCTCCCGACAGCAACATGTCGTAGTCATCGGGAAGGTCGCTCAAAGGACCCTGCCCACGGTCCTTCAGCCTGCGGTTAAGGAAGTCTGCGACAAACACGCGAACGTGGTCTGGAGTAGCGCTGTTCACTGGTCGTCTCCCAAAATCGCCAGCAAAGCCGTGCGGTCGAATTTGCCGTTTGCATTGCGAGGCAATCTGCTCAGGACATGCCACCTTCTGGGGACCATGTAGTCCGGACATCGAGAGGCGATCGCGCTTCGGAGCCGATTGACATCCACCGATTGCCCTTCAATAAACACTGCGACACCTCCATAGCCGCTGAGGGTACGAGGCCAACCGATTGCCACGACGCCATCCCTGCCGGAGATTTGCCGTACGACCGCTTCGACCTCCCCAAGTTCCACTCGATGCCCAAGTATTTTCACCTGGGAATCTATGCGCCCCAGATGCGTGAGGGGGCCATCGCCGGCGGGCCGTCGGACGCGATCTCCGGTGCGGTAGAAAATTTCGTTCCTCCCCGGCGGAACGACGAAGGCCGAACTGGTCCTCTCGGAATCCCTCCAATATCCCAGTGACATTTGCGGGCCGTTCATCAAGAGCTCGCCCTCCGCGCCCGGATTCACTTCATTCAAACTTTCGTCGGCAACGAGAACGTTCATCCCCCGATGTGGAAATCCGATCGGCACGATGCCCAGTTCCGACTCGCCCGGCGATCGTTCAGGGTGCCATCTGTAGGATGTGCACGCTATCGTCAGCTCCGTCGGTCCATAAAGGTTCTCCAGAACGCTGTTCGGCGCGGCCCTCAGCCACGCGTCGGCGCTGCTGACGGGCAGCGGCTCACCACAGAACAGGCTCAGTCTAAGGGATGGGAAGCTGCCCGGCTTCAGCAGACCCAATTGCTTCATCAGTGAAACCGTCGAGGGCACCGAGAACCAGATCGTCAGCCCGTGATAGCGAATGAATTGTCCCGGATTGATCAACGTCTTTTGTGAAGGGCAGCAAACACAGGCGCCCCGCTCCCACGACACAAACATGTCGAAGGCTGACAGATCAAAGGTCAAATCAAACATCTGTGAAACGATATCCCGTTCCGTAAACTCAAGCCGATCTGCAGCGTAGTCGACGAAGCAAGTGACGTTCTGGTGCGCAACCATGACTCCTTTCGGTGCGCCCGTGCTACCCGACGTGAAAAGCAGGTAAGCAATTGCGTCCCGATCCTGCGTCGGCTCGCGCCAGGCAGCACATCCCTTGAGATCCCCGGCATCGACAAAAATATGCTGAGGCCATCGTTTGCGGTAACGTCGTGAGTCCTCGAGATCAGGGGCTATGACGAGTAGATGCCCGTTCTCCCTGTCCAGAAGAGCATCAAGCTGAGGCAAAGACCCAGCGTCTACGATAATTGAGCGACACAGCGAGCGTTCAAACATCAGTCGACTTCGCGTGACCGGAAACGTGCGGTTCAGCGGCACATAACCATTTCCGGCCAAGAGAGCCCCGAGTACCCCCGCAAACGCCGTTGCACTGCGATGCGCAAATACGGCGGTCAGACGCGTCCATGAATCTTCCTGATGAGCCTGGATGCTGGCGGCGATACGGATGGCGGCTTCGCGAAGCTGCCGGTAAGAGAGCGACGTGCCCTGCACGATAACCGCGGGACGTTCGGGAAACCGCTCTGCTGACCGCATGAATCCCATCCACAATGCTCGTTGCGATACGGCCATGCGCAACTCCACTGAGAATCGTTATCAGAGGAATGGTCAAACGCCGGGTGCCCGGTCCTTCCGCTCGTTCGATCCAGCAATTCACCAAAGGAAGTCGGATTTGCCGGCGCCCGGCCATCGAGCAGCTATCCGATTGCGGATGAGGAGCCGAGGTGGGTGCGCCAGAACCATCCGGCTCGTCGCCGGGGGTACAAAGTGCGATTCCGCGTTACACTCGCGAAACGCTGACGTGGATAAGCATGTCTATGTCGGGTCCGACGAAGATTATTTCGGCTTCGTCGCCGACACATCCATCAAGGAGATCATTCGTGAGTGAGATGCGCACCCGCTCAGGGAGATCGTCCGTGAGTGAGATGCGCACCCGCTGCTGCGCGACATGCGGGTCGCGGATCCGTGGTGCGGTCAAGTCGCAAAGGGACTGTGGCGCAAACAATTCACCGGGTAGCTTGTCGACCCTCCAACAGCACCCTTCGTTCTTCTGCCGATGCGCTAAAAACGCATCGACTCAACACCAGCGGCAGCCGCCCCACGACACGCAGCAGCCTCCGACACCGCAGCCACCGCCCCAGCCCCAGCCAAAACCCAAGCCGATGCCGCAACCACCGCAACCGCCGCAACCGCAGCCTCTGCAGCCAAAGCCGATACGGCAACCGCGACATCCACCAAAGCCACCACCGCATCCACGAAAGCCACCACCACAACCACGACATCCACCACCACCACAACCACGACATCCGCCGCAGCCGCGCGCTTCCTGAATGAGGTTGCCGATGCCGTTTTCCCGGTCGAAGACGTGGAACGTGGCAAGACTCACGTCGGCCATTTCCTCTTCGTCAAGAACGAAGAGTTGATTGGGTGTGGTGTTCAGAGATTGTGGAAGGTCCGCAGTCGGAAGAGCGGATGCGGATGCGCTTCCCACCAGCGAAAGACCCAGTCCGGCGGCGCCCAGAGCCGGCAGAGCAGCGGTTTTGGTCAAACGCCTCCGCTTAGAAACTTGCTTCACGCGCGACATGTAGCATCCTCCATGCCAGTGTTCAGGTTCCCACTGAAAATATTACTTTTGACTCGCGCGCCACGCAAGCTGGAATGAGCTCACAACTCGTTGCCAGATACCCAATTCCCGTTCATGTTGATGAACAAGGCACCGCTCCCGTCACATTCAAAGCGGCCGCTCACGGTACGGTGCACTGCCACATGGGCGCCTCGGAGCATCTGAATGGTTGAGCCATCCGCCGTTTTCGTTTGGTACGAGCTGCTGACGACAGACGTGTCGGCGGCGCAGTCCTTTTACGGCAAGGTGGTGGGCTGGGACGTGCAGGACGACTCCACCCCAGAGTTTGCCTACCGGCTTTTCAGCGTCGGCGGGACGCCTGTCGCGGGACTTATGGAGTTGCCGCTCGAGGGGCGGAAGAAGGGGGCGTCGCCGCGATGGATGGGCTATGTCGCGGTCGAGGATCTGGACGGGGTCGTCGATCAGCTGAGGCGTCTCGGCGGCACGGTGTACGTGCCGCCGATGGACAGCAACGTCGGCCGGCTCGCGGTGGTCGCCGATCCGCAGACCGCGTCGCTAGCACTGATCAAGGGATTGAAATACGGCAACCCCGCTGCCGAGCCAGGCGGGCCTGGCCGCGTTGGCTGGCATGAACTACTCGCCGCCGACGCAAAAGCGGCGTTCGAGTTCTACGCCAGCCTGTTGGGTTGGCAGAAGACGGAGCCTATGACTAAGCTGATAGAGTCCTATCGGCTCTTCGCCGCCGGTGAATGGACTATGGGCGGTATGTTCAACAAAATCGCCAGCGCGCCAGTCCCGTTCTGGCTTTACTACTTTGAAGTCGCCGATCTCGATCTTGCCATGGGTCTGGTTAAGGCGGAGCGCGGGTATATCACACGAGGTCCGATCGAATTGTGTGCCGACATCTGGATTGCCCACTGCATCGACCCGCAAGGCGCCGTGTTCGCGTTACAGGGAAAGCGGACGAAGACTGGCCAGGCCGATGATCCGCAATCTGCCCCGCAAGTAGACTGGTCGACCAAGTGGGGCGATATCTCCTCTCGCGGCCGGCTGCTCGGGATCAAGCCCAAAGGCTCAGGCTAAACTCATGGGCGACTTCGATAATGCGACTGAGGTCATTCGAATCGTCGATCGCTTCGCGTTTTAAGGTTTCACAAACCGGAGGCCCAATGTGAAAGAGAGACGAGGAGGTATTTCGAGGCGCGAGCGTTCGTTCAGTTCACCGGAATCCTTTTTTCGACGGCCTCCGCTCGACGTCGAAGGTTGCTATGAGCCGTTCAATCTCGCCGTAATCGCGGATCAGAAGCAGACTCGCACCCGGCGGACCCGCCAGCCATGGCCGTCCCAGAAACGCTGCGTCACCCATTCGCAACTGCCAAAATCGTAACGCCCGGGACCTGGATAGTAAACCGTAGCTGAGACGCCTGCAGCAGCGCCACGCTGCGCGCTTGCCGGCGTCGCGGCGAGCGAACCAGCGATCGTTGCGACCGCGACGAAGGCAGTAAATGTCTTCTTCATTCTAGGTCCCTCCTGCAGATGACACCTTCAGCCGGCGCCCGGTGGATGCACGGGAAGTTTCTCGTCGCGCAGACCATAGCCGCCGTCATCAACTTTGAGATTCTGTCCCTACCCGATGAACGGACATCGTCAGACATCGACTCAACAATAACGACAGCCGCCCCACGATGCGCAGCAGCCTCCGTAACCGCAGCCGCCCCAACCACAGCCTCTGCAGCCACAGCCGCGGGCGCAACCGCGGCAGCTAGCGCAGCCGCCGCAGCCGTATGCTACCTGCGTGAAGCCGCCGGTGGCATTTTCCCTATCGAAGACGTGGAATGTAGCAAGACTCACGTCGGCCATTTCCTCTTCATCAAGAACGAAGCGTTGATCGGGTGTGGTATTCAGAGATTGCGGAAGGTCCGCAGTCGCAAGAGCGGATGCGGATGCGCTTCCCACCAGCGAAAGACCCAGTCCGGCGGCGCCTAGCGCTGGCACACCAGCCGCTTTGGTCAGACGCTTCCGCTTCGAAGCCTGCTTCACCCGTGACATGTTGCATCCTCCATGCCAGTGTTCAGGTTCCAACTGATGAGTTCACAACTCGTTGCTACACATGCAGTTCCCGCTCATGTTGATTAACAACGTGCCGCGCCGTCATGATCACAATGGCATTCAAAACGCGCGGTCAAAGTCGCAGTCAAAGTGACGCGATTGACTCGGAGCGGCCAAAGCCCGCGCAAGCGGTGCTACCGGAACTTCAGGCCGGCTTCGATCGCCTGACGGTGGCCTTCGAGCGCTTGAAAGCATCGCGCGGGCAAATCACGATCAGCATCACCGTGCCGCCCGCATTTGCCGACAAGTGGCTGTTGCCGCGCGTCGAGCGCTTTGCGACCAGTCATCCCTTATAGATCTGCGCATCGATACCAGCGGCCGGCTCGTTGACTTCGCTGCGGAGAGAATGGATGTCGGCATTCGTTACGGCGGCGGGCGCTGGCCTGGCCTCAAATCTACCTTCCTGTTGCGCGACGCGTTTTTTCCGGTCTGCAGTCCAGCCTTGCTCGAAGGGACGCACCCGCTGCGAGGTCCGGAGGACCTGAAGCACCACACTCTCATCCATGATCGCTCGATGGCGCCTGAAGGCGCGTTCCCGACGTGGCGCACATGGCTGCAAGCCGCAGGCTTTCCGGACATCAACTGCGAGCGCGGTCTGCAAATCAACGACTCGGCAGCAGCCTACCAGGCGACGATCAATGGAAGCGGCGTTGCCACGGCGATCCCGGAATTGCGGCGTTCAAGAATTGGATCTGCACTGAAGCGCAAGCCGAGGGAGCGAATGTTGGCTAGTGGCAGCTTTGAGACATGCCGGAATGACCCTGAGAATGTCTGCTAAACGGGGGGATGACCGGAAGTCGCCGGCGAGCGGTCAAAATGATGCATTTGACCCGAACCGGGCATTGAGCCTGATCAGCTTTTGACACCGTTTGTGGCCATTTTTGATTCGTTGCCCGGTCGCAAAGTGCTAGGCTTCAGACATTGAACAAGCGTGGTCTTTGGGGAACACATGCGGCGGCGTGAGTTCGTCAGCAAGCGATAGGCTTTTGTAATTGAGTTAGTCCGATGCAAACGTGGGTCCGAACGCTCGTTGCGATTGTCTTGGCGCTCACTGCACTCAGCGCGATCTCCGAGCGAGTGCGCGAACAAGGCGTGACCGACACTGAAATTCGTATCGGCAATCTCATGCCTTATAGTGGAAATTTGGAGGTCTTCGGGGCGATTGGGAAAGCCGAAGCCGCGTATTTTGAGATGATAAACGAGCGCGGCGGGATTAGCGGCCGTAAGGTACGCTTTATCTCATATGATGACAAATCCAATCCGGTGACCGCCCTGGAGCTTACGCGCCGTCTTATCGAGCAAGACGATGTCTTGTTGATGTTCGGCTCTTTCGGAACTCCGGGCAACTTTGCCGTTCGCAGTTACTTGAATGAAAGGCAAATTCCCCAACTTTTTATCGCCTCCGGAGACGATCATCTGAGCGATCCGACATCGTTTCCATGGACAATGGGTTGGCAGCCCTCGTTTCGCGAAGAGGGGCGTATCTACGCCAATTACATACAGGCGTTCTACCCCGGAAGCAGGATTGTAGCTCTTTGGCAGAACGATCAAGTCGGTCGAGAAA